>Ga0210408_10001936_pt1 | contig 20837 bp, 8 predicted proteins | sample IncBWH4MmetaG_FD_155471 | JGI IMG/M metagenome (GOLD analysis project Ga0210408, IMG submission 155471) | Forest soil microbial communities from Barre Woods Harvard Forest LTER site, Petersham, Massachusetts, United States - Inc-BW-H-4-M | ecosystem: Environmental > Terrestrial > Soil >...
CCTGGGCTCCCGACCCTGGTGATATCGTGAACCCCGTCATGTCACAGAGCGAGATCGCTCCCAAGCCCAAGTTCAGCGAGTGGTTCAGAGTCGGCCGGCGCGTCCACGTCACCACCGGCATGGGACCGCCGTTCGACGCGATCCTGCTCGAGGATCGCGGCAAGCGAGCCGCCAAACTGACCAAGCACGTCGTACGCGTCAGGATCACGCCCGACAACCCCGAGGAAAGCATCGAGTTCGAGGTCTCCGAGGACCGCATCCTGCTCGACGCCGCCTGACCCGAAACCAGGCGAGCTTCGCTGAGCAGTCTCATCGCTTGGCCTTGACCCTGGCGCAACGGCCGTGACTGTTACGCCTGTACCCACGCCTACAGCGCGGCTTGGGCTTCGATTTCGGCGCGCCGGCCGACGGCGCCGCCAACGGCCGGTTGCCCGCCCCCGCGAACGTCGCGCTCGACGGCGCGCCGAACGACGGCGGCGGGTTGCCGACGCCCTGGCAGGAGGTGCATTCCACCGGTCGCGCCTGCCGCGGGAAGCCGCCGCCGATGCGCGCGTCATACACGCTGGTGAACCCCGACGGCGCGCCCGGCACGAGCGACGCCGCGCTCGAGAGGAACACGTCGCGGCCGTCTTCGCTGGCTCCGAGGAACTCCTCTGGCCCGACAGCTTCACCGGCGCTCAACAGGAACGTGCAGCCGTTGACGGCGTGGCAGAAGGTGCCGGGGCCGTCTTCGGTGCCGGGAGCCTCCCATTCGTAGACGTCGGCGGCGCGGCCAAGTCCTACTGTTTCTTCTTGAACGGTGTCTTCATTCGTGTCCTGGGGCACGAGCTGCGCCGAGCTTTCGAAGAACACCCGATTGCCGCCGTCAGAGATGTCCGCCGGCGACTTCGGGGCATAACTGGTGAGCAGATCATGCTTCCAAGAAGAAACCGCATAGCCTCTCGTGGGAGCAACACCTTTGCCGCACGACACGCACGTCACGCTTCCGTCGTCCGCGGCATACCGATAGATCTCGTTGTGGCCCGCGCCGCGCGGTTCGGTTTCCAGTTCGCCGTGCAGACCTTTGAGAATCACACCCGGGGTACCGCCGGCGTCAAACACCAAGAAACGCCCGTCACGCGTCGCATACCAGGGTTCGTGGACGAACGTCGTGGGTGACGGTGTGGCGACAAAACGCGTTGTTTTGGTCGCCGTTTCATAGCGCCAGATCCCCGAGATCGACACCGAATGCCCCTGTATTTCGATCGCCGATGTGCCCTCGAAGTAAACGGACGACCCGTCTTCAGACACAACGGTGCCCGGGTTGATTTCCTGACGCGTATCCTCGACTTGGCTTGCGATTTGCGTCAGCCTGTGCCCGGCCGCGGCTTGCGTATCGTATTCGTAGAGGCGCGAGCCGCTACCCGCGCTCGGCGTCAGCGCGCTCGTCGTCGTGAAAAACACCCTTGACCCATCTGCGCTCGCGCCTTGATACATCACGTTCGCGCGTGCCGACGGCGGCACACTCACATCCTGGGGTTCAGATACATCCACCGTTTCCCTGCCAGCCACGCGCATATACAATTCCGGTTCAGGACAGCCGGGAATACCTCCCGCCGTTCTCGGGCTCGTGAAGAACACCCGCGCACCATCCGCCGACACCGCGTCGACCGCATTACCTTCCTTCGTGGAAACCCCGACACCCAATTCGGCACCGCACTGGTTCAGCGCCTTACCTTCGTTGTTCAGATTCACCAGACGCAAGCGGCCCTCTGACCAGTCATATAGATCGGGTTGTCTCGCTTTTGTTTCTTCCGCGGCTTGGCGTTCGGGACCTGGTGGCAGCAACGCATGATCCTGCGACTCGAAGATGACGTCACTAAACGCGGCGGCGCTCGCCGCGCCGGCGTTGGCGCCGGAGAATTCCGTTCCTTCGCCAAGGATGTTCGACAAAGTCGTATAGGGGCCGCCGGCGGGACCCACGTTGAGCGTGGATGGCGCAGCTTCATCCAGCCCGCTGCCCGACACGAACCCGGTCAGCGAGAGGTCCCCGCTAAACACTTCGGGCGTGAACGTTTCGCCCTCCATCCCCGGCGCCGTGAGCGAGCTCATCACCCACCCATCTGCGGTGCGGGAGAAGACGGCATCGGTGCCCGTGTGGTGAGAACCAGGTTCGAGGAACACGGTCAATGTGGCGAGCGCCATGTGTTCGCCATCACCGGAGACCAGAGCGTGTGCGAGTTCTCCTCCGAATTCCAGATCCCCCCCGGCGCTGTCGACCCGTTCCGGCGTGACTAGCTCATACGCGCGGCAATCAGGGAGGCTCGCTGAGCGGCCAGTGCGCAAAGCTTCGTTTTCACACATCGCAAGAGCAGGCGGAGCGCCCACGCCAGCAAGAACCCCGAACACCACGGCCACGACCGCGGGCGCGACCACCGACAACCTTCGGGCTCGACGCCTCACCGCCCGGCCCTCCAGCCACCAGCGTGAGCATGCGCAGCCCTCCGCGCACGCCTCGCTCTACGAGCCTTGGTCGCCTTGGGGCAGCCGGTGATCGCGATCGGCGTGCTCCGGCGGATCACCCTGTTGTCCTGGCTCACGAATTCCGTGGGCATACTCAGACCGCCCTTCACCTTGCAGAGGTTTGTGTTCGCCGCCAGTGAGCTATACCGCCCCTCGGGGAGATACAACTCGAAGGACCCGACCGGCACATCCGGCACCGCGCTGAACGTCGAGCTCGTCACCCCGTGTTTGTCGATGAACGTCGTCCCCACCAGCTCGACCGTGACCCCGTAACCCTGCAACACCACCACCAGATCCGGGAACGCTTCGCCACCGTGGCTGACGAAATACGCCGGGCCGGTGAGGGGAACCGGGAGGATCGGCGTGACCGCCCTCGCGTACCCGACGACCGACCCCACCGGGCAGCTCGCCGGGTTCGCTTCGAACACCCGAGCCAAACACGCCTGCTGCAAAGTCGACAGCCGCGACGGCAACTGCCTCGGCAATTCCACTTTCACCTTCCGGATATTCGCCTCCGACCCCTGCGGCCTGTTCGGGAACGCCAGCTTCACATCCAGGCTCGCCCCGTTCTGTTTGCTCGTCCTACCCGACGTCGCGACCCTAAACGACGGCTCGAACGCCAACGCCGCGCAGTTCGTCACCTGGAACCGACTCGACACCGCCGCAGTCGCGCCTTGCGTCGAAGACAGCGTGCCGCCGATGCTCATCGGAGCACAACTCGTCGGGTTGAACATGAACCCCGGCCGGTTGATATCCACGTTCACAAGCTTCACCTGCAACGGGATCCCGTCCTTGATCGTCGGTAGCGCGCCGCTAGAGGCCGTCAACTGCGCCGTATGCGGATCCACACTCACGGAGGCCCTGACGACTTCGCAATCACACGCACCCGAACCAAGGTCAAACGGCCCTGCGTGCTCGGACGCGTCGATCGTCAAACCAAACGGCGCACCAGACTGCTTAGATCCCTCGGCCGGGGGGGTGGGCCCCGTCAAGAACACCTTCCCCGCAGTCGTATACACCGGTTCCGGGCCAGGACCAGCGGCCGCCGTCACTTCCCCGATCCTGCTGGCTTCCGGGCACGTCCCTTCAGACGCCTGCGGCTCCGGGCACAACGGCACACCCGACAAGTTCCCCGACAAACCAGGCGGCGTGGTCACCGTCAAGCCGGCCAGCTTCTGATCGGCGTCCTGGCGACCGAACGTCACCCGAAACGTGCTAAACCCACCAGCCTGATTGGAGAGGGTTCCCGCGTGAAAGACTGGGGAGAACTGCGGTGCGCCGCAACCTGTGATTTCGAAGGGAATGCTCGAGGTCAACGCATCCGGCGTGAACGGGCTGCTCCACGGCGTGAAGTCCGCGTCCGCGTGGTATGCGCCGCACGCGCTGGGGTTGGCCACGGTCGCCCGCGAGCCCCCGTTCAGGTGCAGTTTCAGTTCGCTGAACGGCAACTCCGGGTTTTCATCAAAGACCGTCGTGACCTGGCCCGTCACAGGGTCGGGAGTCGCGGCACCGCGGATCTTCACCAACACACCATGTCCTTCGAAGGTGAGATACAGCCTGAACGGCGGCGCTGTGACGGGCCCCGCCGGTGGGCCACCGAGATACAAGGCACCCTTCAATTCCCCGGTCAGTGCCGGTGTGATCACCGACACCGTCCCCAGCTTGGACCCGTTCGGGCATTCCACCGGCTGCGGAGTCCCGATCCCTACCTGCGCGGCACTACACGATTCCAAGCCCGTGGCCGCTGAGGGCGAGAGCACCACGCCGGCCGGCAACCGAACGACTGAATCCTTCAAATCCGGCGTGGCCAAGCCTTCGCCGCCGGCGGTCTGAGGTACCCGCAAGCGGATTTCATAACCCGTCGGGGTGGTTGACTGCGCCGTTTCAGGCGTCACGCCGATCGCCGGTGCGAACCGCAATGCGTCGCAACCCGTGAACTGACCAACACCGGTCTTCACAGGTGCAAGCTGTTCGCCGCTTTGCCACGAGTCCACTCCGACAAGGTCGGCCTCAAGGGGTGTATTGGTGCACTGCGTCGGGTTGACCAAGTACGGCACTGGGTTCTCACCGGCCGAGTGGCCGCCGCCTTCGCACCCCGCTCCGCCTACAAGATGCTCTACGCCGAACTGCTTACAGATGAACTTCGGGCCGCGCTGAGCGTCGTGAACAGGGCTCGCCGGCACACCCCACACCGTCAACGACTGGCTCACGAGCTGAAAGGCACTCGATATGTTGGTCGCGCGCGCGCGCACCCTGTAGTCGGGACCGACCGACACGATGATCTGGCCCGACGCATCGCCCTCGAGCCGCCAGCCGTACACGGCCGTCTGCGCTGGGGACGGCAACATGTTGAACAGCGGCAGACGGTTGGGCGCATAAAAGCCTGGGAACGGCTCGAACACAACTTCCAGGGTGCCTACCTGTGACCCAACGGGACACGTGCCGCGCTGCAGCTGCAACGAGTCACACGTCGCGACGGCGGGCGGGTAACCCGCGAACCCCAGGGGCAATATCACTTCCGCGTCGCGCAGCAACCCCTCGACGCTCCCAGATGCGTCTTCCTGAAGCCCAAAGCTCGTCGTCAAATCCGCGTGTGCACCCGCCTGGCGGCTCGACGGCACCACCGTGAAGCTACCACGTTCAACTTCGAACGCCGCATGCGCAACAAGCGGCACCACGCAGCCCAACACCCACGTCACCGCCGCGCAGCCAAAAGTCCGCGCAAGACTGCTCATCGGCGCCCACCCAGCCTATGTGACGCGGCCCGCACGCACCTACCCTTCCTGTTCCACTTGAAGCCCCGCCTACACCTTGCTTTCGGTTTTGGCTTCGGCTTCAGCGGTGGAGGCGGCGCCGTAGCAACCGGATTGCCCGCCCCAGCGAAGGTCTCGCTACCCGACGCGCCGAACGAAGGCGCAGGGCGCCCGACACCCTGACAACTTGTGCATTCGCCGGCTTCTGGCTGTGGCGGGAAGCCACCGCCCACGCGCGCATCGTAAATGTTTGAAAAGCTGGGTGTGGCACCCGGTGCGAGTTCCGCCGCGCTCGTGAAGAACACATCGTTCCCGCTCAAACTAGCCCCCAGGAACCGCTCCGGTCCGACGGCTTCACCCGTCGAGATCAGATGCGTACAGCCCACGGACGTGCGGCAGAAGATTCCGGGCTCTTCTTCCGTTCCTGCCTGCTCCCACTCATAGACATCGCCACCGGCGTGCCACGGAGCGAGTGCCGATTCCGGGCCTTCTGCTTCTTCTTCGGGGCTATCTTCGTTCGTGTCCTGAGGAAGAAGCTTCGCAGAGGTCTGAAAGAAGACGCGTCGCCCATCGGCGGACATAGAAACCATACCGGCTGGGCCATCATCGATTGAAAATGCGCCGTGCCGCGATTCCGGGACGCGCAGGTCGCCCTTCGCCGGCGCGACGCCTTCACCGCACGAGACACACGTGACGCTTCCGTCGAGCGCGCTGTACCGATACACCTCCTCGTGGCCTGCACCCCGCCGTTCTTCTTCAAGCCCATGGGGACCCATGACCATCGGCCCGGGCAGACCGCGGTTCCCAGACGGAAAGAGGAGATACTCGCCGTTGGGCGTCGGGTACTCGGGTTCGAAGTTAAAAGTCTGGACCGGGTCCGCGACGAAGCTCGTTGTCGCCGTCGCAGTGTCATAGCGCCAGATCCCGCCAGCGCCGTCGTAATACACCACTAACCCATCTTCTGAGACGACTACGTTCGGATTGTTAACTTCTGTATTCGTTTGCGCAGCGACGTTCCCGATCAGCGTCAGCCTATGTTCGCCCGGTTGGTCGATCTGATACTCGTAGAGGTGAAACCCGGCACCGGCGTTCGGGGTGAGCGCGGTCGCCGTCACGAAGAAGATCCGCGACCCATCTTTGCTCGCGCCCACATATGTCACTTCGGCGCGTTCGGACTTGGGAACACTCACGCCCTCTGGCGCCGAGACTTCAACCGTTTGCACACCATCCACACGCATGTAGAGTTCTGGTGCCGCACACCCCGGTGGCGGAGCTTCACTCGGGCTGGTGAAGATGACCCTCGTGCCGTCGTCGGACACCGCGTTAACGGCGTCCCCTTCGCGGTGCGCGCTGCGTCCCAAGTCGGCGCCGCACGGACTCAGCAACTTCCCTTCGTTGTCGACGTTCACGAGCCTCAGGCGGCCGTTCGCCCACTCGTACAGCCCCCGCGCCCCTGGCGCCATCTGTTCGGCGACTTCACGTTCGGGCCCGGGCGGCAAAAGCGCGTGATCGTACGCGCCGAACACGACCGCGCTAAAAGCCGGCTCGGTAGATGTCCCGGCATTCGCGCCAGCCCACTGTGTGCGAACAAGTTCAGATTCGCTTCCTGAGACACTCGCGGCTGTTACATACGGACCGCCAACGGGGCCGAACTGCAAGCTCGCTTCGTGCCTCGCGAGCGACTTTATCGCGTCAAACCCCACCTGTGAAAGATCTGGGCTGAACAATTCGAGGTTGAGGTCGCTACTCACGACCCCCGGCGTCGGGACGGGCGTCATAATCCAGCCCTGCGGCGTGCGCGCGAAAACCGCCTGCGTGCCGCCGACGCTGGCGCCTGGTTCGAGGTACACCCCAAGCGCCTGGATCGCGAGCTGATCACCACTATGTGACGGGAGCGCATGAAAAGCCGATTCCTCCGGAAAGTCCGCTGACCCAGCGGAGCCTAGTTCCTTCGGGGTCACGAGCTCATACGCGCGGCAATCAGGGAGGCTCGCCGAGCGACCAGTGCGCAAAGCTTCGTTTTCACACATCGCAAGAGCAGGCGGAGCGCCCACGCCAGCAAGAACCCCGAACACCACGGCCACGACCGCCGGCGCGACCACCGACAACCTCCGGGCTCGACGCCTCACCGCCCGGCCCTCCAGCCACCAGCGTGAGCATGCGCGGCTCTCCGCGCACGCCTCGCCTTGCGCGCCTTACGTGCCTTGGGGCAGCCGGTGATCGCGATCGGGGTGCTCTGACGGATCACGGTGTTGTCCTGGCTCACGAATTCCGTCGGCATGTGCAGCCCGCCCTTCACCTTGCAAAGGTTCGTGTTCGCCGCAAGCGAGCTATAGCGGCCCTGGGGGAGGTACAGCTCGAACGACCCGACCGGCACATCCGGCACCGTGCTGAACGTCGAGCTCGTCACCCCGTGTTTATCGATGAACGTCGTGCCAACCAGCTGCTCGGTCACGCCGTAGCCCTGCAGCACGATCACCAGGCTCGGGAACGCTTCCCCACCATGCGACACGAAATACGCCGGGCCCGTCAACGGCACCGGCAGGATCGGCGTGACCGCCTTCGCATACCCCACGACCGACCCCACCGGGCAGTTCGCCGGGTTCGCTTCGAACACCCTCGCCAAACACGCCTGCTGCAACGTCGACAGCCGCGACGGCAACTGCTTCGGCAATTCCACTTTGACCTTCCGGATATTCGCCTCCGACCCCTGCGGCTTGCTCGGGAACGCCAGCTTCACGTCCAGGCTCGCACCGTTCTGTTTGCTCGTCCTACCCGACGTCGTGACCCTGAACGACGGCTCGAACGCCAACGCCGCACAGTTCGTCACCTGGAACCGGCTCGACACCGCCGCGCTCGCACCCTGCGTCGAAGACAAGCTCCCGCCGATCCCCATCGGGTCACAACTCGTCGGGTTGAACATGAACCCCGGCCGGTTGATATCCACATTCACAAGCTTCACCTGCAACGGGATCCCATCCTTGATCGTCGGCAACGCGCCACTCGACACCGTCAACTGCGCCGTATGCGGATCCACGCTCACGCTCGCCCGCACGACTTCGCAGTCACACGCACCCGAGCCGAGATCAAACGGCCCAGCGTGCTCAGACGCATCGATCGTCAACCCGAACGGCGCACCACCATACGGCCCCGTCAAAAACACCCTCCCCGCCGTCGTATACACCGGTTCCGGACCAGGACCAGCCGCCGCCGTCACAACCCCAATCTGGCTCGCCGCCGAGCACGTCCCCAACGACGCCTCCGGTTCAGGACACAACGGCACACCCGACAGATTCCCCGACAAGCCCGGCGGCGTGGTAACCGTAAGACCCCCCAGCTGCTGATCAGCGTCCTGACGACCAAACGTCACACGAAACGTGCTAAACCCACCAGCCTGATTGGAGAGCGTGCTCGCCGCGAACGAAGGCGCGAACCGCGGCGCACCACAACCCGTGATCTGAAACGGCGGACTCGTGGGCGTCGCGTCGGGCGTGAACGGCGAACTCCACGGCGTCAAATCGCTTTCCGCGCTGTAGCTGCCACACACGCTCGGGTTCGCCAACGTCGCCCGCGACCCACCCGTCAAATGCAATTTCAGTTCACTGAACGGAAGCTCCGGGTTTTCATCGAACACCGTCGTCACCTGCCCCGTCACCGGATCCGGGGTCGCCGTACCACGAATCTTCACGAGCACACCGTGGCCCGCGAACGTCAAATACACGGTGAACGGAGGGGCCGTCACGGGACCCGACGGGGGACCACCAAGATACAGCGCGCCCTTCAGTTCCCCTGTGAGCGCGGGCGTGACCAGCGACACGGTCCCGAGCTTCGAGCCATTCGGGCACTGCACGGGCTGTTCGGTCCCGATCCCGACCTGCGCCGCGCTGCACGATTCCAACCCCGTAGCCGCCGACGGCGACAACACCACGCCCTCAGGCAGCCGCACGACAGCATCCTTCAAATCCGGCGTCGCGAGACCACTCGCACCCACACTCTGCGGAACCTTCAGATCGACTTCGAAGCCGGTAGGACTCCCAACCAGCGCGATTTCGGGCGACAGCGCGATCGCGGGGCTGAAGCGCAATGACCCACAGCCCGTGAACGGGCCCACACCCGTGGTCACCGGCGCAAGCGGTTCGCCGCTCTCCCACGAATCCACACCCCTCAGTTCGGCGGCCAACGGCGTCTGAGTGCACTGCGTCGGATTCACCAAATACGCAACCGGGTTTTCATTCACCGCAAACCCACCGTGGTCACAGCCTTCGGTTCCTACAACATGCTTCGTGAAGAATTGCAGGCATTTGAAATCGGGGCCGCGCTGTGCGTCATGGATCGGGCTCGCCGGCACGCCCCACACCGTCAACGACTGCCGCAGGATCGGAAACACGCTGAAGATATTCGTTGCTCGCGCACGCACCCTGTAGTCAGGGCCAACCGACACCACGATCTCACCCGACGCGTTAGGCTGCACCGCCCAGCCGTACACGGCCGTCTCATTCGCCGAGGGCAACAGGTTGAACAGCGGCACGAGGGCCGCCTCATCGAACCCCGGCTTCGGGCTAAGCGCGATTTCCAGCGTGCCGACCTGAGAACCCACCGGACAGTTGCCACGCTGCAGCTGCACCGGGTCACACGTCGCGACCGCCGGGGGATAGCCCGCGAACCCCAGCGGCAGCGCCACTTCCGCATCGCGCACCAGCCCCTCGACGCTCCCGGCTTCGTCTTCCTGAAACGCAAAGCTCGTCGTCAAGTCGGCGTGCGCCCCCGCCTGGGTGCTCGACGGAACCACCGTGAAGCTCCCCGGTTCCACCTCAAACGCCGCCTGGGCGACAACTGGCGCTGCACCGGCGATCACCCACGTCACCGCAGCACAGCCGAGAATCCTGACAAGCCCACTCATGACTACCTACCCCGCTTCCGCGACACTGAGCGCACGCACCGGCCATGCCTGCCCCGCTTGAACCCCCGCTTGCACCTGTGCGCCGGCTTGGGCTTGGAGGGTGGCGTCGCGGAGTTGCCAGGCGCGACGGCCGCGTTACCGGGTCCCGTAAACGTCAATGACCCGCCCGCACCGAACTGGGGAGCCGGGCTACCGACGCCCTGGCAACTCGTGCATTCCGCAGTAGTGGGCGGAGGAGGGAACCCGCCATCCACGCGCGCGTCGTAGATGTTCGTGAATTCCGGTGTCGCCCCAGCCACGAGCTGCGCGGCGCTCGTGAAGAACACGTCCCGGCCTTCTTCGCTCGCTCCAAGGAAGCGCTCCGGCCCCACCGCTTCCCCCGCCGAGATCAGATGCGTGCAACCAACAGCCGCCTGACAGAAGACACCCGGCGCTTCTTCCGTACCGGCCTGCTCCCACTCATACACGTCGGTGGCCCCGCCAAGACCATCTTTTTCGTTGTCCCGTTCTTCGGAAGCAGTGGTTTCGTTCGCATCCTGTGGGACAAGGTTGGCACTGGTTTGAAAGAAGACCCGCCGCCCATCGTCAGAGATCGAGACCACGGTGGGTGCACGATCATTGATGTTGAAGGTACCGAAGTCTTCCGCCGGTACGAGCACTCCACCCTTGGCAGGCGCGGCACCTTCACCGCAGGATACGCACATCACGCTTCCGTCGGCCGCGTCGTAACGGTAAAGCTGCTCATTGCCGGCGCCACGCCGTTCTTCTTCAAGACCCTGAGGACCCAACACCTCGGGGCCGGGCGACCCCCGGCTGCCGGAGGCGAACACGAGGAAGTCGCCAGCCGGCGTGGAGTAGTCAGGTTCGTCTGAAAATTGGGCCGACCGAGGCACGGCGACAAATCGCGGTGGTCGTCTTGTGACGGTGTCATAGCGCCAGATCCCAGCGACAGACACGGGCTGTCCGGCCACTTCAACCGTACCAAGGCCAGAGTAGTAAACGGTCGAGCCATCGTCTGCGACAACGACGCTCGGGTTGATAAAGTTTTCTTCGGCGGATGCTACGTCATGGGCGATAAGCGTCAGGCGGCGTCCAATCGGCGCCTCGGTGTCGTACTCGTAGAGCTTGGTCCCCGACAGCGACACGGCGGCTGGCGTGAGCGCCGTCCCGGTGCTGAAGAATACCTTCGACCCGTCTCGGCTCGCACCGTCGTACTGCGCTGTCTGCCGTGAGGCAGGGGGGACGCTCAGGCCCTCAGGTGCTGACACTTCGACCGTTTCCCTACCATCCACGCGCATGTATAGCGCTGGTACTGGACACCCAGGCATGGGCGCTTCGGGGCTCTTGAAGAATACCCGTGACCCGTCGTCTGAGACGGCGTTGAGCGCATTCCCGCCATTAGGACCGTTCCCCAGTACGGCGCCGCAGGGGTTGACCAAGCGCCCTTCGCGATCGACGTTCACGAGGCGTAGCCGCCCTTCCGCAAACTCATACAAAAGCGGAGTTTCCGGCTGGGTCTGTTCAGCGGCTTCCCGTTCCGGCCCAGCCGACAGGAGCGAGCTATCACGTGAACCAAGCAAGACGTCGCTGAAGGCGGACACTGTCGGCGTCCCGCCGTTCGCACCAACGAGTCCTGTAGATAGGCTGGCGCGTTCGCCTTGCGGGCTCGTCGCTGCGGCAATACCCACCGCCGTGGAGTACGGCCCACCCACAGGGCCGAACTGCAACCTCATTGCCCCTGCGGCAAGCGGGTCGGCAGATGCAAACCCTACCTGCGACAGATCGGGGCTGAACGACTGCAGGTTGATGACTGTGTCGGCGAGCGCTGGCGTGGAAACCGGCCTCATAACCCAGCCGGACGAGGTGCGAGAGAAAACCGACTCCGTCCCACGAATGCTGACACCCGGTTCAAAGAATACCGCGAAGGTCTGAAGGGCGAGGTGTTCACCATCCGTCGAAGGAAGCGCGCTGTCCCTATGCCCTTGGAAGGTCATGACACCCGTGCGTCCCAGTTCCTTCGGCGTGACAAGCTCGTACGCGCGACAGTCAGGCAGACGCGCCGAACGGTCCTTCCGGAAGGCTTCGTTCGGGCACGCGGCGGACGCCGCCGCGGGAGCCAGACCGAGGGTGCCGGAGAGCCCAATGACTGCGACTGCGACTATCCTTGCAACGGTCCTCATCGGCCGGCCCTCCTATTGGTGTGCGCGTACGCGGCCCTGTGCGCCCTTCGCGCTCTGCGTGCCTTACGCGCCTTGGTTGCCTTGGGGCAGCCGGTGATCGCGATCGGCGTGTTCTGGCGGATCACCGCGTTGTCCTGGCTCACGAATTCCGTGGGCATGTGCAGGCCGCCCTTCACCTTGCACAGGTTCGTGTTCGCTGCTAGCGAGCTGTACCGACCATCGGGGAGGTACAGCTCGAAGGATCCGACCGGCACATCGGGAACCGTGCTGAAGGTGCTCGACGTGACCCCCGTCTTGCTGATGAAGGTCGTGCCCACAAGCTCCTGCGTCACACCGTACCCCTGCAACACCACGACCAGGTCGGGGAACGCTTCCCCACCGTGGCTCACGAAGTACGCCGGGCCGGTCAAGGGGACCGGCAAGATCGGTGTGACCGCCTTGGCGTAGCCCACGACCGAACCCGCCGGACACCTCGCGGGGTTTGCTTCGAACACCTTCGCCAGACAGGCCTGCTGCAGCGTCGAGAGCCGCGACGGCAGCTGCTTGGGGAGTTCCACTTTGACCTTCCTGAGGTTCGCCTCTGTCCCTTGCGGCGTGTTCGGGAACGCGAGCTTCACGTCCAGGCTGGCACCGTTCGCTTTCGACGTCTTCCCCGAAGTCGTTACCTTGAATGACGGCTGGAACGCCAATGCCGCGCAGTTCGTCACCTGGAAATGCGAGGCGACCGGCATGCTCGCGCCCCGCGTCGAGGACAGGCTGCCGCTGATACTCAACGGGTCGCCGCTCGTCGGGTTGAACATGAACCCAGGACGGTTGATGTCCACGTTCACTAGCTTCACCTGCAACGGGATCCCATCCTTCATCACCGGCAAAGCCCCACTCGACACCGTCAACTGCGCCGTATGCGGATCCACACTCACGGCGGCCCTGACGACTTCACAGTCGCACACGCCAGAGCCGAGATCGAACGGGCCAGCGTGCTCAGACGCGTCGATCGTCAGCCCAAACGGCGCGCCACCGTAGGGGCCAGTGAGGAACACCTTCCCGGCGGTCGTATACACCGGTTCCGGACCGGGGCCCGCCGCCGCGGTCACTTCCCCAATCCGCGACGCTTCAGAACAGGTACCCTGCGCCGCCTGCGGTTCAGGACACAACGGCACGTTTGAGAGGTTCCCCGACAGGCCCGGCGGCGTCGTCAGCGTAAGACCGCCGAGCTGCTGGTCGGCGTCTTCACGGCCGAAGGTCACACGGAACGCGCTGTAACCACCGGCCTGGTTTGACAGGTCGCTCGCCGCAAACGACGGGGAAAACCTCGGCAGGCCACAGCCCGTGATCTCAAAGGGGGCGCTCTGCGTCAGCGCGTCGGGCGTGAACGGACTGCTCCACGGCGTGAAATCAGCGTCCGCGTGATACAGCCCGCACCCGCTCGGGTTCGCCAAGGTCGCCCGGGAACCACCGTTCAAGTGCAGTTTCAGTTCGCTGAACGGCAGCTCAGGGTTTTCGTCGAACACGGTCGTGATCTGCCCGGTCATCGGGTCGGGCGTCGCCGTGCCACGGATCTTCAGGTGCACGCCGTTGCCTTCGGCGGTCAGGTAGACAGTGAAGGGCGGGCCGGTGATCGGACCCGCGGAAGGCCTACCAAGGTACAGAGCGCCTTTTAGTTCGTGGGTCAACGCCGGGGTGATGACCGACACGGTGCCGAGCTTCGACGCGTCTGGGCACGCGACCGGCGCTTCAGTGCCCAAACCCACCTGCGCCTGGCTGCAGGACTGCAGGCCGGTCGCGGCCGACGGGGACAACACCACACCCGGCGGCAGACGCACGACCGTGTCCTTCAAATCCGCCGTGCCCAACGATTCCGCGCCTTCGGCCTGCGGCACGTCGAGAACAACTTCATACCCAGCCGGCGAGGTCGCCTGCGTGACTTCGGGCGCCGCCGAGATCGTCGGTGAGAACCTCAACGAGGAGCACCCCGTGAATGGCCCGATGCTGGTCGTCTCCGGCGCGAGTGCTTCTCCCTCCCAGGAAGTAACGCCCCGCAGTTCGGCCGTCAACGGCCCTGCACAATGCGACGGGTTCACCAAATACGGAACCGGATTTTCATTCGAGGCGAAACCTCCGCCTTCGCATTCAGCTTCGCTCTGCACCAACTGCTGATTCGCGCCAAACTGTTTGCAGATGAAGCGGCTGCCACGGTGAGGGTTGTGGCTTTCCGCCGCGGGGACGCCCCACAGCGTCAGAGACTGTCGCGTCTGTTCAAATGCGCTGTAGATGTTCGTCGCGCGTGCGCGCACTCGGTAGTCAGGACCCACAGAAACGACGATCTCCCCCGAGGCGATCGTAGCTTCGCCCACCGCGAACGCGTAGCCGTACACCGCGGTCTGGTTCGAAGACGGCACCAGATTGAACAATGGCGCAAGGAGAACCCCATAGAACCCAGGACCCTCTCTGAGCGAGACTTCCACGGTGCCGACTTGGGAGCCAACTGGGCATGTTGCAAGCGCCAGTTGTACGGGATCACACGTCCTCACCAGCGCCGGATAGCCCGCGAACCCCAGCGGCAACACCACTTCCGCATCACGCACGAGCCCTTCAACAGCTCCTTCCGAGTTCGGCGTGAACGCGAAGCTCGTCGTGAGGTCCGGGTGCGCGCCGGCTTGGTCGGTCGACGGGACGACCGTGAAGCTCCCCGACTTTACGGTAAATGACGCGCAGGCGACTCCCGTTACTGCGAGACTCGAAACGAACGCCACGAGGACGCCAGCGAGAGAGAGACGAAGACGCTTGATCGGTACCGCCCGGCGCGGTTTCAGCCGCAACGGCGCGCTCAGGAGCGGCCTCGTCATCGGTGCGCGCTCGCTTTCCGCGTTGCGCGCAGGCACTTTCCGTGCCTGCTGCGCCTGAATCCACGGCGGCATCTCGACTTCGGTTTGGGCTTCGGGTTCGGCGTGCTTGCGTTGCTCGCCGCGGGCGGGTTGCCGGCTCCCGCGAACGTCAAGCTCGACCCTGCCGTGAACTGCGGTGGCGGGCTCCCCACCCCCTGGCAGCTCGTGCATTCGACCGACCGCGACGGAGACGGAAAGCCACCGTCCACCCGTGCGTCATAGATGTTCGCGAATTCAGGCGTCGCCTGCGGCACAAGCTGCGCAGCGCTGACGAAAAAGACGTCCTGACCGTTAGCGCTCGCGCCAAGGAAGTCCTCGGGGCCAACCGATTCACCAGCCGAGATCAGATGGGTACAGCCCAAGGCCGCCCTGCAGAACACGCCGGGGGCTTCTTCGGTGCCAAACGCCTCCCACTCATACGTGTCGGCGCCGACGCCAAGCTGGGTTGCTTCTTCCTCGGCTGTGCTTTCGTTGGTGTCCTGGGGCACAAGCCTTGCCGAGGTCTCAAAGAAGACACGTCGCCCATCTTCGGAGATCGACACCGGGACGCGCTGGCTATCGTCGGTTCCGAGCAACGTCGTGGAGGGGTGAGGAATAATGAAGTGCCCCTTCGCTGGCGCAACGCCCTCGCCGCACGATACGCACATCACAGTGCCTTCATTCGCGTCATAGCGGTACAGCTCGTCATGACGGGCGCCGCGGGATTCTTCAACAGGCGAGCCACCGGGGCCGGGGACCAGCGGGCCCGGCGTGCCGTTTCCGCCCGAGGGAAACACGAGGAACCGGCCGTCGGGCGTCGCGTACATGGGTTCGTCTTCCAGCGGGGTTTGTTCGTGGGTCGCGACGAAGCTCGTCTGGCCCGTCCCCGCGTCATAGCGGAAAATGCCGTCGCCTTTAGCGAAATAGACGACTGAGCCGTCGCCGGACACGACAACAGCAGGGTTGATCTGCGGTACCGTCGTCCTCGACACGCCATTGGCAATCAACCTGAGCTCGTCGCCGGTTTCTTTCTCCGAATCGTATTCGTATAGATAAGGGCCCGCGCCGGCTTCCGGCGTCAGAGCGTTTTCCGAGGTAAAGAACACCCGCCTCCCGTCGGCGCTCGCGCCATCGAAGGCGACCTTCCCGCGTTCTGACGAGACACTTATGCCCTCCGGGGCGGACACTTCCACAGTCTCCGCGCGATCCACCCGCATGTAGAGGGCGGGCTGGCCACACCCTGATGAACCATCCTCGGGACTGCTGAAGAGCACTCTCGAGCCATCAGCCGAAACCGCGTTCAGCGCTGCTCCTTCCTCGAAAGCTTCGGACCTCCCGAGCTCGGCGCCACATTTGTTGAGTAGTTTTCCTTCGCTGTCGACGTTGACCAACCGCAGACGTCCACCCGACCATTCGTAAAGATCCTTGGCTTCTGAGTTCGTTTCTTCCGCGCGTTCGCGTTCGAGACCGGGAGCCAGGAGGGCGTGGTCCACTGAGACGAAGAGCACATCGCTGGACGCGGGGACGCCCGGCGTGCCGGCATTCGCGCCAGAAAACGAACTGCCTTCACCTCGAGCGGGAACGCTCGCCACGGTCGTGTACGGCCCGCCGATCGGCCCGACATCCAGTTCGCCAGGCCCGGGGCTGAGGGCTTCGTGCGTGATGGGGTTCACAGCGCTATACGACGAGAGCGCCACCTGCGAGAAGTCGGGACTCAACAATCCGCGATGTTCGATTTCGAACTTGTCGCCAGCCATTCCCGGTGCCGTGAGCGACGTCATGGTCCAACCGGACGGCGTGCGCGAGAACACCGCGTTCGTGCCGAAATCGGAGGGTTCGACGCCGGCTCTGGGTTCGAGGAACGCGCCTTTCGCGTCGAGCGCAACGCGCTCGCCGTCGTTTGAGACCACCGCATGATCCTGGCCCTGCAGGAACGTCAGATCCTCCGTGCGGCCCAGTTCTTCGGGCGTGACGAGCTCGTACGTGCGGCAGTCGGGGAGGCTCGCCGAGCGGCCGGTGCGAAGCGCTTCGTTCGGGCACGCGGCGGACGCCGCAGGCGCGTTGCACGCCAACAGCGCCACGAGGGTGGCGCACGCGGCGAGCAGAGGCGTGAGGGCGAGCGGTAGCGTCCGGCTCGTACGGTTGGTTTTCGGGCTGGCGGTGAGCTGACTCTGAGAGTCAGTGCCGGCCCTGCAGCTGCGAGCCTTTCTCGCGGATGACACGGGCAGGGACATCAGTGGCGGCTCCTTGCGGTCTTGTGGGCGACCCTCGCGCAGCGGCCGTGGCGGTTGCGCCTGTATCCGTGCCGGCAGCGCGGCTTGGGTTTGGGTTTGGGTTTCGATTTCGGCGCGCCGGCCCCCGGCGGCGGCGGCAACGGCGGGTTGCCCGCGCCGGCGAACGTCGCGCTCGACGGGGTACCGAACGACGGCGGTGGGTTGCCGACACCCTGACACGAGTTGCATTCCACCGGCCCCGCCTTCTGGGGGAAGCCGCCGCCGATACGCGCGTCATAGATACTCGTGAACCCCGACGGCGCCCCCGGCACGAGCGAGGCGGCGCTCGAGAGGAACACGTCGCGGCCGTCTTCGCTGGCCCCGAGGAACTGCTCGGGGCCGACCGATTCACCCGCGCTCAACAGGAACGTGCAGCCGTTAGCGACGTGGCAGAAGGCGCCGGGGCCGTCTTCCGCACCCGGAGCGACCCACTCATACACATCTGTGGCGCGGGTGCCATGACCTGCTTCTGTCAGTTCCGCATCGGTGTCTTCGTTAGTGTCCTGCGGCACGAGCCGCGCCGTTGTCTGGAAGAACACACGGCCACCATCATTCGACATGTCGACCGCGCCCGCAAGACCACCGCCGGTCTTCATCCCGCTCACGATGCCAGCCGGATCCACGGCAGCCAGTTGAACCCAGCCTATGGCCGGTGCGACACCCTCGCCGCGGGAGACGCAGGTCACCCTGCCGGTGGCGGCGTCGTAACGGTAGAGCTGCTGGTTGCCGACACCCCGCGGTTCCACTTCAAGCCCGTGCGGGCCGAGAACCTGCACACCTTCGTGGCCCGACATGAAGGCGAGAAAGCGCCCGTCAAACGATGCGTACAGCGCTTCTTCTTCGTAACGCCCCGGGGAAATCGTAGCGACATAGGTCGATTGTTCCGTCGCCGAGTCATAGCGCCAAATACCAGTCACCGACTGCAGGTGGCCCAGGACTCCCAGCGGCTCGGTACCCTGGTAGTAGATGACGTTACCGTCGCCCGAGACGAGAACAAATGGGTTGGTGTTCTGCTTGTGGCCCGTCCTGGCGACTCCAGTTGCAACCAGCTTCAGACGGTGCCCGGCCGCGGCCGTCGTGGTGTACAGGTAGAGGTGGGGCCCGACGCCCGCGCCGGGCGTCAGCGCGGTTTCCGAGGTGAAGAACACGCGCGACCCGTCCGGGCTCGCACCATCGAATTCAACGCCACCACGTTCGCCGGGGGGAACGACGACACCTTCCTGCGGTTCACCGACATCGACCGTTTCCCGGCCATTCACACGCATGTACAGCGCAGGTTCAGGGCACCCCGGTCGTTTGCTCGGAGGGCTCTGGAAAAGCATCCGCGACCCATCAGCCGACACCGCATTCACCGCGTTCCCCGCTTGTTCCCCCGAACCGAGCTCCGCTCCACACAGGCTCGGCAGTTTCCCCTGGCTGTCGAGATTCACCAGCCGCAGCTGGCCTCCGACCGACACGTACAGATCCTGCGTGTCCGGCAGTGTTCCTTCGGCGATCAGCCGTTCCGGTCCCGGCGGCAACACCTCAGGGTCTCCGGATTCGAAGACGACGTCGCTGAACGGCGCGACACCCGGCGCACCGGCGTTCGCACCCACCACCCTCGTGCCCGCAATCGTGGTCGCATTCGCGCGCCTCGTCGTCACGACCGGCGTATAAGGCCCGCCGACCGGACCGATATCGAGCGTCCGCGGCGCCGCTTCATTCAGCCCGCTGAAGGTCAGGAACCCGGTCAGCGAGAGATCCTTGCTGAACAGTTCAGGGGTGAACGATTCGCCCTCCGTCCCCGGCGCGGTGAGCGAGCGCATCACCCAACCGCTCACGGTCCGAGAGAACACCGCGTCCGTGCCCGTGTGGTGCGCACCCGGTTCGAGGAACACCGTTTTCGTGTCGAGCGCGAGGTGTTCGCCGTCGCCGGAGGCGAGCGCGGTCGCCAACTGTTCGTTGAATTCAAGATCCCCGCCCGCGGCGTCCACGCGTTCCGGCGTCACGAGCTCGTACGCACGGCAATCCGGCAGAGCGGCCGAAGGCCCTGTGCGTACTGGCTCGTTGGGGCAGGTAGCGGCGTCAGCGGAGGTGGTCATGAGAGAGAGAGAGAGAGAGAGAGAGAGAGAGAGAGTTACTGTCATCGTGCAGATGAGGGCGAGCGGTAGCGTCCGGCCCGTACGGTTGGTTTTCGGGCTGGCGGCGAGCTGACTCTGAGAGTCAGCGCCGGCCCTGCAGCTGCGAGCCTTGCTCGCGGATGACACGAACAAGGACATCAGTGGTGGGTCCTTACGCTCCTGTGTGCGACCCTCGCGCAACGCCCGTGGCGGTTGCGCTTGTATCCGCGTCTACAGCGCGGCTTGGGCTTCGGTTTGGGCTTCGGTTTCGGCGCGCCTGCCGACGGCGCCGGGAACGGCAGGTTGCCCGCCCCGCTGAACGTCGCGCTCGACGGGGTGCCGAACGACGGCGGTGGGTTGCCGACGCCCTGGCAGGAGGTGCATTCCACAGGTCCCACGTGCTGCGGGAAGCCGCCGCCGATGCGGGCGTCGTAGATGCTCGTGAAGCCCGAGGGCGCGCCCGGCACGAGCGACGCCGCGCTCGAGAGGAACACGTCGCGGCCGTCTTCGCTGGCCCCGAGGAACTGCTCGGGGCCGACAGCTTCCCCGGCGCTCAAAAGGAACGTGCAGCCGTTAGCGACGTGGCAGAAGGTGCCGGGGCCCTCTTCGGTGCCGGGGGCCTCCCATTCGTAGACGTCGGCGGCACGACCTAGACTGATCCCATTTTCGTGTGTCTTTTCTGCTTCGACTGCGCCGTCTTCGTTCGTGTCCTGGCCCAGCAGTCGCGCAGAGGACTCGAAGAACACGCGAGCGCCGTCGTGCGACATCTCCACCGGCGCCCCGCGCCCACCAGCCGTCGGCAGGATGGACTCGATACCTGCGCCTGACGCTGCCGGCGTTTCGGCGAAGCCGTTCGCCGGTGCCAACCCTTCGCCGCAGGACACACACGTCACGCTGCCGTTGCTGGCGTCGTAGCGGTAGAACTCCTGATGACGGAAACCGCGCGGTTCGTCTTTGAATCCGTGCGGACCGAGCACACGTACACCAGACCCTTCAAAGCTGTGTCCGGCAGGGAACAGCAGGAACCGCCCGTCGGGCGTCGTGTACCACGGAGGCTGGGGTTCGTCGAACACCGGGGAAGGGTCGGCTACAAAGGTCGCCCGTTCCGTCCGGGTGTCGTAGCGCCAGACGCCCGTAACGGAAACGGGCTGCCCCGCGACCTGCACCGTCCCAGTTCCTTTGTAGTACACGACCTCCCCGTCACCGGACACCACAACCGCCGGGTTGCTGAACTGGCCTTCCGGTGGTCCCACCTCGTTCGCGATA
>Ga0210408_10001937_pt1 | contig 20832 bp, 20 predicted proteins | sample IncBWH4MmetaG_FD_155471 | JGI IMG/M metagenome (GOLD analysis project Ga0210408, IMG submission 155471) | Forest soil microbial communities from Barre Woods Harvard Forest LTER site, Petersham, Massachusetts, United States - Inc-BW-H-4-M | ecosystem: Environmental > Terrestrial > Soil >...
CAACGATTTCCTTGTTCCCGGGCGTTACTCCGTCGAGATTGTTTGCAACCCGCCCTGGTACGTGCAGTCGGCCACCAGCGGCAACACCGACGTCCTGCGCGACGAGCTCGTGATCGCCCCCGCACACCGCCCCGATCCCCTGGAAATCGTTGTGCGCGACGATGGCACTACGCTGATGGGATCGTTGCACGCCGACGGCGAACCGGTTCGCGGGACTGTCCTGCTCATCCCCGACCAGACTTCACTCGGCCAGGCTAAACTCACCATGGCTGCGCCCACCGGGGAATTCGGTTTCATCAGCGTCGCCCCGGGAGACTACAGGCTCTTGGGTTTCGACAGCGTCGATGGCATGGAGTTTCGCAATCCCGACGTGCTCGCCCCCTATCTTGCGCGCGCTGTTCGCGTCACCGTCCAGCCCCACGAACAAGCCACCGCCACCGTCGAGCGGATTAGAGCAGGGAACTGATCTTATGCTGCGCCGCCTCTCCATCTTGTCTTTGCTTGTCCTGGGCGGCGCACTCATTTCCATCGCGCAGAAGCCCCCAGCCACACCACCGCCGCGCAGCGCGACCTTCCGCATCAGCGGGACCGCCATCAACCTGGGCGATGGCCAACCGCTCAGCGCCGTCGAAGTCACCATCGCCTCCACCGAGCAGCGGCAGCAAACTCAGGAGGTGGTCACCGGTCCCGACGGCCGCTTCCGTTTCGACAACCTTGTTTCCGGCAAGTACAGCCTGGCCGGCCACCGCACCGGATTCGCGGCCCAGTTCTACCAGCAGCACGACGAGTTCTCTACCGCCATCGCCGTCGGTCCTGGGCTTGCCTCCGAAAATCTCGCCTTCACCCTCACCCCGGACGGCTCCATCTCAGGCCTGGTACTCGACGAGGAGAACGAACCCGTGCGCGGCGGTCAGGTCATGCTGTTCGTGCGCAGCACTGGCGCGGTTCGCGTCCAGGGTGAAAGCACCCTCGACGAACAGGGCCGCTACCACTTCGGCCACCTTCGTCCCGGCATTTACTTTGTCGCCATCGTCGCGCAGCCCTGGTACGCACAAGATCGCTTGGTCATTCGCCAGCCGGGTTCACTCTCCGTCGAAGGCACGTCCTCCCCGACTCAGCTCATCCCCCAGCCTTCCGATCAGCCCGAGACCACTACGCCCTCGCCGCTAGACGTCACCTATCCCGCTACCTACTATCCCGCGGCCACGGAGTCCGAGAACGCCGCGCCCATCCCACTTCGTGCCGGGGAACGGGTTGTGGCCGACGTGAATCTCCGCGCGGTTCCCGCGATTCGCCTCCGTATTCGCAGTGCCACCTCCGACGCCAAGCGGCCGCTGGGCGGCATCGTCCAGCAGCGCATCTTCGACTCCGTGGTTCCCGTCCAGCAACGTAGCCAACAGTCCACCCCAGGCGCTCTGACCATTACGGGCGTGGCTCCCGGCCACATTGTCCTGGGGATCAGTTCCTTCAATGGCAAAGACTGGACGAGCCTGAACAAAGAAGTCGACCTCACCGCCGACACGGACATCGATGCTTCCGAAGACCACGCGGGCTCGGTCGCCATCAAGGGCGTCATACGCCTGCCGGCCACGTCGCCCGTTCCCGCCGGCGCCTTCGTCCGGTTCACCAGTCCCGAATCCGGCGAAAGCTTCGGAGCGCAGGCTTCCGAGAAAGGAACGTTTGAAGTCCAGCAGTCCTTCGCCGGCTCGTCCAATTTCAACGTCGCAGTCTTAAACGTCCCGGATGTCGTCGTGCAAAGCGTCTCAGCCACCGGCGCTACTGTCACCGGACACACGGTGTCACTGCCCCACAACGGATCCGTCCAACTCACCATCACCATGGCCCAGGGCCTGAGCCGTATCGACGGTACCGTGCTGCGCAACGACAAGCCCGCCTCCGAAACGATGGTCATACTCGTCCCCCAGCATCTCGAAGACGAGCCCTCGCTCTTCCGCCGCGATCAGAGTGACAGCGATGGCACCTTCACCCTCTACCAGATTCTTCCCGGACGCTACACGCTGGTTGCCATCGAGAAAGGTTGGGAACTCGACTGGCACAATCCCACCGTGCTCAAACCTTTCCTCGAACATGGGGAAGTCGTCGAAGTCGCCGCCAACAAAACGTACAAGGTCTCCCTCAAGCTACAGTCACTGGAGAACTCCGCCATGCCGGCAACATCCGCCCTACGATAAGAAAACTAGAAGCTCATCCACTGCTACGAGGCCAACCATGCCCATTATGCCCGCCATTTTCTTCGGACACGGAAATCCCATGTGTTGGGGAAAGGTAAAACCCACCTCGCCAAGCTGCCACCAAAATTGCTCGACGAGAAACTCGCGCTTCGCCCCGCCCACGTGATTGCCGGGGAACGCGAAATTGCCGAACTATGGCACTGGCGCTCTCGCACCCGAGGCCGGCAGCAGGAAGGGCGAATGCCCGAACAACTTCCTGGTGGTCTCAATCTTGATCAAATGCTACAGATGGTCTCAACCAAGGCGGCTCATGATGGGCTGATCCCTAGGCCCATTGCGAGGACTTTCCCGCCTTCGGCAAACCCTACCGGGACCTGACTCCAGAGGAATTTTCCATCGCAACTTCCATCGCGATAGAAACACACCGTGCCTTCATCTGGCTTTGTGGATATGCTCCCGGCAACTACTGGGCGCAAATACCGACCGATTCCTGAGTGCCATTTCATCCCTTCCAGTGTGCTCCTGCCCGTTTCGTTGCGGCAAGTCCCTAGCGCCCTCTGCGGTCACAAGCAAACTTGCGAGCAACAGCGCTTTGCGAGATTGGAGATTGTTACTCAGGAACAGAAGCAGCCTGGTCCGAACAAGAGTTGCGCCTCAAGCCCCGCGCGAGACCGCCTTGGCCGCTCTCGTCTTCTTAGAAAGCGGTACGATGGGCAGCTGCGCGACCGGGTCGGGCATCGGCGCCGTGAGCGATTCCACCTTCACTGCGCCACACCCGTCGAGCGTCACCCGCATATTCTGCGAGCAATCGCCGCACAGCCAAAAGTACTCCGTCCCGCGAGCCCCATTCAAACTCACCGCTCCGCTGGCATTTGCCATGTCGATCAGATAGATCTTCCCACTGCGGAAGTAATGGAACGGATGATCGCAGGCTGGATTCGCACACTTCGTAGTCATAAAGCCACACCCTCGCAGGGTCTACCCTTGCGGCTCCGGTCGTTCGTCTTTTGCCTTTAACCCATGACGGTCACAGATCCGGTTGGCGAGATCCCAAAGTGGCTCCCGCTTTGTTCCCGTTTCTTCCTGCGCGTCTGGTTCCGCTGGGAACCCCGGTACCTGTTCCATTCCGCCTCTCCGAAATGCCTTCGGCCTCAGGCTGCCAGGCAGCTGCGGATTTTCGCCTTCACGTCCGCATGCTCCCATTTGCACACCGCGGTATGCGCGCTCTTTGCTGTTCCCGTCATGCTTTCTTCGCGCGTGAGCATAAGAAAGCGGAATGCATTCGGTTGTCTGCGCACCAATTCGTTCCACAGAGCGTCCACATCCACATCACCGAGGTGCTCGTCCACCAGCAGCAGGTCAAACTGTCCCGTCTCAGACAGAGCCAGCGCCTCCTGCCCGCTCCACGCCGTGACCGTGCGGTACCCCTCACCCTCGAGCAGTCGTTCGAGCTCGATCAGCACATCTTCATCGTCATCCACAATGAGAATTTTGATAGGATCACTGGCCATGTCAGACCTCCGACAGTTCCCGAGAGTGCCTGCGTCGGTTGAAGTGCTGGCATCCGCGGTGAACGGTATAAAAAACCGCGTTACACAAGATGGGGGGCTGAGTCGCCCCATGTTCTTCGGCATGCTTCAACACTCGTCTGTGACCATCGTCACAGTCAAGAAAAAAAGGTTTGCAACATGTCGTTGCAATTTGTCGCTGCTCCTGAAAGCGTTTGCCGACATATAGTCGGCCGCCAGATGATGTGCCGCTTTGGCACACAGAACTGAGGCTTGCCATGAGATCCGATCGCAAAAACGATTCGGCACTCCCCTACAGCAGCATGAGCTTGGAACAAATTCAGGAAGGCGTAAGCGCCGAAGCCGTGAGCTACGCCGCGGGACTGCTCGTCGAAGCCATTCGCAACTACGAATCGAATTCATTCAGTGCGCGGCAACTGAAGCTCACTCTGACCGAAGCGCAGATGATTGCCGCTAACCTCATCGCGAATGCCTCCTCTCATCTTGACGACAAAATTCTGGAAGAGCAAGTTGCGCGCGTGCGCAAAGCCATCCAGGAAGTCAGGCCCTAACGAAACGCAGATCGCGTGCGGGGCAATAAAGCTCGCCCAGGTCGAGGAGGATTTTGCGGATAACGCGGCGTGGAGGTTGAACCGGCTGTTGGCGAAGCACATTCAGGCCGAGTTGTGACGCGGCTTCGCCTTGCGCGCAGTGGACAGCTGATTACCGGGCAGCCGGATTGTTCCGGATCCGAGACAGCAGACGCGAAGGTGGCGGCACTCCGGGAGTAAGGAGGGGGTCGTAGATTTCGGCGTTGCCTCTCGGACAAGAAAAGCAGGCCGATGCCACCCTATACTCCTCCGTGATCCTTTATGCCCTCCGCGGTTGGTTCCGCTCTCGTGTGGGAAACTTCGGTCCCGGGGTGGCGGTCCCTTAGGTGGGCTTTGGGTCGTCTATTCATGTGCAAAAAATTGCCTACGGACCGGAGCGGGGCTTCTAAAAGGCTAGAGATTGCAGCGCGGTCTTGGCAAGGGCCGTGCATGTTCCCGGAATGAGGGAGCTTCTGGCGTCTTCTACCTGGCGTTGCGAGCGGGCGGGGAGGATCGTGGGCTCCTCTATGACGGAGATCCTTGTGAAAATGACATGGCTGGTGCTGTTCTTGGCGTGTGCCACAGCGGCCTTTGGACAGAGTGTGGCGGGCGGATCTACCGGGCTTGCGGCGGTCAGCAGCGAGCCGCAGCCCATCCAGATGATGACTCATCCGCAGCATGCGGCTGAGAAGCCGATGGCGTCGGAACAGAGCTTGCTGGGCAACTCGACATACTCGTATGCGCGCGGGGAGCGGCCGTTGTGGGAAGTGGCGCCGGTGGTGAAAGTGACGCCTCTGGGAGACGCGGCGCGAGACTTGAGGAGAGAGCACCTGGCCACGAAGAAGGCGAGTAAGGTTTTCGTAAACTAGATTTGCCGGTGTCCCCCGCTACTGTAAGTCGGTGGACTTCGGACGTATGACGGAAATGTATGGGCGCGGACATCCTGTTCGCGCCCTTTACTTTTGCAAGAAGGCGCTGGTAGGCGACGGGTTGTGGTTTACGGGTGACGTTGCGCTAGCGCGGGTGGAGACCGCAAGCGTACAGGATTCCAGCCAGGGCCGCGGTGACTGCAGCGGCGGTTACGGAGAAGGCGCGGAGTGAGATTCGTTGGTGAGTCGGCGCCGGAACATTGCGATGTTGCCTGGCCCAGTTGTGAATACTGTTAACGACAGGGAAAGAAGACTGGATGGTGGCCTCGAGGCGGCGATGGTCGGGGCCTGCGAGAGAGAGGAAGCGGAAGGGCTGCTCGGTCCAGGAGACGGCGCGCAACATTTCGGCCGCTCCCAATACAGGACCGGAATTCGTGAGAAACATCAGGCGCACGCGGGCACCGTGGTCGACGGGGCGCTCGACCCGAAGCAGGCCACCCGTGAGAGACACTACGGTGAGGTCAACGGGAAGGCGGTGGCCATCGGGGAAACGAAGGATGACGGGGGTGATGTCGGGCAAGCGAATCCGCGGGCTGCGGGCTTGCGGGTAGGGTTGGGGGAGGGCAGTCATTGCAAGATCAGTATGAGAGTCGAGGAATAGCGGGCGACAGGTTACGAAAGGAGTTGTACCGGAACCGGATGCTCCGCTGCGTAACCTCGGTAGAGCGAGGCTCGGGGAAACCCCAACCGCAGCCCTTTGAGGCGCCCCTCGCGGGCCTCGCAAACACCGGATTCCAACTCTTCAAGTCTTAGTTGAAGTGTATTCAGCTGGCCTTTCTTAAAGCAACGGCGCTTGGGCCGCAGCACACAGGGCAGGCGCCGGCGCCAACCCACATCGTGGGGGAGTCGTATTGAGTGGTGTAGTCCTCGGGTTGATCCTCGGTCCAGCGCCAATCGCAATTAGCACACTGGTAAACGAGGGGGAGGGCGGTCGTTTCGTTTGCCATGGAGTCTCTGATGCGTGGAACGGGTAGAAGGTTGAAGTGGGACAGGTTACGGAAGTACGAGGCCGAATCCTGTCCTGGATCAGGCGTACTGCCTTTACCCACGTGGCGACCGAGGTCCTCGTTTGGCGGGTTCGGATGTCTCGGGCCGGGGCCACCCGACCCAAGATGGTCGCTGTATAGAGCGCGAAACGATCGCCGGGATTAACTGTCGGACGATGGTGCTGCGGCCTTCCTCGGGAACATTTCGCCGATGCGGCGGATCTCGGCGCCCACGCCTTTTAACTTCTCTTCGATATGTTCGTAGCCGCGATCGATGTGGTAGACCCGATCGATGATAGTTTCACCGTCGGCAACCAGCGCGGCCAAGACTAGCGAGGCGGAAGCGCGCAGGTCGGAGGCCAGGACGGCTGCGGCGCTGAGCGGGGTCTTGCCCCGAACGATGGCGCGGCGGCCTTCGATCTTGATGCTGGCGCCCATGCGCACCAGTTCCTGCGCGTGCATGAAACGGTTTTCGAAAATGTTTTCCGTCACGATGGACGTGCCTTCGGCCTGGGTGGCGAGTGCCATGTATTGAGCCTGCATGTCGGTGGGAAACCCGGGATACTCTTCGGTGGCGATGTCAGCGGCCTTGGGGGGATTGTCGCCCATGACGCGGATGGCGTCGACGGTGTGGGTGGTCTTCACTCCGGCTTCGTGAAGTTTCTGGAGAAGGGAAGTCAGGTGAGCTGGATCGCAACCAGAGACTTTCACGTCGCCGCCGGTGAGCGCTCCAGCAATGAGGAAGGTGCCAGCCTCGATGCGGTCAGGAATGATGCGGTGCTTTGCTCCGTGAAGTTTGCTGACGCCTTTGACGCGGATGGTGGAGGTGCCGGCACCCTGAATCTTGGCGCCCATCTTGTGGAGAAGGTCGGCCAGGTCGGCGACTTCGGGCTCACGCGCGCAATTCTGCAGGATGGTTTCGCCGTCGGCCAGGGTCGCGGCCATGAGCAGGTCTTCGGTCCCGGTGACGGTGATCTTGTCGAAAACGATTTCGGCGCCGCGGAGGCGGTCGGTGGTGGCCTCGACGTAGCCGTGGTCCTGGATTATTTTCGCACCAAGGCGCTCGAGGCCTTTGATGTGGAGGTCGATGGGACGGGCGCCGATGGCGCAGCCTCCTGGGAGCGAGACGCGGGCGCGACCGCAGCGGGCGACCAGCGGGCCCAGCACCAGCGTTGACGCGCGCATGGTCTTGACCAGTTCATAGGAAGCTTCGGGAGCGGCGAGTTTGCCGCACCGGATGGCGGTGCGGTGGTGCGCGCGGCCGTACCCGAGTTCGACCTCGGCGCCCATAGCGGCAAGCAGGCGGCGAGTGGTTTCGATGTCGCGGACCTGGGGGATATTTTCGAGGATGACTTCGTCTTCTGTAAGCAGCGCGGCTGCCATGCAAGGGAGGGCGGCATTCTTGGCGCCGCTGATGCGGACCGTGCCCAGGAGTGGGGTGCCACCGCGAATGACTAACTTGTCCATAACTTATCTTCTGTGACTCGTTCTCACCCGTTTAAGGTTCGTTCCGATTGAGCGTTCTATTTCGTCGAGCTCCCATACGCTACACAGCGGATTGCTAGCCGAGCCTCGATCAGCATAGACGGCCAGGGCGGCCGTCCCCCCTGGTTCTTGCCGCCGCATGGCTCATTCACTTTACAGGATTAGAGCGGACGTTCAGGCTACTCCTTTGGGCAAGGACGATGGCTTTTCGGACATGCCCGGCGGTGGTTTTCAATGCGCGGGCGGCCTGGGCGCGAGGCACGCCGGCTTTGAGCATCACTAACGCGACGGGGACGTCGTTGTTGGATTGCTTGAGGGCTTGGCGGGCGGCGTCGCGTCGAATGCCCGCGGCCCGCTGCAGGATGGTGACGCCGCGCTCGGCGAGTTTCTGGTTCTTCAAGTGAAGGTTGACCATAAGGTTGCCGTAGACGTAGCCGAGGCGGGTCATGGCTCCAGTGGTCAACATGTTGAGCACCATTTTCTGCGCGGTGCCGGCTTTCATGCGACTGGAGCCGGCGAGCACTTCGGGGCCAACGTCGGTGACGATGGCGAAGTGAGCAGCGCGTTCGAGTGGCGAGTTGCGGTTGCAGGTGACGGCGATGGTCTGGGCACCCTGGCTGCGGGCGTGGTCGACGGCTGCGATGGTGAACGGCGTGCGGCCGCTGGCGGCGATGCCGACGACGACGTCGTTCTTCGTGGGCTTGCAGCGGGCAATCCCGGCGCGACCTTGTGCGCTGGAATCTTCGCTGGCCTCGGCTTCAGCGCCGAGGGCTTTGGGCCCGCCGGCGATGATGTACCGGACCTGCTCAGGGCGGGTGTCGAAGGTGGGCGGGATTTCGGCGGCGTCGAGGGCGCCGATGCGGCCGCTGGTGCCGGTGCCGACGTAGATCAGGCGTCCGCCTTTGCGGAACTGGGCGGCGATGAGATCGATGGCACGGCCGATCTCCGGGAGGGCGCGGCGGACGGCAATGGCGACTTTGGCATCTTCGGCGTTGATGATGCGCGCGATCTCCACGCCGGATTTGAGGTCAAGATCGATGGCGGACGAGTTCAGGCGTTCGGTGGTGAGGTCCTGCAGGCGGCGCGGTTTCATGATTCGTGCTTTGATAGGGCTTCGATGATGGCGTCATGGAAGCGCGGGCGTATTTGTCGGATGGTTTGATTCTTCTCGTCGAGCCAGGTGCGGTTGGTCAGCAGAGTGATGGAGAGATCGCACTCGGGATCGATCCAGAGCGAAGTCCCAGTGTAGCCGAGATGGCCGTAGGAGTCGGCGGAGAAGTACCGGCCGGATTGCGAAGGAGCCGATGGCGTGTCCCAGCCGAGTGCGCGTGACGTGCCTGTGGGCGAGGCTTCCCGCTTGGTGAACAGGGCGAGAGTTTCGGGGCGCAGGATGGGATGGCCGCCTTGCAGCATGGCGTGCGCGAAGGTGGCTACGTCATGCGCGGTGGCAAAGAGGCCGGCGTGGGGGGCGACTCCACCGAGGACGCTCGCGTTTTCGTCGTGGACTTCGCCCTGGATGATGCGGTGACGAAAAATCTGGTCGTCGGCCGTGGGCGGGATGGAGGAGCGCAATTCGGGCGCCGGGTTGAATGTCGTGTGCGTCATGCCCAACGGGCCGAAGATCTCGTGCTGGCAGAAGTGGTCGAGGGACTCGTCGGCCAGGCGCTCGAGTGCGGTGCCCAGAATGATGAAGCCGATGTCGCTGTATTCGACATGAGACGCTGGGTCGTTGACCAGTGGCGTCGAGCAGACGGCCTCCAGCAATTCTTCGCGAGTGTGTGCGCTCAGGAAAAGCCTCTCGTAGGCGGGCAGGCCGGAGGAGTGTGCCAGCAGCATCCGAAGCGTGACTTCGTCGCGGCGAGGATCTTCCCCGGCGAATTCCCCGACGACTGCGATGACCGACATTTCGAGATCGAGCAGGCCACGCTGGTAGAGGATCATCGCCATGGTAGTGGTGGCGATGACCTTGGTGACGGACGCGAGATCGAACAGCGTGTCGGGCGTGGGCGCGGGCGCGGCGGAATCGCAGGTGAAGCGTCCGCAGGCACGCAGGGCGACGAGTTTGCCTTGGTGCGTGACCGCAATCGAAGCTGCCGGGAAAGCGCGCGCAGTGATGGCCTCATCGAGAACTGCAAAAGCGGCTGTGAAACGGCGATCCTGATCGTCGTGGGCGGCGATGGGAAAGGCATCGGGATGGGGAACGGCGCGAGTCAGAGACGACCTTTCTCTCAAATTCGGGTACTGTCCGGGTTATAGCAAATCGTGCAGGGAGCGGTAAAGAAAACGGACAGTGGCAGACCCGGCACCTCTGAGCGGGAGTTCGATTGAGAACAGCGCCTGGGCTTGTGTAAAGTCGGGGTATCCACATTTTTGAATCTATGGTCAGGCGGTGCGGGTGAGTCGAGGCGCTAGGGACAAGTACGCTACTTTCGCCCTTTTGGGGCCTAGCTGGGCAGCCTTTACACGGCTGGTTTGGTTCGTGTCGACCGCCTTCCTGACGTTAGCGACTCAACCTTCGATCACAAGCGCCAAGAACATAGCGGCACCCGCGAAGTCTGGGGCGTCCTTCGCTCGGCTGACGGTGATCGATTCGATCGTGGAGCAGGCCATTCGCGACGGGCAAATTCCGGGAGCGGTCGTTCTTGTCGGGCACAACGGGCAAGTGGTGTACCGGAAGGCGTTTGGGAACCGGGCGCTGGAGCCGCGGCGGGAATTGATGACGGTCGACACTGTCTTTGATCTCGCCTCGTTGACCAAGGTGGTCGCGACCACCACGGCGGTGATGCAATTGGTGGAACGGGGGAAGGTGCGGGTGAACGATCCGGTCGCGAAGTACCTGCCGGAGTTTGCGCAGAACGGGAAGGATGAGATCACAGTCCGCCAGTTGCTGACGCACTACTCGGGGCTGGCGCCCGACCTGGACCTGAAAACCCAGTGGGCGGGGAAAGAGACGGCCTACAAGATGGCGTTCGCGGAGAAGCCAGAGACGCCGCCGGGATCGGGTTTCGGGTACAGCGACATCAATTTCATCGTGCTGGGAGCCTTGGTGGAGCGAGTGACGGGCGAGAGCCTGGATCACTATGTGGCGACCCACGTGTTCGAGCCGTTGAAGATGACGCGCACTCGCTATCTGCCGCCGAAGACGTGGCGGGCGAAGATCGCGCCCACGCAGTTTGACGAGCACGAACACATGCTCCGCGGGGAGGTGCACGATCCGACGGCGCTGCGCATGGGCGGGGTGGCGGGAGACGCGGGACTGTTTTCGACGGCGGACGATCTGGCAAAGTTCGCGCAGGCCCAACTGAGCGGAGGGGGAGGGGTTCTTTCCGCGCTGATGGTGGAGAAGATGACGACGCCGGAGCAACCTCCGACGGCGACGGCGGTGCGGGGCTTCGGGTGGGACATTGATTCGCCGTTTTCGACGAACCGCGGAGACCTGTTGCCGGTGGGATCGTACGGGCACACAGGGTTTACCGGGACATCGATCTGGATCGATCCAGCGTCGCGGACGTACATCATTCTGTTGACCAACGCGGTGCATCCGCGAGGGCGTGGAACGGCGGTGGCGCTGCGATCGAAGGTCGGGACGGCGGTGGCGGCGGCTCTGGCCCTGACCCCGGATGAGAAAGAGAAGATGCGCCTGGCGAGCATGACGGGATACAACGAAGCAGCGAGCGCGGGGCGGCACCTGGCGACACGCAACGGAAGCGTGAAGACCGGAATCGACGTGCTCGAGGAGCATGGCTTCGAGGCAGTGAAGGGCACAGATACGAAGCGGAAGATCGGGCTGGTCACGAACCAGACCGGAATCGATGCGCAAGGCCAGAGGACGATTGACGTGCTGGCGGGGGCGCCGGGCGTGACGCTGGCAGCGATTTTCAGTCCCGAACACGGAGTGACGGGGACGATCGATACCACGCACGTGGCCGATTCGACGGATGCCGTGACGGGTGTACCCGTTTACAGCGTGTACGGTGGGAACGACGCAGCGCGGCGGCCGTCGCTCGACCTACTGAAGGGACTGGACGCGGTGGTCTTCGATATACAGGATGCCGGGGCGCGTTTCTACACTTACGAAACGACGCTAGGATATTTTCTGGAGGCTGCGGCCAAGACCGGGATCGAGATGATCGTGCTGGACCGGCCGAATCCAATTACCGGCTCTTTTGTGCAGGGACCGGTTTCTGACCAGGACCACGAGAGTTTCACGAATTATTTTCCGGCGCCGGTGCGCCACGGGATGACGATCGGCGAGCTGGCACAAATGTTCAATGTAGAGCGGAATATCAACGCCAAATTGAAAGTGGTGGCGATGGACGGCTGGCTGCGGGGAGACTGGTTTGATTCGACTGGGCTGAGCTGGGTGAATCCGTCGCCGAACTTGCGCAGCCTGCGGGAGGGTACGCTCTACCCCGGAGTGGCGTTGATCGAAGGTACGAACGTTTCGGTGGGGCGAGGCACGGATACTCCGTTTGAGTGGATCGGCTCGCCTTGGATCAAGGGGAGAGAGTTGGCGGAATATCTGAATTCGCGGGCGATTGCCGGGGTACGGTTTGTGCCGGTGAGTTTCACCCCAACGGCCAGCACGTATGCAGGTCAGGTTTGCCAGGGCGTGAACATCGTGCTGCTGGACCGGAACACGTTTGACGCTCCGGAGTTGGGGATGGAACTTGCGTCGGCATTGCACAAGCTTTATCCCAACGACTTCAAGATCGAACGGATGAATGAGCTTCTGGTGAACCAGGCGGCTTACGAAGGGTTGGGCGCGGGACAGGATCCGCGGACGATCGCGCATGGTTGGCGCGAGGGGCTGGAGAAGTTCGTGGAGGTACGAGAGAAGTATCTACTTTATAAGTGAAAGGGATGGTTTGAAATCGTGCGCGGAAGCGAGCGCCGTTGGAACCGGGACGTTTTTGAGTTCTTCTCTTTCGGGGTGGTTGGTTAGAATGGGCGGACCGCCTGGCCGAGTCAGGAGACGTGGATTGATGAACCCGGGTTCCCCGAAGTTGCCGGTCCCAAGTCTTTTACCCAATCCTTATTACCGCTGTGCGGGCCCGAATTGCGGGACGCTGAAGGGGTCGAGTGATCGCTGGTGGCTGATGTGGACTTCCTTCGCGGACATGAGCATTCCGGTGTTGTATCTGTGTCCCTGGGATGAGGTGATTGCGCAGAAGGAGGGGACGCTGCACGTGTGTGGCGAACTGTGCGCGCAGAAGCTGCAATCGCAATTTATGGGGAACGTGCGGGAAAGTCTGCTGCGACGTGGAGGGTAGAAACTCCACTACCGGAGCCAACCGGGTTTATTTGCTGGGCGTTACAGCCGGTTTGATCTCGTCCGCCGTTTTCAGCAACTCGTCGACAACGGCCGGGTCCAACTGGTACTGAGCTAATTCGTTCTCTCGCCGGCCAATCGCACGGTCGCCCAATTTCGAAATCAAGACCCTTTCGATCCGTTTGCCATCCTCCCAGGTCACGGTAGCCTCAACCGAAGGACTGGCAAAACCGGAGTCCACAAACTTGGTGGCTGCAAGATCGCGTAACTTCGAGATCAGCGATTGAACGGTGACTGGGTCGACCTTCGCGTTGTTGGACTGCCAATCCTCTTGCTTGCGGGTGAAAACGTACGTTTTCGTTCCGTCCCGAATTTCGAGTCGAGCGGGTTCAGCGAAACCGAAATCGAACAGCTTCTTGTTGCGGAACTCGTCGAGGTTCTCCTCGACGGCATGTCCGAGGCCCGCACTGACCTTGTAGATTCCGTCCACGATGCTGGACTTGGCGTAGTAGTCGTCTTTGTTTTTGCGAACCTCGATCTGCTGGGCTCCAGAGGGGGCGGTGATTTTTGCCGTTGCCACCGGGGAGGCGTGCGAGAAGGTGGCTGCGCTTTTGGCCGGGTCGGAGGAGGATGAGCCGGGTTCCATGCGCGCGTCGGCGAGTTTGGTGGCGAGTTCGGTGACCTGGACGTTGTCGGCGCGAAGGGGCCGTGGCTTCAGGATCTGCCAGGCATCCTGGTTGCGGCCGAATTCGATGTCGTGACCCTTCCGGAGAAGGTCGATCCGGCTCATCTTGTCGGCCGGGATGGTCAGCAAGCGCTTGTCGCGGAGATCATCGAGACTTTTGTCGATGCTGGACTTGTTGTAGCTGGCCATAGTGAAGACCCGCGACTGTCCGGCCAGCATGGCGTAGACGGCGCTGCCCGTGGGGGTGTCGTCGCCAATGAGCAGGCTGTGCCTCTTGTTTTCCTTGCCAGTGACATTAACCTGGAGGGCGGGCGCGTCTAGGCCATAACGCTTCAAGTCGGAGGCCTTGTCTTCCACAAGGCGTTCTGAGTTCAAGGTCGACAGGGTGGAGAGTGTGCTCGAGACCGTGATCTGGTCCGCGTCGAAAGACTTGGGCTGGATGATCTGCCAGTTTCCCGAGGCCGGCTTCACCAGCACGATCGGCGGGGCGTCTCTCTTCTTGATTTCGAGTTGAGTGATGGCGGCTTCGTCGAGGTGGAGAATGGGCGGCGGGGCGTCAGCAGACGCTTCCCCTGAGGCGGACGATTTGTGATGGTCCGACCAGTAAAGAGTCCCGGCGAGTACGAAGAAAACGGCAGCTGCGATAAGAAGTCCACGGATTTTCATGGTGCGTTCGAAGATGTGACTCGGCTGAGTCGAGCAGTCCCGCCTACCTCCGTTTCCACCACACGGAAACCCCGGCTCCAACCACCACCAGGGGGAGCAGGAACTGGCTGGTGATGCGCACCCAGTTCAGCTGCGCTTTCGTCATGGTGATGCGGCGGTCTTCGGGCTGCTTGGGCCGGATCGAGATGAGATCTTCATCGGAGGCCAGCCAGTTGATGGTATTCATGGCGAGATCATCGTTGCCATTGAAAGTAATAAACCCGTTGGCCAGCCAGGAGGAGCTGCCCACCACGACGAAGCGGCCCTGAGAATTTTCCTTGCCGGTGTTGTAGGTTCCAGCGGCGGCGAGGGTGAGAGGGCCCTTCTTGTTCTTGGGATCGTTCACGTTGACGGCCGAGGAACTGAGGTTGGTGGTGGCGAGACTGCTTGCGGACGAATCGAAGAGCTTCTGCACGCTGGTCTTGTCGGCGTTCTTGAACTCGAGAGAGCGGGCCAGGGGGAAGCCGGTGGCGGTGCCTTTCATATCGTTGACGATAGGCTGGGAGGCGTAGCGAGTGACGAGGGCAACCTGGGGACCCAGGCCGGCGAGCTGTCCGATTGGATTCAGGTCGAGGATGAGGTCTTTGTCCAGGGTGACGCCCCAAGTAGCGAGTAGGGTGGTGAGGGCGTCGTTGTCGGCGATCGGGGAGCGGCCCAGCTTCAGAGGCGGGTCAAGGGCCAACAGAACGCGGCCACCGTCTTCAACAAACTTCTTGATGGCGTCGACCTGAAGTTGCTGGTAGTCCTTGGTCGGGCCGGCGATGACGATGGTGGTGCAATCGGCGGGGACTTCGGCCTTCTGCAGAAGGTCGATGGAGCGTGCCTCGTAGTTGTCGCGGGCGAGGAGATCTTTGAAGTGGGAGAGGCCGTCGCGGTCGCTGCCGTCGAGTTGATGCTCGCCGCTTCCCCCAAGGAAACAGATCGTGCGGTTGGTGCTCTTGAGATCGCGAATGAAAGCGCCTGTTATGCCTTCCTCGGTCATGCTCTTCGCTTCTTCTTTCTTGGCGCCCACCTGGACGATAGCGGTACCGAGGGAGCGGATTCCGGCGTCCCGCGCGCGTTGGGGGTCCTTATCGGGATCGACGTACTCGACGTGGACTCGCGGAGAGAGGTTGGAGTATTGGTCAAGCAGGTCCCGGCCATCGCGGAAGCGAGTGCCCTGGTTAAAGTAGGTGATGGTGGCGTCCTGCTTCAGACCGCGAACCAACTTGGCGGTCTGGTCGGAGAGGCTGTAGCGCTTGTTCGAGGTGGCGTCGTAGGACTTGTTGTAGCGGTCGGCGAGCACGTTAGCGGCCACCACAGCGGCCAGGACCACCAGAATGTACGTCGTGGCATAGGCTGCATAGCGGGTTTGGCGGGCTTTCAACCATTGGCTGGCCATCTAGGACCTCCAGCGCAGGGCTTCCAGGGAGCGCGCAGTGAAAAACAGTCCCAGGAAGATTACGGTGATGTAGAAGACGGCGTCTTTGGTATCGAAGGAGCCGCGGGCGAATGATTCGAAGTGCGTGATGATCGACATGTAGGAGAGTACGCGCGACCAGGTTGTGGTTTCGTAGGCACTGACCCACTCAAGCACCCAGAGCAGGAGGCAGACGCCGAAGGTGGCCGCGCCGGCGATGATCTGGTTCTTGGTGAGGGTGGAAATGAAGGTGCCGATCGCGAGCAGGGCTCCAGCCTGCAGCAGCAGTCCGAGATACCCCGCGGCCAGCGGCTTCCAGTCAGGGTTTCCGTAGCGAAATAGAAACGCGAAGTTCAGCGCGGTGAAAAGGAGCAGACAGCAGTAGAGGCCGACCGCAGCCAGCCACTTGCCGAGGATGATCTCGAGATCGCGGACCGGCGAAGTGGCAAGCAGTTCGATGGTGCCGGTGCGCTTCTCTTCAGCAAAGAGGCGCATGGTGATCATAGGGATGAAGAACAGCCCGACGACGCTGATGTTGGAGAGGAGCGGCCGAATGATCTGTTCATTGAGATTCATGGGGAATTGCTGGCCGCGCATCTGCATCTCCATGCCTTCGAAGACGAAGAAGCCGAGGGCATTCCAGAAGAAGAACCCGAAGATGAGGGCAAACATGGTGAGCAGCAAGTAGGCGACAGGCGATGCGAAATAGCTGCCCAGCTCTTTTCTACAGATGACCCAGGTGTTTCTCATGGGTGTGCCTCCGCAGCCGCAACGCTTTCGGCTTCCGTCGAAGACTCGGTTCCGGTGAGCTGCAGGAAGATTTCCTCGAGGCTCATGGCAGCCGGCCGAAGTTCGTTGAGATCCCATCCGCATTCCACCACAGCGCGCGCCAGGTCGCCTCGAACAAGGCGACCCTTCTGGCTTTCCACCTCGAAGAGGGCGTGGCTGCCGACTTGCTCCTTGCACAGCACGCGGCTGACGCCGGGTACTTGTTCGAGCTTCTGCTGGACGATAGGAGCTTCCAGGGTTCCATTCCGGCCAGCGACTTCAAGCAGAACGGATTCGGCGCCTCGGGCACGCGCCCGCAGGTTGCTCACCGAGTCGGTCGCGACCAGCTTGCCGCCGTTGATGATGATGACCTGCTCGCAGGTTTGTTCCACCTCGGGGAGGATGTGAGTGCTGAGCACGATGGTGTGATTGCCCGCGAGGCCCTTGATCAGGTCCCGGGTCTCATTGATCTGCTTCGGGTCGAGTCCGGCCGTGGGCTCGTCCAGGATCAGAACGTCAGGGTTGTGAATAATGGCCTGCGCGAGTCCGACCCGCTGGCGGTAGCCCTTGGAGAGCTTGCCCAGAAGCTTGTTCCGGACATCGCCTAGGGAGCAGCGATCGCACACATAGTCGATCCGCCGTCGCAGGTCAACGCCGGAGAGTCCCTTGAGCTTGCCAACAAAGTTGAGATACTCGACGGTCTCCATTTCCGGGTAGAGGGGAGGGGTTTCGGGGAGGTAGCCGATGCGCTTCTTGACCTCCAGGGCCTGCTCGACGACATCGAGGCCCCCCACGGTGGCGGTGCCCGCCGAAGGGGGCAGAAAGCAGGTGAGGATGCGCATCGTCGTGGTCTTGCCGGCGCCGTTAGGGCCGAGGAAGCCCACAATCCGCCCTTTGGCGACTTCGAAGGAGATGTGGTCGACCGCAGTCGTGCGGGCGTACCGCTTAGTAAGGTCTTTGACATGAATCATATTCGTTGTGTAACGACAGCGAGCAACAGAGCTGTCGATGCCGATCCGCACCAGAACCGTGCAGGGCGGAAACATCATAAAAAGTAAGTCCCCGGTATGTCAATCTCGGCCAAACAATCTCGGCCAAACAAGAAACCCGAAACTCAAGGCCTTGTCGGATTACGATGCGTTCCATAATGGGCCGGGGGGAGCGACACCCCGCCTTCATCAGGTGCCGGTTCGGGCTCAGAGCGTTTACTGGTGTGAGAACCTTGCGAGTCAACTCTAGGCGCCTCGCGCGCATCTAGGCAAGAAGTTGGGGTGTGTTCTTTCGCAGGAGTGCGCCTTATACTTGGGGCGGGAGCAGGGCCGGGTTTCAGATGCAGGCTGGGGAGCGATCTTATGCGCAGGATAACGGGTTGCGTTTTGACCTTGGCGATGGGCTTGGGGTGGTTGGCTTTGCATGGGCAGGACAAAGCGACCGAGGCCAAGCCGGCCGGACCGGTGATTCCGGCGGGCACGAAGGTGTCCCTGGTGCTGAAGCAGGCGATCTCGACCAAAACTGCAAAAGAAGGCGACGCGGTGTATGCCATGACCAATTTTCCCGTGGCGCTGGATAACCGGATTCTGATCCCGAGCGGGACCTACGTGCAGGGAAAGATCAGCCATATTCAGCGCGGCGGGCATGTGAAGGGACGCGCGGAGCTGATGATTCACTTCACCTCGCTCATTTATCCGAGCGGGTACACGGTGATGCTGCCGGGCGCGCTCGAAAATGTGCCAGGCGCCGAGCATGCCACCACCAAGGGAACCGAAGGCACGGTGCAGCAGGATAGCGAGGCCGGCAAGAGGGCAGGCACGGTCGCGAAAACGGCCGGTACCGGGGCGGCGATCGGTGGACTTGGAACGGGCTCGTGGAAGGGCGCGGGCATTGGCGGCGGGATCGGCGCCGGTGTCGGAGCGGCCATCGGGCTGTTGTCGCGGGGATCCGACGTACGGTTGGAGCCGGGAACCTCGGTGGAGATGGTGATCCAGAGAGAGGTGCCGCTCGATGCTAACCGCCTGCCGAGGTCGGGGGAATAGGCCGCAAGTTGAGCGGAGTTCGTGGTTCCGGAGAAAGGCGTGGCGCCAGCGACGCCGAGTGATGTGCTAGAAGGGCAGCGTCCCAACCGGGACGGGCCCCAAAATCGCAGATCAGGAGAGCGGTAGGGGAACGTTCGATTTCGTTCTCGCCAGCGTGATCACGAGTGCGGCGATTGGATTGGTCCTACGATCGAGAGCATGACCGTGGAGCCCGGGTTACTCCGGGTGGGGCCGCCGGTCACGGGGCAACCCTACTCAGGGGAACTCGAGTCAAAGAACACAGGCAGACGTTGTCCAACGGCTCGAAGCCGAGGGCTGGCGGACGACGATCACAACCGCGGTGGGCGTGATCGGAAATGACAAACCGCTTACGCGAGCGTGCGAGTCCTGGCATGCGATTGAACTCAAGACGCCGCTGCTCTCGAAATGTTCCGACGTGCGCTCGGGACGCTCGACCATGAGCCTGAAGAACCTGGACCGGTCGGAGCCGGATCCGAGCTTGTTCCAGGTACCTCCGGACTACACCATCGTGGACGACAGGGATCGCTTTACGACGAACTTCAACGAGCGCTGAGAGTTTTCAGCCTAGGTTAGCGTCTAAAAAGAACGGACTCGAACCTGGGGCATGGGCGTCTCTCCGACAACCGGATTTTCCTATTTCAAGGTAAACAACGCGTTCACGTGAGCGGTTACATTGACCGTCTGCGGCGTGAATTCCTCCGTGGGGGCGGCGGCCTGGGCTTGCATGGCCATGGCGCGGGCTACGATCGGCATCGGGCGAACGTTCTCGAAGGTGTCGACGGAGGCGTACGACAGTTCGCTGACGCTGCGACCGGCGGCACGGGCCAGGGAATCTGCGGCAGCGCGGGCGCGGCGATACGCGTCTTCGACGGCCTTGCTCTTGGCGTCCTCCATGTTGTCGAGCGTGTAGTTGATGGACTGACTCTCGCTGACGGCCGAATCGGCCAACTGCTGCGTGATGGGCCCAATCTTGGCGAAATCTTTGAGCTTAAGCGTCACGTTGGTGGCCACCTGGTAGCCGATCAGTTTGCGCTTGGCGGTTTTCCAGTCGTACATGGGCTGGATAGAGTAGGAGCCGATCTGAGCGGTCTTGGGATCGATGCCGTTGTTGCGCATGATTTGCCTGGTTTGTTCCGCCTGTTTCGAAGCCAGGTCGTAGGCGTCCTTCGCGCTGTCGGCGTGGGCCGAGATGTTGAATTGCACCAGGACGGTGTCGGGTGCGGCTTCAAACTTGCCGTCAGCGCCGGCAAAGACGGTGTTGGGCGCTGCGGTCACGGTGGGTGCCTGGGCGAAAGTGAGGGATGAGATCAGAAGAAGAGCGACATAAAGCAGGAAAATTTGCTTCATCGGAGTACCTCCACAGTCTCAGGTTTCTATGGAGAGAAAGTGTACATGTTTTTAGTGGATGTCTCTGGCGTTAGAACGGGGACGACGATTGGTTTTTCTGCAAGGGCTCCCTGCAGGGAGGAGCGCGCCAGTCCCCCCACGGTCGGCCAGGTTTGCCTGCGGCTACGTTCCGCCCTTAGCGCCGGCGGCGTAGGCGGGGAAGTGGTGGATCTGGGCGTCGATTTCCTTGCGCAGGTCTTCCCAGATGTTATCGGGCATGGAGAGAAAAACTTTGACGACCTCGGGATCGAACTGGCGGCCTGCCCAGCGCTGGATTTCTTCGCGTGCCGCGGTCAGCGATTGCGCGGGGCGGTAAGGACGGTCTGAGGTGATCGCATCGAGCGTGTCGGCGATCGCGAAAATTCTGGCTCCCAAAGGAATCTCTTCGCCCTTCAATTTACGGGGATAGCCGGTGCCGTCGTAGCGCTCCTGGTGGGCATAAACGACATCGGCGGCCTCCTGCAGAAAAGGAATTCGCTGGAGGACTTTGTATCCCAGGAAAGAATGTTCCTTCATCACGGTGATTTCGTCTGGAGTCAGGGCGCCGGGCTTGCGCAGAATGGCATCAGGAATGGCCATCTTGCCGATGTCGTGCAGAAAAGCGCCGCGCGCAATGATCGCAATTTTTTCCTTGGTGATGCCCATGGCACGGGCAATCGCGATCGTAAACGCGGTGACGCGCTTGGAGTGGCCTTCGGTTTCGGCGTCTTTGAGATCGAGCGCGCCCCCCAGGGCCTCGAGCGTGATGTCGTATGAGCGCTCCAGGTTGTTGAGCGCGGCACGCAGCTGCTCGGTGCGCTGGGCGACTAGGGATTCCAGGTTGGTCTGGTAGGCGCGATTTTCAAGCTTGAGGCGACGATTCTCGAGGGCACG
>Ga0210408_10001938_pt1 | contig 20829 bp, 18 predicted proteins | sample IncBWH4MmetaG_FD_155471 | JGI IMG/M metagenome (GOLD analysis project Ga0210408, IMG submission 155471) | Forest soil microbial communities from Barre Woods Harvard Forest LTER site, Petersham, Massachusetts, United States - Inc-BW-H-4-M | ecosystem: Environmental > Terrestrial > Soil >...
GAGGTTGTGCACCAGTTTGGCCAGCCCGAAGTCCAGCACCTTCACTTGTCCGCTCGGAGTGAGGAAAATATTCGCCGGCTTGATGTCGCGGTGCACGATCCCCTTGGTGTGCGACGCCACCAGTGCTTCCGCCACCTGGACGCCGATGTCCAGCACCTTCTCGGTCTCCATCATGTGCCCGGAGATACGCTGTTTCAGGCTTTCGCCTTCAAGTTTCTCCATCACGATAAAAGGATGTCCGTGATTGTCTTCGATGCCGTGGATGGTGCAGATATTGGGATGATTGAGCTGCGAGGCGGCGCGGGCCTCGCGCTCGAAACGCTCCAGCGACTTAGGGTCGCCGACCAGGTTTTCGGGGATGAACTTGAGTGCGACGTGCCTGCCCAGCTTCAGATCCTCGGCCTCATACACCACGCCCATACCCCCGCCCCCAAGTTTTCCCAGGATGCGATAGTGGGATACGGTCTGGCCGATCATTGTCTGGCCGATCATGCAACGCCCAGTTCCCCTGCAGGCGGCCATCTTAGGCCGTCCCCGGAATCCGGTCAACTGCCTTTGGGGTGTATACGCGTTGAGGGGATTTTGCTACACCCCGTTGTCCGAGGGTCAATGCGGTGGAAGGAACATGACAGTGAGACGAATCACCGTAAACACTGATTTCAAACACAAAACCAAAATTATTGTTGATTTCCACAAGCCGTCGCGTGTAGCGTACTCACCAACCTGCGGGACGGATTATCCCAAACGTGGGGGACGGTCTCCCTGACCCGTTCGTTACCGCTCGCGGCTTCCCCGGAAGTGTGAATGGACTGCGCCCGTGCTTCGCGCACGGTGCCCGGCAGTGGTGCGGAAACTTGTAGTTGCACGAGTTGTCCGGCGAAAGCCGGGAAAGTCCTGTTCATTTCGTCAGGAGGAAATTCGATGGATCGCTTTGCGGTACGGGTGTTCCTCTCTCGCTGTTTCGCCGCTTCCTTCATTTCATTTCTCATCGTTTCGACCGCCCCGGCTCAGATCACCAACGTGACCGGCGATCAGTCTCCGCCAATCCCTGGCGCGGGGCACGATTACATTCACCTGCTGAACGAGACAGTTAACCCCGTCAATGGATCTCTCAGCATACGGGTGAGCGTACCTACACCATCAGGCCGCGGTCCCTCGATGTCCTTCAACTTCGGGTATGACTCTAATCAGGCGATCCACTTCACTCCACAAAGCGGCTGGACTGACAATGTTGCGTACCTGTCCCAAGGCGGATGGAGCTACGTCACTCCTCGCCTTACGTCGGTGATTAACGCTTACTGTTTGCCTCCAGGTGAAGGTGGTGCAGGGTGCAATAGTCTCTGCTTCTGGTTCACGGACTACATGCTCACAGACTTGCAGGGCGGCAGTCACGCTCTTGGAATCTCCCCGATAGAGGAGGCTGGACAACCGGGAGTTGCACAGTGCACGGGAACTTATGCAGCCGGGATGGTGCCCAAGAACTTCCCGGTGGGCGGTGATGCAAAGGTGCAAGCAACCACCGGCAGTTTCAGCGCAATGCCGATTCCTGGTAACTCGAAGAATTTCCCTCCCCCAGTCAGCGTCGCTGATATGGACGGCACCGTGTATTATTTTTCAAATCGCCAACCTGAGAATGCACCAAACGGCAGCTTGCAGTCATTCTTGCCTGACTGGATCGAGGATCGCAATGGAAACAAAATAGTCTTTGCCGACAAGGGGAATGGCGTCTTTACAGCAACTGACACCCTGGGTCGCACCCTATTGTCTTCCTCCGGTTTCGGCACCGCAAATGACCAGATCAGCGTCGCCGGCATCTCAACTCCATACCAAGTTGTCTGGGAAACAGTCAGTCCTACCACCTTCCCAATTCCAATTCCGTTCAATCGAGTTGTGTTTAATGCTCTCAGCACGTGTGGCACGGACTTTCGGACCAGCGAGGCACAGCCTCCCTATCCGGCGGTAAAGCAGATTTCTTTACCCAACGGCCAATCCTACAAATTTCAGTATGACCCAGCGACGACCATGCTTAGCAAGCTGACGTATCCAACAGGGGGTTACGTAAGGTATGTCTGGGGAACCACGCCCTTGTCAGAGTTTTCTCAGTTCAACGCTTGTGGCGGGGTTGAGGAACAGTATGGCACGCTGGCTGTCCTTCATCGTTACGTCAGTTTCGATGGAACAAACGAGGTCCTGCAACAGGATTTCAGCTATTCCACTCATTGGGTATCTCAAACAGGGAACCCGCTAACTTGGGACTCCAAGACAACCACTGTCACAACGACCGTGCGAGCGGTCGTAAACGGCACGCTGACAACACTGTCGAGCTACAAAACGGTCTACACGTATGTGCCACTTGCGGTGCCCACTCCGCCAAATGATCAACAACAATTGGGGAGTGGCAGTACACCAGTAGAAACATCTGTCCAGTACGACGATGCAAACGGGGCTCCGATAAGGACTGTCAGCAAAACCTACATAAGTGCGATGCTACCACCCACGAGTGAATCAACCAGTCTGGCGAATGGTCAGACTTCTCAAACAGCAAGAACTTACAGCTCGCCCTTGCAGTCATTACTCACGGACCAGTATGACTATGATTATGGAGCAGCGTCGTCCTCAGGAACTCCAGGCCCCCTTCTGCGACACTCGCATTTCGACTATGCAAGTTTCAACTCCCCCTTGTTTCCAAACGCGTCGTCATATCCGACTTCGCCAGTTCCGAGTATCGCTTCTATTCTGGATCGTCCCGCAGATGTGATTACCTACGATGGCACGGGGAACAAAATAGCGGAAACCGATTATGCCTACGACGGAACAACCGTGAGTTCGGTGTCACCGGCCGCCACGGGACATGACGAGACCAATTATAGCTCCAACCAAAACGTCCGGGGTAATGCCACCACCAAGACGGTGAAGTGTTTGCAAACGGGCTGCCCCAATGCTGTGACAACGTACACCTATGACGAGACGGGCCAAGTAACCTCGGAGATCGACCCCTGCGGTAACGGGACATGCAGCGACATGACTGGCGCGACCCACACCACGACATATTCATACGCCGACAGCTACACTGTTCTCTCTAGCGGACAGAATGTCAGCTTCACACCCAGCGGCAACACGAACGCGTACCTGACCCAGATTACTGACGCTTTGAACCATACTTCAAATTTCACCTACGATTTCAACAACGGCGAGTTGACTGCCTCCCAGGACCAGAACGATATCAACGCCAGTCGTCCGGGTACGACCTATTTGTATAACGACCCATTTGCGCGTCCTAAGCAGATCAATTATCCCGACGGCGGTCTAACATCAATCGCGTACAACGACTCGCCCTTCAACGCAGCGAATAATACGCCCAGCGTTACCACCACGAGGGCAATTACCTCAACTGTGAACGAAGTGAGCACCACCGCCCGGGACGGCATGGGACATGCGGTTAAAACCATCTTGTCTTCAGACCCGGATGGCACGACATTTTCAGTCACCACATACGATGGAACTGGGAAGCAATTCCAGATGTACAATCCGACCCGCTGCTCGCCACCTACGACGAATTGTGGGTCGGAGACGACTTGGGGGATTACCACCTATATATACGACTCTCTAGGCCGTACCACGCAGGTTACGAAGCCCGACGGATCAAAGGCCTCGACCAGCTATTCTGGAAACCAAACCACAGTGACCGACGAAGTTGGCAACCAGCGCACTAGCCAGACGGATGGTTTGGGACGGTTGACCCTCGTCAAAGAGGCCCCGAACAGTTCAGGGTACAATTTCGAAACCGACTACCAGTACGATGCGCTCAACAACCTCATTTGCGCGGTACAGAAAGGGACTGATACCACCGCATTCACGAACTGTGCGTCGGCCTCGGCAAACTGGCGGCCACGCTCCTTCGTTTATGATTCTCTTTCCCGCCTGACCAGTGCGACCAATCCGGAATCGGGTACCATCACGTACAGCTACGATCTCAACGGCAACCTTGCGACAAGAGTTGAACCCAAGGCGAACACGACTGGCACCGCGCAGACCACGAGTACCTATTCTTATGACGCGTTGAACCGCCTCCTGAGTAAGGTCCACGCTGATCCGATCAACGCTAATTCCTTCTACGGATATGATGGTACGGCGATCACGTCGTGTCCCGGTCCGGTTCCGCCTTCCATTGTTTCTCCGACGAACCTTGTGGGACGCAGGTCCGGCATGTGCGCCATACAGAGTGCTTCAAGCTGGAGCTACGACCCAATGGGGCGTCCACTGGCGGAGATGCGTGCGAACATCGGGCCACCTATAAAAAAACTGGGCGTTGGCTACACGTACTATAAGGACGGCTCACCCAACACCCTCACCTACCCCAGTGGGAATGTTATTGCCTATACGGTTGGCGGCGCTGGGCGTGTGACCCAGGTGAGCGATTCCGCCAACAACTATGTCGGCTATTCCGGGAATTTCGCAACGTACGCCCCTACCGGTTCCCTCGCGGGCATGACCAATGGCCACACCAGCACGTTCGCGGGCATCGTGACCACGAATACCTACAACAACCGCCTTCAGCCCATTTCGCTGTTAGCTTCTGTGTCGTCCAATCCGATCACAAGCCTTTGTTACGATTTCCACCTTGGCGTTGCGGTAAACAGTTCTCCCTGCAGTTTTACCAGCTCGACCACTGGCGACAACGGCAACGTGTTCCAAGTGGTTGACAAGGTTGACTCGACCCGCAGTGCCGCCTTCACCTACGATCCTTTGAACCGAATCTCGCAGGCCAATACGATCACCACGACCGGCGCAAACTGCTGGGGTGAGGTCTACACCGTCGACGCCTGGGGAAACCTGACCAACCGCGCTGGAGTGTCAAGCATGACCGGCTGCAGCACCGAGCCACTGAATGCCGCTCCTGCCACCAGCAAGAACCAACTCAATGGTTTTTCGTATGATGTTGCGGGCAATGTGACCAACGACGGCAATGGCAACCAGCCGACCTACGATGCGGAAAACAGAATCGCTACGGACGCGGGCGTGAACTATTTCTACGACGCAGACGGTTCGCGGATGGAGAAGTCCTCGGGCACAATGTACTGGCTGGCGGGCAGTGAGGTGCTGGCTGAGACCAACTTGGCTGGTACCATCAACGAGGAGTATGTCTATTTTAACGGCGCACGCATTGCCCGCGTAGACCGCCCCAGCGGGGCTGTCCACTACTACTTGTCGGACCATCTTGGGTCGGCCAGCGTCATTACGGACGCTAGCGGGAATGTCCAACAACGCTACTACTATTATCCCTATGGCGGCATCGTATCCAGCATTGGTAGCGACACCAACCACTACAAATTCACCGGCAAGGAACGGGATACAGAATCAAACTTCGACGAGTTTGGGGCCAGATATTACGCGTCCAACATGGGACGGTTCATGACTCCAGATTGGGCGGCCCGTGCGACCGCTATCCCTTACGCCATTTTTGGTGACCCGCAGACACTGAATCTTTACACTTACGTGGAGAACGCCCCCCTGAATCGGGTTGATGCTGACGGCCACGACGATTGCCCCGGCGGTAAAGTCGGCAGTGCTGGAAGCGACGGTCATTGCATAACGGTCAACGGGAGTATTACAGGTCAGAACGTAACGAATGCGCAAAATACGACACTGCAGAAGGCAGAAGGGGCTCTTGATACCTTCAACGGGACCCTAGGCTTCAAGCAGACAAACTGCGCCGGGGGCGGCGATTGTCTCAATGCGTTGGGAATGGCAGGAACAGCCATTCTGACCGCAGTCGTCTCGGACGGGGCAAGCGAAGAGGGCGTCGTCGAAAAACAAGTTGCCACGGCTAGCGCGAAGATCGAGCGAATAGCTGGCAGATTGACAGAAGAGACCCTAGACGCTGCAAACCGAGAGGTCAATGGCGGGATGAAGGTTGCCAAAGCGGGCGGCGGCGAATTCAGCCATGTCGAGAAGGTCGAGCAACTCATGAACGGTCTCGACAAACAGGCCAGACATCTAGAAAGGGTCCTTGGGAGGAGTGGGCTAAGCGAATCACAGGTCGGAAAGATTAACGGCGTAATCGAGAGAGCGAGGGGACTACTTGGAATTGCTCGAGAAGCGATCACGAAGGATCCAATTTAGGGGAGCAGATATGGAGCCACTCGACAATAACCTTGAGCAGGCTTTGGAAAACTGGCGGCAAGGCCGGGCCTCGCTCGACCAGATCAGAAAGTTGGCCGGCGAACTGGGAGAGCGACATTTTGAAGCAGGCATTCCCGCTCTAGTTCAGCTTCTAGATCACGATGATGAAGTTGTTCGCTACCAAGCTGCAATATCGCTTGGCTTTGATCTGAAATGTAGATCCGCAACTAACAAATTGCTCGCCACGCTTGTCGAGGACACCGATGCGGATGTCCGGGACGCTGCGGCAGGGGCTCTTAGAGTACTTTGGGAGAGTACCAAAGATCATCATGTACTCCGGGCGCTTGCCAAGTCTGCGCTAGATGACCCTGACGAGGACGTGCGCAAATCTGCATATATGGCCGTCATCATCGTCAACGGCGTCCCAAGGGAAGAGCATCTGCAGATGCTAACAGGCGGGAGACTGCCAGTTGATCCGGCACGCGTGAAGGCCATCGTGGGGGAGATATCAGGGTAGGCGTGCTGCGTTTTGTCGGTCACTAACTCGACCCGCGAGCAGAGTGCCTGCCGCTGACGTTTCTGGGCGGCTAGGGTGAGCGAAGCGGGAGCGGGTGAGTTCAGGGTAGGTACTCTGTTCCCGCAGGTGATCCGAGTTTTTCTTTTAGCCGTGGGTTTGGGTCTGGCCGCGCCGGGGTGTGGCGCGGCCTTGCCGTTTGCGGGTGCCGATCCGGTTCCTGATTCCGGGGGTGAGGAGCCGCCGATCCGTGCCCTGATCCAGGTCCGATTAGCGGCGCTTTCCGGTCCCGATTCTGCCACTGATTCTCTACCTGGCAGTGTGGCGATTCTGGCACGGTGAGGGATGGCTTTTTCGTGTTCCCCGGTGACCTGCTCCCCTGTTTCCGAACAAGTCCGAGTATGATTTCGGACGAAGGAAAGGGGAAGGAGTATGTCAAAGAGCAGGCACACGGAAGGGGAGATGATTGGTGCGCTGAAACAACTGGAGGCGGGGCGGAAAGCGGAAGATGTGGCGCGGGAAGTAGGAGTGTCGAAGCACACGATCTACGCCTGGAAGGCGAAGTACGGGGGCATGGATGTGAGCCAGGCGCAAGAAGCGAAGCAGTTGCGGGATGAGAACACGCGACTGCGGAAGCTGGTGGCGGATCTGAGTCTGGACAAAGATGCGCTGCAGTGGGTGATTGAAAAAAACGGGTGGAGCTCGCGGAGCTGAAGGCGACTGTCGAGCAGGTGCGAGAGAAGTACGCCTTCAGTGAACGGCGGGCGTGCCGGGTGATGAAGATGGCAGTGACGACGTACCGCTATGGGTCGCAGCGGAGCGATGAGCCGCTGCGGACAAAGCTGGTGGAGTTGGCGCGGGAGAAGCCACGCTTCGGGTATCGGAGGCTGCATGTGTTGCTGGGACGTAGTGGAGAGCGGGTGAACCACAAGAGGCTGCATCGGATCTATCGCGAGGCGGGGTTGATGATTCGACGAAAGAAGCGGAAGCATTGCGTGCGCGAAGGCAAGCCGCTGGTAGCGCGGAGTGCGGCAAACCAGGAGTGGGCGCTGGATTTTGTGCACGATGCGGTGGCGTGTGGGCGCACGATCCGGGTGTTGAGCGTGGTGGATGCCTACACGCGGGAGTGTTTGGCGTTGGAGGTGGATACGAGTTTTGCCAGTCGGAGAGTGACGCGAGTGCTGGAGGGGATTGTGGCCGAGCGCGGACAGCCGTTGGCGATCCGTTGTGACAACGGGCCGGAGCTGACGAGCCGGGCATTTTCTGGCGTGGTGCGTGGAGCGCCAGATCGAGTTGATGCACATTCAACCGGGAAAGCCGACACAGAACGCGCGCGTGGAAAGCTTCCACGGACGCTTGCGAGATGAGTGCCTGACGGTGAGCTGGTTTCAAAACTTGTTCGACGCGCGGCGGAAGATCGCGGCATGGAAGATCGAGTATAACGAAGAGCGTCCGCACAGCAGCTTGGGATACAAAACCCCGAAACAGTTTGCTGCTGAGACCGCAGGCTTCTACACGGCTGAACGAGAGGCAAGGGACTCAAACGCCGTCCCTTGCCCCTCGCGCTCCCCCATCCCGGCTCAAACCGAAGATGGAGCAGCAGAAAGTCGTCGTATTCTTACGTGAACGAAAGCAGGGGGCAGGTCACCGGAGTGCGGTGGCGAGGTTGAGGTTTTTTGCCGTGCTGCGCACGGGGTGGAGGGGGTGACACGTCACCCCGGAACGGGTGCTGCGCGCGAGCGGCGGGTTAGCGCGCGCGAACTTGTTGAAACGAGAGCAGCTAAGGAAAAATCCCGCCAAGCCGGTTGCTGTGCAGCAACCGCAGGTTACCGCAGGCGAACTTGGTTGATTTTTATTGCCCACCTGCTACTCTCGGCTTCTAATCCCTGAAGGAAGCTAAATCATGGTTAAGCCCCCCGCTGCGCACGAAATCCATCGGCACCAAGGTGAGCGACGACGGCTGGCTGGCCCACCCTTTGATTCGCTTTCCCACTGAGGCTGGCCCATTCTTCGCGTTCTGTGCGAAGGGTGGGTCTCGATGCTCTCAACTCCCAGAAGAAGGGGAGGAAACACCCACCAACTCCGCCAGCGCCTGCCAGTGCCTCGGATGCGGGCGGTGTCGGCCCGCGCGGACGTAGGCCGCATAGGGTTCCGAGACTCCGAGCGTTGCAGCCAAGACGGAAATCGTAATCCCGGCGAGCTTGGGTTGAATCTTTTCGCGGTAGGTGTCCTCGTTGAGCCAAGCTGGTTGGGAGGAAGAACGCCAGACCCTTTTCGCCGCCTCGTGTCGCCGTTGCGTTTCGGAATGCTTCCTTCGAGATGCCGGATTCCGCGCGGCCACGCGGCCGATCTTCGCAAGTTCAATCAAGTTTCCTCTGGATATTTCACGTCCACATTTCGCGCAATGCCGTCGCCTCTGCGTAGTAGCGCCACAACCACGACAGACACGATCAGGTTTCGGAGCCTTGACCGATGGAACGTCAGACCCCTTGACCGCCCGCTTGGTGCGTTGTGTAAGGCGCGTCGCTATCCGGTGTCGAGCAAGACTTGATACAGGTCTGGAGATCGAGGACCAAGTCTCTTGCGCGACATATTCTGCCACCGGAGCCATCAGTCTGCGCCACGTGTCCGAAGTCTCGCAGAGCTTGGTCGCCAACGATGACGCGATGCGGCAGTTGCCGTTCCGATCTTCCCAAAAGTCGGATTTGCGAAGCGGCTCGCTCTGCAGCCAATGAAGAACGAAGGCGTCACACTTCGGGCGGCAGACTTCCATGAGGTCACAGGCGAGCGAATCCCGGCTAGGCGCGTCTACGTGCAGAAAGCCTTGGCCCACGTCCAAGCCCATGGCAGCCGCAGCCAGCCTTGCTTCCGCCTCCAGGATTGAATAGAGGTAGTTAAGCAGAGCATTCGGTGGTGAGGCTGCAAGACGTGGACTGTGCGTAATGGGCGAGATGCGTGAGCCAAACCTCTTCCAGTGGTCGGGAATGCGCGCCTCATCTTTGCGTGGCCAGCGAATTGGTAAATCAGACCACGACTGCCAATACAGCTTCGCTGCCTGGGCCTCCATCAGCCTCACGCGATCGATGCTCTCGGCGGTCGGCAACACGGTTCTCAATCGAGCAATCGCGTCTGCCGTTGCGGAATCGTGGAGCATGTCGCGAACCAGTAGCTCCTGCCCGGCGAGCTTCTGCGAGATGAGTTCCTTGGAAATCTTCAGCGCGGTCCCGTTGCCGAGTGCGAGCGCTTGCGCTCTGCGAAGTCTGGCATCCGACGAAGCGACCGGGCCGGTGACGGCGAGGACCTTGCCTCTGCGGTCAAGCATCAAGAACGCTGCGCCCACGTCGGAAATCCAGCGGAGAGCCTCAAGTGTGATGAACCCGTCGCTGCCGATTATTACCAACCTCTTGAGGCCTTGATTCACGCGGGGCAGTCGGATGGTCCGGCGCTCGTCGGCAATGCCATCGTGCAGAAGCAGATGGCCAGCGTTCACCTGGACGCGGATGCCGTAGCCATTCAAAACAAGAACGCCAGATTTACGGAGGGCGTGCGAGTGCGGTAGGGTGTGCGAAGCTGCCATTGGAGCTTATACCTCCTCTGCAGTCAGGGCTTGTCGGCTGCTATAACAGTTGGCAGGCCCGTTTTACATCAGTAAATTCAATTTGGATTTCGCACGTTGTACCTTCGCCTCGTCCGCTGACGTTCGGGCGTGGCCCTGCGTGACTGCTCGAACACTTCTTCGGGTCTGAGCGACCCCACCAGATTGATGGCTGTGCGTGTTTTAACCCCAAAGAGCGCTCCCGCGAGGGCACGAGACAGAAACCAGAATTGCTTGTACCGAGTCAAAGGGCGTGCTGAGACATCGCAGCGCGGAAAACGGGGATCGCGCAACGCATCCACATATTGCACCGCGAACTCAGACAAATAGCTGGGCAACGTACTGCCGGGAAGCATGGGCCAAGCCGGAAACCCTTTAACTTCCTTGAAGACCCCAGGCGCAAGCTCGACCCTTCGACTCATAAAGGCTTCTCTACAAATTTCGCGTACTCGCTCGGGAGTCGTTTTTGGGTCTAGCAAAGCGCTAATTACCCCCGGCTCACCGGGGAACCGCAGTTCCTCCCGAGCATCTTCTGCTATACAACGTCGTAACCATTCTCGCGTGACCGGGACCTCAGCCTCTTCTATTTCTCGAAGCCGACTCTCCCTGTGATGTTCCTTCAGCACCCCAGCGCGAATCTCATCTTCAACCCTCCGCTCGCGCTCGCGTCTCCCATCTTCCCTAAGTTCAGCGTCAGTTTTCTGGTCCAACTCTGCCTCTAGCTGTTTTTGTTTTAGGCTATTGATCCGCCAGCGGGGCATCCCGTCGGCGATTCTCCGAAAGTCCCAGTAAAACTGATGGGCAAAAGCGTAGAGCGTCCCTGACTCTACTTTTGTTGGTCTTCCCGCTCCCATGTTTCCAGTTCCCCTAATTAAAGGGCAAAATCTGTTTCATGATTCTTGACGAATCTGCGCTGCATGCAGTACAGACAGGTACAGTATGCAGATTGCCCCGACTAAATGCAAGGGGCAATAATGGGAGGCTCCGAGATGCGCCGAGATGAGACAGTGATTGCAGTTGGGATGGTTGAGGCAGCTCGACGGCTGGGGTTGTCCACCCGTACCGTCGCGACCCTCGTATCGCGCAATGAACTTCCAAGCCGAAAGATTGGCCGCCGGAGAATCATCCCGGTTATCGCATTGGAAGCTTTCGTCAGGAGTGACCACGCGGAGAGAACCAGCACGGAATGAGCCATGCCTTCAAAGCGAAGGCCCCAGGCTCGCCGTGGCAGGAAACCTAGGGCCGGAAACACTAAATCGACACCAATCAATATAGCGCAATCGAGGCGAACGGGCAAGCCTCGCCCGATTCCCGCATTGCGGCTTTCAGAGCGCAGCCAAGGTGCACGTGACAGAGCCCTTCACGTGCTTGCCGCCATGCGGCGCGATCCGGACCTGTCGCTGGCTCATGCCGCCGACCTAGAGGGCGTCAAACCCGCAACGGTCAAGAGACATTTTTCATCTGCGCTGAGGAAGACCGGCGGCAAGTTCAAGGTAAGGAAAAGCGACCGCTATGCCGAAACGCTCTACGTTCCCGACGCCCACGGCAGCCCTGTCGCTGTCAACACTCGTTCGTCAAAAGATCGCAAGGCCCTAAGTCGCTATCTCCGTGATCTGGGGCGATATTTGCGCGGCAATCGTCACGCACTCGCACCCTGGCACGGAAGGACAATCGCAGGTGTGCCCCTAGTCACCGCCGGTCGCACGATTGTTGCCATCGAACCGGCGCTGTCCGAGTTCTCTCTTTACCGCACATTCAACGGCGGAACCGCATGAGGGATAGACGGCCAATGCGTACCGCGCGGCGCAAAGCGCTGAGGAAGGATCGGTTCGGAAGCAATGACTTCTGCCTTTTTTGCGGCTATGCCTGCCTGGAGTCGCTTACCCAGGTGTCTCGGCAATGGCTCGAAACGAGGGGAGTCCGCAAGGAACGCCTGGATCGCTTGCTCGAAGAACACCATGCCGTAGGCGAAGCGCACGACCCGGCTCTCTCAGTGACGCTGTGCCTCAACTGCCATAGGGAAATAACGGAAGGACTCGCGCGTGAGGGTGTCAGCATGCACCCGGAGAGGAACATTCACAAGCTTGTGGCGCTCGTGCTCAGAGGCTCAGCTGTGCTTTTCGAGTCTTTGGCCTCTTCTTATCGCAAGTGGGCGACCTTGTTGGAGGACTCAGATGAATAGTAATGACGTTTACGTTCGCGCGTACGCTACGCGTTTTGCTCAGAAAGAACCGGGCAAGAATGCTAGACACCCAATAGAACCGAAATGGCCAGACCACGCTCTGGTGTTCGACTGCGAATCGCGTATGACGGCAGATCAGACTCTGACGTTCGGCTTCTGGCGCTTCTACGAGTTGCAGAATGGGGATTACGTACCCCTCGAAGAAGGAATCCTTTACGGCGAGGAACTCGGCGCTAAGGAACTGGATGCGCTCCGCAAATACGCAAGAGCAACAAAGCCCGAGACGGCCGACGACGGCTGTGACCGCCTGCGGCTTTACTCCCGTTCAAAGTTCATCGAGGAAGTTGTCGGGATGGCGATTCAGGCTAAGGCGATCATCGCTGGTTTCAACCTGCCGTTCGATTTGAGCAGACTCGCCGTGGACTGGGAAACCGCCAAAGCTGGCGGATGGTCGCTCATCATGTCCCAGTGGTGCAATCCCCAAACTCGCAAGCTTCAGACAAATAAGTTCTTCCCACGGGTTGTCGTTCGCGCGCTCAACAGCAAGACCGCGATCATCTATTCGACCCGCGCACCCATGTCCGAGCCGAAGAAGAAAAACAAACGCGTGAAGCTCTGGCCTGCCGGGAGATTCTTGGACCTGCGAACTCTGCTCTGGGCGCTTCGTAACAAATCGTATTCGCTAAGAACAGCATGCAAGGAATTTGGCATTCCAGGCAAACTCGATCACAAGCCCAGCGGTTTCGTGGATTTGGACGAAATCGAGTACTGCAGACAGGATGTGAGATCCACCGTAGGCCTGCTGAATATAACGAGGCGTGAGTACAACCTGCATCCCATCGCTCCCGGCCCTGACCGAATGTTCAGCCCGGCGAGTGCGGCGAAAAGCTATCTCGAAGAACTTCACATCTTGCACCCGAGCGAGAAAGTGAAAGACGCTGACTCAGCTTACGGCGTTTTCATGCAAAGCTACTTCGGTGGGCGGGCGGAATGCCGCATTCGCAATTGGGAAGTGCCAGTCTGTCCGGTGGACTTCATGTCGCAGTATCCGACCGTGAACGAACTCCTTGACAATTGGGGCGTTCTGACAGCAAAGAACGTGACCTTCCCCGACGCGACACGAGGAGTGCGTAAACTGCTTTCGCAGATAACGCTCGAACGCTGTTTCAATCGCAAGCTGTGGCCGCAGTTCAAATTCTTCGCCCTGGTTCGCCCGGACAACGACATTCTTCCCGTGCGTACCTTCTACAACGGTACAACTCAGAACGTCGGAATCAACTACCTGACGAGCAAAGAGCCAATCTGGTTTGCCGGGCCAGACATCATCGCATCCATTCTCATAACCGGGAAAGTCCCGCATATCGAAAGGGCAATCCGTGTGGTGCCGCACGGCAAGCAGCCAGGACTAGCCTCAACGTCCTTGCGCGGCATGGTTAACGTGGATGCCAAGAAACACAGCTTCTTCAAGCACGTAATCGAACAACGGGCGGCGCATGAATCCGATCCGGCGCTGCATTATTGGCTGAAGATACTCGCCAACAGCGGATCATACGGCCTCTTCGTGGAACTCAATCCGAACGAAGCCAATGGCGCAGAACTGAGAGTCTTTTCGGGCGAAGAGTCCTTTGACACAACTTCGGACATTGTCGAAGAGCCTGGAAAGTGGTTTGCGCCACACGTCGCTTCTCTCATCACGTCCGGCGGTCGCCTACTTTTGGCGATGCTCGAAAAATGCATAGCGGACGCCGGTGGAACCTACCTGTTTTGTGACACCGACAGCGCGGCCATCGTTTCAGCGAAACACAGCCAGCGAATCGTGATGCCGGACGGTGCGAAACCAATCACCGCGCTTTCCTGGATGGAAGTGCAGCATATCGTTGACAGATTCGAGTCGCTCAATCCCTACAACCGCAAGTTGGTTCCCGGCTCAATTCTGAAGATTCACAAACTGAATTGGGATCGCAACAAACGCCGCCGTCAGCTGTTCGGATACAGCATTGCAGCGAAGAGATATGCGCTCTACACGAAAACGCACCACGACTTAGAGATCGTCGAACCGAAAGCGCACGGCCTAGGCTACTTCTATCCGCCGATGGATTCCCCGGAAGGGTGGAACCATGACGTTCCCCGGTGGATATTCGAGGCGTGGGACTGGATCATGCGCGGAGTTCTCGGATTGAGCCGCACGAAGCCTGCATGGTTCACACTTCCGGTAATGATGAAACTGACTCTCAGCACGCCGCACCACGCGTTGCAATACCTTGCCAAGGGTCCACTCACACGACCGAACAATTTCATGATGATTCCGCAGATATGCCGCTTTGGATGTCCCGCAAGGCGTTGACGCAGAGAAGTTCACGCTGATAACGCCATTCTCGTCTGATCGCGATCAGTGGAAACGCTCGAAGTGCATCAACATCCACGATTTCCAATCCCCTGTTTACGAACTCACGAACGAGTACGACGGACGCAGAGTGCTCGTAAAGGACTTCTTCATGCTCCTGAACTCGTACCAGAACCACCCGGAAGCGAAGAGCCTTGGGCCGGACGGGAAGCCGTGCGAATTCGACACGCGAGGATTGCTGCAACGGGCCCACATCGTTGCGAACTGGCCGCCCATCTACATCGGGAAGGAATCCGATCACCATTGGGAAGAGGGTGAAGACTTGAGTCTGCTGGACTTCAAGGCCATCCAGTACAAGCGGAGAGGGAATGCCGTTGCGGACGACGAACAATTGGCGCGGATCGCAAAGGTTCCCAAACGGGAATTCATACGGCGGGGAATCAATCAGCACACATTAGAGAAAATCTGTGAACGAGAACCCGTGCGGGCGGTCAAAATGGCGCAAGTCTTGAAAGTGCTTCAACAATGGGAATCGGAGCAGCGTAGTAAACCATAAAACCAACTTCACTAGCAGACGCTGGCAGCCCTGCCAACCGATAAAGGCACTCAGTGTCCTTTTTTCGCCCTACCCAAACGAGGAATCGTCGCTGCTGTGACCGCTGTCGCAATCGGTCCCCCGATAAGGGCAGCCAGGATGGTGCTGTCCATCTTTATCGGAACGAATCTTAACGCCACGTAGAAGCCACCCCAGAACAGCACCAACATAAGAATCAACCAGGAGACAAATGCAACCAGTACGTTTTCGTGCGAGAAGAGAACGGTCAACTTCCCTCCGGCCAATAATAGCTTTCGCGAGAGCTTTTCTTTGGGAGTTGGGTTAAGTGGTTCTGAACGGTACGGCGGTAGCGCTATAACCTTTTGGGCAAAGCTGAGAAGCAACTCTGTTCCCTCTTCAAAGCGACTTTCCGATTTGCTGTCGGAGAGTTCAGGAATTTCAGTATATTGATAAGCCGCGAGATCGGTTAGGGCAGACTCCAGCGCCCCGAGGTCTTTTCTGTCCTTCAGTCGGTCTCCCAGCTTTGGTGCGAACTCTTGACAAGCCTGCAATATCGTCTCGGTCTCGGGCCGTAGACGGTACCACTTAGGACACCGACCGATGAGGTTGAAGACCGCCATTTGATGTCCAGAGAGCAGAAGCTCTCTTCGCCAGTATTGGTCTGGGTAAAAACCTTCGGACGTGTCCAACGAGGACACCCGAAAGAGTGCCATGGCTGTTTTGTCGAGATAATTCATTGCTGTGTCGATGTGTCGACCGATCTGGTTTGTCTTGTACCTCCGGATTTCATGCACGACTCCATAACAGTACGCAAAGCGCATCTGGGAGGCGGTCCCAGAATGACGCGAGGCGAAAATGCAAAGGTCCAATCGAAGCAATCTTGGAACCAACGACCCAAGAAGCGACTTTCGAGAGTGCTACTGGGATTATCGGAACTAGGCAGAGCACAAAAACGACAACAAACTTCGCAATTGAAGTTTCACTCTCACTCGCGAGACCCACTTGTGTTGCGTGAAACGGTTCTTCGATAGACTCAAAGTATTGCTCCAATACTTGCAGAGCAAGCTTGACCTTACCGGGAGCTTCTGGTGTCGGGCCCACCCCTCCTCCCATTTCGTCACCGGCGGCCATTTATCGTGTCTCCTTTGTGAAATCCGGTTTGTGAGCGCCTGACTGTATCTGCGCACGCGCCGTCGCAAAAGATTCAGGGTCCGTCGGCTCCAAAGCTTGACTGAGGGCAATGTATCTGGCATCGATTCGTCTCACTTCTGCTAGAAACTGCTCGCGCGGTAATTCTTTGAAGTAGGCTTCATGCAACGACCTTGCCTCATGGCGTAATGATGTCCACTGACATGCGGCATTGCGATGCGAAGTCGGCTCTTTGTCAACCCCAAGGATAGTCGCGATGCTTGCCATGAATCCTCCTATGGCTGAAAACGCACCGAGCCAGAGCGGTCCGCCCAACGCAGTGAGTAGGCCACACAACCCTGCAACCGCAGATGGGACGAGTAGGAGGAGGCGCCCTTTTTGTTCCTTTGAATTCGCTAGGGCGAAATGCGCCTGTGCGTTATAGAGAGAATTCTCAGCCACAGTTTCGCATTCTCGAAGAAGATTACTCATATCCGCTGCGTTAGGGTTCATCGTTTCTCTCCTTCAAGCGGGAAAAGGCTCACCAAAGAATGCGCGCCAACCGGCTAGTGCGCTTGTGACGGCTTTGTCTGCACAAAGACCCCAAGCTACTTCGGCGCGGGAAGCGAGAAAAGTACCTATTGTAGCGAGTGTTGATTGGCTGAGGTCGGAATCGAGAGGCTTTGAATAGCTCCCCGACAATGCCACAGGTACGGTGGTGACTTTAGAAGCCTGAGTTAGAAAACTAGCGAGAATGTGATGATAACCATAGTCATAGCGTTTGGCTTCCCAGTCGATGACGGTTGCGGGGAGTATGTTCGCCGCTAAGACTTCAGTGTGGAATGATTTCAGCGGGACGGCGGCGCTTCTGAAATAGGCCTTAATGAGCTTGATAGCTGGAACCAGCCGGTTCTTGGCCATTCCATTTAGTGATGAAATCATGGCCGCGTCATAGTCATAGTCGGCAGGTGTCCAAGCGCCTGCAGATGTCCCGACTACGTAGCATTCAATCCCAGTGCCCGAATGCGGGTGTGCTCCAGTTCCGTCAACAAAAGCTGGAATTAGCTCTAGGGACATTCCGTCCGCGTATTTCAGACACACAACTGGATGATCTTTCACAGGAGACATCACGCGGTAGGTCATATTCGAAGTAAGTGCCCCTCGAACCATTTCTAGCGCTCCTGCAGGGCTAATACCATTGCCTCCAGTGCCATACTGCGTAAAGCGTTTGAAGCTGACAACGGCATCAATGTCAAGACCATCACCTAGGTCTGCGGGTCTTATCTTGGTTTTTCTCTGGAATGACCCAACCTGGGAAACAGTCTTGCCGGGAAGCGCACCTTCAATCGTGGCCTTCACAGAGTTGTAACGCTGGGACGCCACAGCGACTCTCGTGGGGTCTAACTCTATTCGTGTGAGTAGTTCTTCAAACGCTGCATTGACGGTGGCGAATGGCAAAGAAGCCTCCAAAGGGCAGCTTCTCACATTCTTATGAAGGAAAGAAAGAGGTCGCTTGTCGCGCGGCTTGGACCCGGTAGTCTTGTGTCACAGGGCGCTGAGCACTCGGCGCAGTTCAGCACTTTTCCCCACGCGTAATTCCATCGCCGCCGAAAGGTGGCCCCTCGGTCGGAAACACGCTGACGCACGACATTCCGGCAAGGGGTGTAGCAAAATCCCCTCCATGCGTATACACCCGTCAACTGCCTTTGTTTTTGGCGGTATACGGGCAAGGTTCGGTGATGGAACCTGACCCCGATGCAACGACGCGTGGCTGGAGCCCACAGACACAGCCCCTGCCGTCACTCTGATCTTCGGCGCTGTGATCTAGCCAGTAAAATTCCCGGATTGGTCATCGTCACGTCCATGCGTAAGGGCGCCCCCATAGGATTTCCACGGGAGCAGCGCTACTATCGGAATAGCGAGTTCGCAACTCGTCGGTGCAGACGCGCACAAGCTAGGTTGAGAGATGCATGCGTCAGAGGTAGGAGGTTGCTTCCATGGGAACTAAGTCCGCTCCAAATCCGAATAAAGTTGCGGCAGCAGGTCCAACGGCCAAACTGCAGGAGGCCATCGGTCACCGAGCCCGAGAGATCTACGAACACAGTGGACGAGCCGCCGGCCAGGACGTGCAGAATTGGATTCAAGCCGAGGCGGAAATCCGCCGCGAATTTGCGGACCGAGCCACCCGGAAAACTGCCATCGTAGTCACCGTTGCCGGCGTGCAGTATGTCGGACAGTACGATCCCGCCTTCGCTGATGGCTATGCCCCCGGAGAGTTTGCTTACGGGAACCAGGTCCCGGTTCGTTTCAAAGGCGAAAAAATGTACGTGAAACGCCCTAACGGCAAAGAGCTGGAAACCACGATCGTAAAACAAGTCACGTTCAGTTCATAAATCATTTACCGTAAGTAGATTGAAAGGGCGCGGCTTCCAGCTGCACCGTAGGGATCCCCAAAAGAGTCAGGGTTTCAGCCCCTGGGTCGACCGGCAACTATCGGGAGGTCTGGCTAAAGCTCGGATGCACGCGCGATGTTGCCTGTTCCTATCCGTCGAGATACAGACCCGCTGACGCCCCCACCCACTCCATGTTCTTGTTGTGATCAACACCCATCATCAGCCCACGGCCCATGCGGATGATGGTCAACACCGACATCAGTTCATCCAGCCAGATGTACATGATCCGCACCTCGGCTTTCGTCATGCCGAACGGAGTCTCGATCACCGGCTCAAAATGCAGCCGCTCCTGCAGGATGTAGTAAGGCCGCTTCTCCGCGGGAATCGCGGTGATGTCTTCTTTCGTCGGTGCAATCACTACTCCCAGACCTGCGAAGGAATACAGTGGCTTCAGCGCATAGTTTTCCAGGTCGGGCGGAATCTCTTCGAGCCGATCCAGGAACCACGTCTTCGGCACCGACTCATGTTTCAGGTAGGGGATGGAAAACTTGCTGATGCGGAAATACCAGTTGGGGTGCCCCGCCCATTCCACGTCAAGATCGTCACGCCAGTCGAACCCAAGCTTCACCCCTTTGCGTTCGAGTTCGTCCACAATTGTCCGGTTATAGATGCGCCGGATGGGTACCCGCTTCCCGTTGCGTTCGTAGTAGAGCCGGTTGCCGTCTTTCTTGACGTCAGCGATATCCACGGTCCGTACGCCGAGCAACTTTTCCGTGAGCAGAAAATCCGGCAGCGTCTTCTGTTCCCGAGGGTGAATCTCCATCAAGATCACATGCTCAGGATCGTGCTCGCCCACAATCGCCCGCTGCAGAACCTCGCGATAGGAACCTACGTGTAGCCCGCTCAGGAAATACTTCAGCCGCTGATCAAGTCCGAAGACGTGGATATAAGCCTCGGCCAACGGCCCCTGATACGCGTAGAGGGAAGGGAAGGCTTGCAACTCGACCAGCTTCGGCTGCAACTCGCCGCGCGCATCGCGCACCAGCCCAAAGTCCACTTGCACAAACATGGGGTGATCCGGCTCGTTGGGAACCTTGAACTCCGCGGGCACCGCATCGTCCGACTTCACCCGATACTCCGGATTGTCGACCAATTGCCGGATCAGTTCCTTCCCATCGGCTGACATCCGTTCCAGCAGTGTCTTCGGAAAAAAGCACGGTGTCTCCGACAGTCGGAACTGCACGTGCGTTCCGCACGTGTCATCGATTCGCCGCAGGAACGCCTGATACTTTTCGCGAGTAAACCCGGTGTTGAACTGCCTTCGGAGGGAAGAAATCATCGTAGCGCCGGCGTCCCGCCCTCGTAGTTTACCTATTACTGATCTGATTGAGTTGCGTGACTATAGCCATCCAAAAGCGTTGTCATTCCGAGCAAAGCGAGGAATCTGCTGTCTGCCGGCAGCGTCTCTACCGCCCACCCTAAGCCTCCACCAAAAATTTCCCCTCCCGCATGATCTGCTGGTCGTCTACCCAGATGTTGAACTTCCGCCCCACCACGTCAATATGCGTCGAGGAATCCCACTGTGCCCCGGTATGCGCGCCATACGGATTTCCAAATGCAATATGCACGCCAGGATACTTTTCATCCTGCAGAATCTGCCCAATCACATCTTTCAAATCAATGTTGGTCCCGATGGCAAACTCGCCCACGCGGTCGCTGTTTTCGTCGGTATGCGTATACCGCCAGAAGTCATCCTCCAGCTCGCGATTCTCCGAATGTGCCGCGGTCAGACGATTGCTCTTCATGTGAATGGTGAGTGGATTCTCCCGCAAGCTGCCGAACTTCGCGCACAAATAGTCCCCGACCACGCCGTCGATGACAAACGTCCCATTGACCTCGCCGGGCGTCGTGAAAATCTCTCCACCCGGCAGGTTGCCCCATTTTTCCGGAGTAATAATCCCGCTGGTTTTCAGCCACTTGTAATTGGGATTCAA
>Ga0210408_10001939_pt1 | contig 20805 bp, 23 predicted proteins | sample IncBWH4MmetaG_FD_155471 | JGI IMG/M metagenome (GOLD analysis project Ga0210408, IMG submission 155471) | Forest soil microbial communities from Barre Woods Harvard Forest LTER site, Petersham, Massachusetts, United States - Inc-BW-H-4-M | ecosystem: Environmental > Terrestrial > Soil >...
ACTCCAAAATCGTAACCCATGTGTCCGGAACGGACCGGCGTAAAGTGGCGCACCCGACACGATTCGAACGTGTGACCTTTGCCTTCGGAGCAAGATAACGTGCCCATCCGAAAAATGCGATAAGGCACGCTATTCCACGCTATCCGGCTGAAAGAACTGGATATTCTCAACGCCCCAAGCGACGTTCCTATCCGAAAACCCACACCGATTTTCTCCCGCCTGCTTACGTCCTGCTTACGTGAGGGATCGTGCCCGGAATGAAGGAATGTCGTGGTCGAGATAACGAAGAGGGTCGTCGAGGCGGCGGAAGCTCAAGAAAAGGATTACCTGATCTGGGACGACGAGCTGCCCGGCTTCGGACTCCGGGTCTTTAATTCGGGCAAGCGCAGCTACGTCATCCAATATCGAATAGGTGGTCGCTCTCGACGCTACACGATTGGGCTTCACGGAACCTGGGCGCCTGAGACGGCACGCCGAGAGGCAAAGGTGCAATTGGGGCGCGTCGCTGGGGGTGACGACCCAGTCGAGGATCGGCAGCTCGATCACAAGGCGCTCACTGTGAAAGAGCTGTGCGCCCGCTATTTCGCTGATCTCCAGGCCGGGCTCATCCTGGGGAAGGGCGGACGACCGAAAAAGGCCTCGACGGATCGTCACCGACACTGGCCGTATCGAGCGTCACATCGTTCCGCTCATTGGGACCCGGCGGGTCAAGGACCTCACCAAAACCGACATCAACAAGGTCCTCAAGGACATCATGGCCGGAAAGACGCGGGTTTCGGTCAAGACCAAGAAGCTGCGCGGAAAAGCTGTCGTTCGCGGTGGCGCTGGAACGGCCACCCGCACTGTTGGTCTTCTCGGCGGCATCCTCACCTACGCCGTCGAGGCCGGCATTATTCAAACCAACCCGGCCCATGGCGTCCGCAAGCCGAAGGACAACGTACGAAAGCGTCGGCTATCGGAGGCCGAGTACCGAATACTCGGTCGGATGCTTCGCGATGCTGCCAAGCAAGAGAAATACGGCAAGATCGTAGACATTGTTCGTCAAATTGCGCTGACCGGCTGTCGGCGTAGCGAGATGATAGGCTTGAAATGGACGGAAGCCGACACAGAGTCGAGTTGCTTGCGGTTGGAGGACAGTAAGGAGGGCGAGTCTATCCGCCCGATAGGATTGCCAGACGTCGAATATCTGGAGCGAAGACGCACTGAAAGTGTTGGAACATACGTCTTCCCGGGGCTGGGCGAGGACAACGCGTTCGGCAGCTTCCCGAACCATTGGAAGCATCTCTTCGAGGACTCCCTGCTATCCGATATCACTCCCCACGTCTTGCGCCACTATGTAGCCTCCCGGACTATGTCGCGTGCTTTCAGTTCCGGCCTCGTTTTTTCGGCAAACCTCTTCAGTCCGTAGCGACATAGTCTCGCTCCTTCCATCAGCCCCTGCAGAGGAAGGAGTCGACCGTGAGGTACATCATCAATGATCATGTGGTTTTGCTGCGCGCGCCGGAGGGACCTCTGGTGCCCTACATTGCCTCTTTTTAAAAATTGGGCGAGCGAGCAGGGATACGCGCTGTGCTCGCTGCGACAGCGGATTTCGGTGGAGACCGCGCAGATCTATTTGGAAACAACCCTCGCCATGAAGGAGCAGGCGCTCGCCAAAACTTCACCACCACATGCTACGCCCGGACGTTATCGCCGAGGGGATCAGCTGCTGAACTTTCTGGACAACCTGTAGCGGCGCCAAAACTATGTTGCGTGGCTGGCTGAGCCTCTATGCTCGGCGATCCACAATTTACTGCCGAAATTGCCGAGCCTGCCACAAGCACGCGACATAGTCCGGGAGGCTACATAGTGCCGCCTATGTCGCTGGCGACATAGGCGACACAGCTTCGCGAGCATCGCCAACGATCTCGGCTTTACCGAGGTGACGATCGCGGCTCTGGTCGGCCATACCAAGGGTTCGGTGACGAGCAAATATATCCATACGCTCGACACAACGCTCATCATGGCTGCGGACACGATCGCGGGCTACATTCAGGGGCTCCTGGACGGCATTGAGTTCAAGCAAACCGCCTACGCGTTGGACCGCGACTCACGGAAGGCCGCGCTGGCTCGCTTTCTGAAGAGGGCATCTTGCGGTGACCCAGAGGCGATCGAAAATGAGCATCAATTGGCTGCATAGATCCGCAGATCAGGTCGAGTTTCGTGTCGGCCGGGTTTGCCCTCTGCTCTTTCAAGTTCTCAACCGCCCAAGAACGTCCGGGTTCACGATGTTGGTCGGCGTACCTGCTGCATACGCGACGATTTGGTCGAAGATCTCGGCGAACTGGAACTCATAGTCTTCGCGTGTGACGTAGCCGATGTGAGGGGTGGCCAGCACGTTGGGCAGTTGCAGGAGCGGATCCGCCGGATCGGTCAGCGGCTCCTGCTCGTAGACATCAACCGCCGCCAGGCCTGGCTGGCCCGCCCGCAAAGCAGACACCAGTGCGCCCGGCTCAATCAGCGGTGCGCGGCTCGTGTTGACCAGCAGTGCCGTTGACTTCATGCGCGCAAGGTCGCCTGCTGTGACAATGTGTCGGGTGGCATCGACAAGACGCATGTGTAGCGAGAGCACGTCGCTCTGCTCGAAGAACGCCTGCTTACTGGCCGCCACAGCGAAGCCTTCCTGGCGCGCGCGCTCGCGAGAGGCATCGCGTGCCCAAATGACCACATTCATACCGAAGGCACGACCATAGCCAGCGACGGCGTGCGCGATTCCGCCCCAGCCATAGAGGCCAAGCGTCTTGTTTCGCAGCGTAGTGCCAACCCCGACCTGCCAGTTTCCAGCCTTCAGCGCTGCGGCCTGTTGCGGTATCTGACGCACGGCCGCGAGTATCAGTCCCCACGTCAACTCGGCCGTGGCGTAGGATGGCGTGCTCCCACGTGCGTCGGAGGAGACGACGATGCCGAGCCGGGTGCAGGCGTCGACGTCGATATGCGGCCACACACTGCGCTGGCTGATGAGCCTTAGTTTTGGCAGCCGATCGAGGAGCGGGCTGCGGATCTTCGTGCGCTCGCGGATGAGCACCAGAGCTTCGGTTTCCTTAAGCCGCTCGGCCAGGGCGTCGATATCCTGCACATGGTCATTCCAGATCGTGACCTTGTGATCGGCGAGCCTGGCGAAGCAAGCGAGCGTTCGTAGGGTGTCGTGGTAGTCGTCGAGGATCGTCACGTTCATGAACACGCTCCGGGTTGCCGGCAAGAGAAGAAATTCGGCCTCGCAGATTGATACTCGAGCAGCAACTTAGCTCGTCGGCAGCGCGCTCATCGCGAGTTGGAGCAGGATTTTCGGATCGCCCAACCCTTGGTTGCGCGCGATGATTTCGCCGACGGCGTTCCGGCGTCGACGATCAGCCGGGGCCTAACCTCCGGTCGACACGGGGGAGAGGGAAGATGTTTCAAGCGGTCGTCGCCGTGTAGGTCGAAGAATTGAATTTGAGAAATACGTTTTTTGAATAAATGATGAGAGACGCCGCTAGGCTTTGACGCTCCTTTAACTGGCAATGCGTTCGCCTCGGTTCTTGGCGGCCTGCAACTGCCGAAACTCGGCCTCCATGAAATCCGCGAAGGCGCGGGCGGACGGCTTCGCCGCGCGGCCCGCCGGAAGGACGACGTTAATATCCGCCGATCCCATCTCCCAATCGGGGAGTACGCGCACCAGTTGGCCCGATTCCAACTCGCCCATCACGCTGAGATCGCCGGTCGAGAGAATGCCAAGTCCGGCGAGAGCCGCCGCGGCGGCAGCGTCCGAGCCGTTCAGGATATACCGTCCATCGACGCGTACCGTGTTGGCCTTTCCGCCGCGTCGAAACGTCCACCCCTCCAGGCCTCGGCCGGCGGGGCCGATGATGATTGTGTGGTCGGTCAGGTCGGACGGAACCGATGGCGTTCCGGCCCTGGCCAGATAGGCGGGCGTTGCAACGACGACGCGATGCGCCGTTCCAATCTTGCGGGCGACGGCCGTGGAATCGTTGAGAACGCCGATGCGCAACGCGACGTCGACCGACTCGCCCACGAGGTCTTGCCGATCATCATTGATGATGAATTCGACACGCAGCCCGAGGTGCAGATCGGTGAAACGCGCCAACCGTGGCAGGACACCAATTCTTGCGAAGGCAGAGGACGAAGCGACGCGCAGGATGCCGCGCAGTTCACCATTCCCGCGCGCGGCGTGATCGGCTTCTTCGAGCGCGGACAGGATGGACTCGATACGAGATAGATAGTCGGAGCCCGCCTCGGTGAGCGTTACGGCCCGCGTGGTCCGAACGAGGAGCGCGACGCCAATCTGCTTTTCGAGGGCGGCAACGATCCGCGACGCTGTCGGTTGCGAAATACCCATCTCGCGTCCGGCGACGGAAAAGCTTCCGCTCCTCGCGACTCGGGCAAAGAGCTGCAACGAGAAGAACCTGTCATTCATTTAGAAACCGCATTTAACAAAGTTGTTTATTCAAGCTACCGCGAATTCCCGAACAAGCCAATCTTCGTTCGAAGAGCGACCGGTTGCGCGCCATCACGTCGGGAAGGGTCCAAAAACCGGAAAGCAGAAAGAAAGATTTTGTCATTGTTCGTGTCGCGGCCAGCACTATCGTCCGCGACGTGGAGCCGTAAGCGCCGGAGAGCGAGCCAGAGCTCTATCGTCATCTTGTCCCGCATCGCCCGATCAACGGGCCGTCGGGCAATTCTCAACGCGCCGATGAGGGGGGATTGATAATGGCAGCCGACGTTGCGGTGAGGGAGGTGGCGACCGAAGCTTGGTCGAAGCGCCTGTCAACGATGGGCATCAAGACCGTGATCGCCGGCGCCGTCGGTGAGGGTCTCGAGATCTACGATTTCCTCGTGTTCAGCTTCTTCGCGGTCTACATTTCGCGCGCCTTCTTTCCTCAGCAGGGGCCCACGCAAAGCCTGCTGCTGGCGGTGGCGACGCTCGGCCTGGGGTTCGTGACGCGTCCATTGGGCGCCTTCTATCTTGGAATGTACGCCGACCGTTTTGGACGAAAGAAGGTGCTCACCCTCACCATCTGGCTGATGGGAGGCGCGACTGCCGCGATCGCTGTAATGCCGTCTTATGACCAGATCGGCGTCGCGGCTCAGGTCTGCCTGGTTGCCGCACGATTGGTGCAGGGCTTCGCGAGCGGCGGAGAGGTGGGGTCCGCCGCGCTGCTGATGATGGAAGCCGCTCCGCCTGAACGGCGGGGCATCGCAATGAGCTGGCAGATCACTTCCCACTCGCTGTCCTACATTGCGTCGGGAATTGTTGGTTCGCTGCTGGCCTGGCTGCTGCCGCGCGAGCAGATGTTCGAATGGGGCTGGCGGGTCCCGTTTGCCCTGGGCCTTCTCATCGTCCCGGTGGGAATCTACATTCGAAGGAACATCGATGAGACGCTGGATAGCCGGCGGGGCACAAGATCCCAAGGTGAGGTCGTAAGGGGAGCCCTCAATTGGCAGCAGCTTCCGATGATCCTGTTGACGGTGATCTTCATCGGTGGCGTCGCGGTCAACCAGTATCTGTTCACGTACATGACGACCTTTGCGCTGGTGACGCTGAAGTTGCCGCCTTCGATCGCAATGCTCGCCCCAATCTTCATCGGCATCTTTGGGACCTTTGCAGGAATATTGGGAGGGCTTTGCGTGGATCGATTTGGGCGGTTCGCGATCAATGTATTGCCCCGCATCCTCCTCATCGTGGCGGCGTTTCCGGCATTGTCCCTCATCGTAAGCACCGGCACCGGGTGGGCCTTCCTGACCGCCATTTCAGCGCTCACCGTCCTGCACATGGCCAGCACCGCGCTGCTGAACATGGTCGTGGCGGAAGCATTTCCGGCTCCGATACGCGCGTTCGCCGTCTCGACGACCTATGCTGTCGGCCTCGCCATATTTGGCGGCACCGCGCAGTTCGTTGCGACCAGCGTGGTGGCGTATACGGGTGATCCGCGCTCGATTGCCGGCATCTTTGCATTGGCAACTGTAATGAGCCTGCTGGCGTTCTTGCGCATCCATCGGATGACAACGGCTGGCATTCGAGATTCCTCGAAATAGCCGGACGCAAGATCAGGCTGCGCGCTGCCGACGCGGCGTTGCTAGAGAACCATCTCATCGCGATTCGGGAGGCCTCACCATGTCAGGATCCAACGTTCGCTGCGTAGCAACGGCATTCGTTTCGGCGGCGGTCTCGATTGCGTTGACAGGGCTTTGCGCTGCCGACGACAAAAAGTATGACGCAGGCGCATCGGATACCACGATCAAGGTCGGAAACATCATGCCGTACAGCGGACCGGCTTCCGCGTACGGCGCCGTCGGAAGGGCGATGACTGCCTATTTCAAGATGATCAACGATCGGGGCGGCATCAACGGTCGGAAGGTCGATTTCATCTCATACGATGATGCTTACAGCCCACCCAAGACTGTCGAGCAGGCAAGAAAGCTCGTCGAGAGCGACGAAGTGCTCCTCGTTGCGGGATCTTTCGGCACGGCCGGAAATAGCGCGATTCAGAGATACCTCAATCAGAAGCACGTGCCGCAACTGTACGTTGTCTCCGGCGCGTCGCGTTTCAATGACCCGGAACACTTTCCCTGGACCATGGGATTGGGTGCGACTTACCGGATCGAGACCAGCATCTACGCTGCGTATCTGAAGGAAAAGCCTTCGGCGAAGATCGCGGTGCTGTACCAGAATGATGATGCCGGAAAGGAGTTGCTGAATGGGCTCAAAGAGGGGCTCGGCGACAAAGCGGGCCGGATCGTGGCCGAGAGTTCCTACGAAGTTACTGAGCAGACCATTGACAGCCATGTAGTAAGTCTGAAGGCCTCAGGGGCCGACGTGCTGTTCAGCTTGGCTACTCCGAAATTCGCCGCCCAGAGCATCAAGAAGGCGGCAGAAATCGACTGGCATCCGCTCCACTTCGTACCGGTCGTCTCTTCGTCTATCGGGGCCACCTTGGCACCGGCAGGTCTCCAGAATTCCAAAGGCGTGATCTCGGCGGCATTTCTGAAGGATGCGACGGATCCGCAATGGAACGAAGATCCCGGAATGGGCCGCTATCGTGACTTCCTGTCGAAATACATGCCGGACGAGAACAGATCGGACGCGTTGCTCGCTACCGGCTACACCACCGCGCAGGCGATTGAGTTGGCGCTTCGACGATGCGGCGACAATCTCACGCGCGACAACGTGATGAAACAGGCCGAGAACTTCGAACACGTTTCGTTCGACCTGCTTCTGCCGGGAATCGAAATCAATACCAGCCCGCGCGATTTCACCGCGATCAAGGACATGAACCTCATGCGATTCGAAGATGATTCATGGAAATTGTTCGGTGGCCTCGTACGCGCGCGGGCGTCCGAATAGCCGCTTGGTGCGAACGAGGGATTCCTACGAGCAGGAGTCCTCGCAGTTTCGAAGGTTGAACGCCGCCTTCGCCTGGCAACGCGGTGCTCCGTCATTCATTCGGAAATCACATCTGACAAATTCGATTTTCCAGCCTACCGGGAGCGACCGAACGAACCATCTTTGCTTGAGAGTAACTAAAGGCTGAATGCAATGAAGGATACGGCATGCTCGCGCTCTCAACACTCGTCGCCAGGGCATTGCATCGTCGTCACGGTCGCGGACGCAAGACTTCAACGGGCATTGGAGAAGCCATCGCGCAGCGGCACGTTGCCAAAGGCGCGATGACGCACGTAGCGACCTGGCGGCTCGACCACGATGGAATGTTGGAGCTGCAGGTCGTAACCCGTGCAGGGCATACGATATGACCGAGGTGGCGATCACGACTCCCTACCACCAACTCAAGGGCTACCTGGCCAAGCCGCAGGGCGAGGGGCCCTGGCCCGCGGTTATTGTGCTCCATGACATCTTCGGCTTGACTGACGTGACGCGTGGTCACGCCGACTGGTTGGCCAAGGAAGGTTATCTTGCGGTAGCATTGGACCTGTTCTCCTGGGGCGGTCGCCTCCGCTGCATCCGGGCGCTGATGGTTGATCTGGCAAAGCGCAAGGGAGTGGCGTTTGACGATGTTGATGCCGTGCGGCAGTGGCTGGAAAGGCGCCAGGACTGCACCGGCAAAACCGGGGTCGTCGGCTTCTGCGCGACCGGCAATTTTGCGATCCTGCTCGCGGCCGGCCACGGCTTTTCTGCAGTCGCTTCGAACTACGGCCACGTCCCGAACGACATCGATGCGATCCTGGACGGCGCCTGTCCGATGGTCGCGAGCTTCGGCGGCCGCGACTGGCCGCTCAAGGGCGCCGCCGCGCGGCTGCAAGGCGCGCTCGAGCGGAACAAGATCGAGCATGACGTGAAGGAATATCCGGATGCCGGGCATTCCTTCCTCGACGAACACAAGGGCCTGATCGGGGTGCTCGGCGTCGTCATAGGTGCGAGTTACAAAAACAAGGATGCCGCGGACGCGCGAGCCCGTATCCGGGCGTTCTTCGCGCGCCATCTTGCCGCTTAAAGGAACTGGTTCATGGACCATCGACACGCTGCAAACACACGAACCGGTTCTCGAACGGTTGTGATCACCGGAGGCAATACCGGTCTGGGGCTGGCCTGCGCGAGCGCGATTCTGAAGTCACCGCATGGGGCGCCCTGGCGAGTTGTTCTCGCCTGTCGAGACATCGGCCGCGCGCAAGCGGCCGTCGATCAGTTGACTAGGGAGGCGAGCGTGGCGGGCCAGGTGGAGGCTATGTCCCTCGACCTGGCGTCGCTCACGTCGGTCCGCGCCTTTGCCGCCGAACTCACCAAAAGACTGAGCGCCGGGAAGATACCGCCCTTGCACGCGGTGGTGTGCAACGCCGGGGTGAACCCCTTGAACACGAAAACGACGACGGCGGACGGCTTCGAGTCGACGTTCGGCATCAATCACCTCGGGCACTTCCTGCTCGTCAACGAACTGCTGCCATCGCTGCAGTCGCCGGGCCGCGTGGTCGTTGTCGCGAGCGGCGTCCACGATCCGGCGCAGAAATCCGGCGTGCCCGCGCCGGCATGGAACGATCCGGCCGCTCTGGCGCGCGGCGAGCTCGGCCCCGCCGGGGTCTCCGACAAGTCGATGGCTTACGGTCAGCGCCGCTACAGCACATCGAAATTGGCCAACGTCTATTTCACATACGCTCTCGCTCGCCGCCTGCCGGCTGAGGTCACAGCCAACGCCTTCGACCCCGGTCTGATGCCCAGAACCAGCCTGATGCGCGAAGCGCCGGCCGCGCTCCGATTCATCGCGCGCCACATTCCGATCTCGCTGCTTCGTCGGCTGTTCTCGCCCAACGTCCACACCGCGCAGGAATCCGGCGACGCCCTGGCGCTTCTCGTGACCGACCCCGAGCTGTCCGGCGTCACGGGCCGATACTTCGAAGGACGTCGGCAAATCCGCTCATCCGAAGAATCATACAACGACGCACGCGCCGAGGACCTTTGGAACGGGAGCACAACCCTGACCACCGGGGTCAAGGCAACCTAGACGGCTTCCGTCCGTGAACCCGTCGAGTAGTTCGACACCAATCAACTCAATACCCAGCCATCCACGTTGAAAGGAAGTTCGCCATGACCGTCAGCCGTCAAGTCATCACCCATGAAGGTCAGGGTGGCTCGTTCGAGTCCATGTGGGTCGGTGACGCCCAGGGCGGCGCGAAGCCCGGCATTCTGCTATTTCCCAACATCGTGGGCACCAAGGAGTGGGATTTCGCCAAGGCGGATGAAGTCGCAGCGCTCGGCTACACCGTGCTCGTCGCCGACCTTTATGGGCGAGGCAAGCGCGGCACCAGTATGGAAAGCGGCATGGCGCTGATGAAGGAGGTCAGCGATGACCGCACCGTGATGCGCGCTCGCCTGCTCGACGTGCTGGCGACGCTCAACGGATCCCCGGCGGTCGATTCTTCGCGGCTAGGCGCGATCGGCTTCTGCTTTGGCGGCCAATGCGTGCTCGACCTCGCGCGCGCCGGCGCTGACATCAAGGGCGGCGTGTCCTTCCACGGCGTCTACGATGCTCCACCGTTTCCGAATGCATCGATCCGCGCAAAACTGCTGATCTGCCATGGCTGGAACGATCCGCTTTCCCCGCCGGACGCGCTGGCGGGGCTAGCGAAAGAACTGACCGAGGCGGATGTCGATTGGCAAATCCAGGCCTATGGCCACACCGGCCACGCCTTCACGGCCGAGAATATTCCGCTCGATGCGACTAGGACATTCGGCTTCCAGCCGGACACGTACCGCCGCAGTTGGAAGGCGATGAAGGACTTTCTGGCGGAAGTGCTGAGCTAGAGCTGTGCACCTGCGCGGTGGCCCATCAGCTTCTCCCAAAATAGCCCTCCATTTGGCGTGGGACAAGGGCCATGGGCATCCGGCCAGTGAGTCGGCCCTGCGGTGAACGACGATATCGACATCTATGCGACCCAGCAGTGACGCACCTAATCCCGAGGCACCGCCAGAAACTGAATATCTGAAACAAAACCTTCGTCATTGTTGCGGCGGTGAGCCCTCTTCTACGGTGAGCGTGAGTTCAACGGGAGAGAAGTGCCCGGACCATGATTCATGCGGCTTATTCTCAACTCGATCTCTCTCGCTTCGCGGAGCCCGATCGCTACAAGTTTCTGATGGGGACAGTGATCCCGCGTCCGATCGCTCTCGTGACGTCACTGAGCCGCGAGGGCGTGCTCAACGCGGCGCCGTTCAGCCAGTATGTGGTCATCTCGGTTACGCCGTCGCTGCTTGGTTTCGTGGCGCACGAAAGTGAAGACGGGCTGAAGGATACGGTCCGCAACGTGCTCGAGTCGAAGGAGTACGTCATCAACACGGTTTCCGAGCGCATGGCGGCTCAGATCCAGGCGTGCTCGCAGAGCTTTCCGCGTTCGGTCAGCGAAGTCGAGGAAGTTGGCTTTCATATCCTGCCATCGACTCTGGTTCGTCCGGCGCGCATTGCGGAGTCGCCCGTGCATTTCGAATGCCGCCTGCACCGGACGGAGGAGTTCGGGCACGAGGGATCGCGCACGCATCTGATCGTTGGCGAAATCGTTACCGTCCACTGCGCCGAAGGCGTGGTGTCGGGCCATCGTGTCAGTCATCAGGCCGTCAATGCGCTGGGACGGATCGCTGGTCGTAGCTACTGCCGCACCGGGGACAAGTTCGATGTATGAAGCCGCAATCAAGGCGGGGATCGGGGAGAGGGGCGAGGCCTGGAGCGCCCCGGACGCAGCAACAAGCGGAACGCCGGCGGCGCTCGCGGGGGTCCGCGTTCTCGATCTCTCCGGATTGGCCGGACAATATTGCGGCAAGCAGTTCGCCGATCTCGGGGCTGATGTCATTCTCGTTGAGCCGGTCGGAGGATCACCGGTGCGGCGCGAAGGTCCCTTTCTCGGTGACCGCGCGCATGTCGAGTTCAGTCTCCAGTTCGCCTACTTCAATGCGGGCAAGCGCGGCATTGCGCTCGACCTCGATCGACCCGAAGGTCAGCACATCCTCGGGCAATTGGCTGGGGATGCGGACCTCATTATCGAGGGTGAAAAGCCCGGCGTCATGGAAAGGCGCGGGCTCAGTTTCGCGTCACTTATCGCGTCGAACCCAAAGCTGGTCATGACGAGCGTCACGCCCTTTGGTCAAACCGGTCCGTACGCGAACTACGAAGCCGAAGACATCGTCGCATTGGCGTTGGGGGGCTTGCTTTATCTCGGCGGCTATCCGGACACATCCCCGATCGCAGCCTTTGGCAACCAGGCCTACCTTGCTGCGGCGCAGTTCGCGGCGGTTGCATCCATGATGGCACTCCTTGCCGCGGAAAAGGATGGCGGTGGAGCTGGACGACACGTCGACGTCTCCATCCAGGAATGCGTCACCATGGGCCTGGAGACGGCCATCCAGTTTTACGATCTTGAAAAGACCGTGCGGAAACGGGCGTCGGGCGAGCAGATCATGGCCGGTGTCGGCGTATTCGACTGCGCAGATGGCCAGATCTACCTCATGGCAGGCGGCATCGCGTCGACCCGGTTCTGGGAGAACCTCGTCAACTGGCTGGTGGACGAAGGCGTCGACGCCGCGCGCCAACTGCTCGAGCCGGCATGGCAAAGCCACGACTATCTGGCGACGCCCGAAGCAAAGACGATCTTTCGCGGGTTGTTCGCGCCATTCGCGGCAAAGCAGACCAAAGCCTATCTCTACCAGACGGGGCAGTCGCGCCGCATTCCGATCTGCCCGATCAATACCCCTTTGGATATCCTCACCAGCCGACAGCTCGAATACCGCAGGTTCTTCGTGTCGCAGGAACATACGCCTTCCGGACGCATGCTGACGGTCCCGGGCGCGCCATACCAATTGCAGGAAACGCCGTGGCGGCAGGCGCGGCCCGCGCCTCGTCTGGGCGAGCATACCTCCGAAATCCTGGCGGGGCTCGGATATGATGCCGCCGCACGTGCCGCGCTTCTGAAATCGGGGGTTATCAATTGAAGCCTTTGCCTCTTCAAGGCATCCGCGTTGCTGACTTCACCTGGATCGGCGCTGGATCATTCACGACGAAACTGCTCGCCGACCATGGCGCCGACGTGATCAAGATCGAAAGCCGCGGGCGGATGGATTCGCTTCGCAGCAGCCGTCCATACAAGGATCGCGTCCCAGGGATCAATCGCAGCGGCTATTTCGCGGACCGCAACAGCAGCAAGCGGAGCATCACGCTCAACCTGAAGACCGAAGCGGGCAAGGATCTGGCACGGCGCCTGATCGCGACGAGCGATATCGTCGCCAACAACTTCACCCCGGGGACCATGGAGAAGTTCGGCCTCGGTTATGAAGCGGTCAAGGCGATCAAGCCCGACATCATCTACATCGCGATGTCGATGCAGGGCGTTGCCGGCCCGGAGCACAAATACCTCGGCTATGGTCTGACAATGGGAGCCTTGACTGGCCTGCAGTTCCTCTCGGGTCTTCCGGAGCGCGAACCCGCCGGGACAGGGACCAACTTCTCCGACCATATTCCAAACCCATGCCATGCGGCCTTCGCGATCCTGGCCGCGCTTCGTCATCGTCAGCGGACGGGAGTGGGCCAATACATCGACGTGGCTCAGACCGAGCCCACCATTGCGCTGCTCGGCCCCGCCATGAGCGACTGCAGTGCCAACAATCGGATCCCCGAGCGCTCCGGCAACGAACGCGCGCCACGCGCGCCGCATGGTGTCTTTCGCTGCCGGGGTCTGGACCGATGGATCGCCATTTCCGCCTGGCAGGACGAAACGTGGTCGGCTCTGTGCAGGGTCCTGGGTGATCCGCCCTTTGCGCGGGCGCCGCAACTGGCGACGGCCCATGGTCGCTGGGAGAATCGCGACACGATCGACGAGGGCATATCCGCCATCACCTGTCACTGGGACGCGGAGGACCTGATGTCGGCGCTGCAGTTTGCCGGCATACCGGCAGGGGTGGTTAGGACGGCGGCGGATATCGTCGACGACGATCCGCAGCTCCGCCATCGTGGCCATTGGGTGAAGCTGGTGCATCCCGAAATGGGTGAGAGCGTCTACAACGCGCCTCCCTTCCGGATCCACGATGCTCCAACAACACCGGTCGCGCCGGCGCCCATGCTCGGCCAGCATACGGACGAGGTTCTGACAACGATCCTCGGACTTGGCGCGGCGGAGCTCGAGACGCTGCGGCGTCAAGATGTTCTCACATGAGCTCGCGCGGAACCGCCAGCCAGATCGTTGCTGCGTTTGCCGCCAGTTTCGACTCGTCGAAACTTCGCAAAGACCACGTCGCGCAGGTTGGCCGGGCGCTGGTGGACACAATGGCCGTGGCCATTGCCGCGCAACACGAGCCTGCCGTACGACGCGCCTACGACTATGTCGAAACGCTTACGCCGCCGCTGGCCGAAGAGCAGGGCACGAGACCCGGCCGGCTGGCAAGCCTGTGGGGCCGTGGACAACAATCGACGGTGGAGGGTGCGGCGCTCTTCAATGGCATCGCGGCACACGCTCTCGACTTCGATGATGCCTCTTCGCCGATGAGTGGCCATCCGAGCATCGTGCTGCTTCCGTGCCTTATCGCGCTCGCCGAAGCGCGTCATATCGAAGGCATGCGCGTTGCCAGCGCCTACGTGGTTGGCTTCGAGGTGTGCTGCAAACTTGGCCGGGCGCTTGATCTCACGCATTATTCGCGCGGTTGGCATATGACCGCAACGATGGGGACGATCGGTGCGGCCGCGGCGTGCGGTCATCTTCTGGGGCTTGACGCCGAGCGGATCACGCATGCCATCGGTCTTGCGCTGGCGCAAACAGGCGGGACGCGGGAGAACTTCGGGACTGACGCCAAGGCGTTTCAGGCCGGGCAGGCCAACGCAGCCGCGATCCGGGCCGTCCTGTTGGCTGAGCGGGGATTTACCGCATCACCGCAAGCGCTCGACGGCGGAGCCGGGTTCACCAAGCTTTATTCAGGTGGAGAGGACATCGCTCCGGTGTTGGCGACACTCGGAAGCCAGCCGCTCGAGATCGACAGCAGCGGCATCGAGGTCAAGAAATATCCGGCCTGCTACGGCATTCATCGGCCGTTGGACGGTCTGTTCGATCTGATGGCCGAGCGCAGTTTCGGACTGGAAGATGTCGAACGTATCGACATCGAGACCAGCTACGGCGTGCTTGCACCGCTCGTGCGCCACCCGCCGTGCAACGGAACCGAAGGAAAATTCAGTATGGAATACACGATCGCGGCCGCTATCGCCGATCGTGGCGTCCGCCTGTCAAGCTATTCCGACGAAGCCGTTACCAGGCCAAGCATTGCGCCGTATTTAGGCCGGATCGCGACGCGAGAGGTCACAGCTATCATGATCCCCCGCTGGGCGTCGATCGCCGTCGTCTTCAAGGATGGCCAAATACGAAAACGCCGGATCGATGCGCTGAGAGGCTCTCCGCAGTCACCCCTTTCCGACGAAGAACTCCTGGCAAAGGTGTCCGACTGCATTTCGTGGGGGCGCAGCTCCGTTCGACCCGCCGATCTCCTTGAGGCCACCCAACGGCTGGGAACGACTTCGACCCGCGATCTCATCGCAATGATCGAGCGACCCAACCTGCAGGCTCAGGAGCTGCAATAATGCCCGTCCGATATGAAGTCCATGAGCGCATCGCAACCGTAACGCTCGATCGCCCCGAAGCGATGAATTCGCTCGACCCGAAGTCGCTGGTCGAGTTGAACGAAGCTTTTCAACTTGCCAATGGCGATCAGGACGTCCGCGTCGTTATCCTGACGGGTGCCGGCGACAAGGCGTTCTGCACGGGCTCCGATCTGAAGAAGACAATGCCGCCGAAGGAGAGTTTCGCCGAATTGACCTTCGGTCGGCCGAAATGGCTCTATCCGTTTGCCGGCATGGAAATTGACAAACCCATGATCTGCGCGGTGAACGGTTTTGCACTCGCGGGAGGAATGGAGCTCGCGCTCGCCTGTGACATTCGCATTGCATCCTCCAACGCGCAGTTTGGCCAGTCCGAGGTGTGCGTCGGCAGCATTCCTGCCGCCGGCGGTACACAGCGCCTCCCGCGAATGGTCGGGATGTCAGACGCCATGCTCATGATGCTGACGGGAAGCCGCATCGATGCGGCCGAGGCACTGCGGATCGGCCTGGTCAGTCGCGTTGTGGCCCCCCATGCCTTGATGGGCACGGCTCGGGAGATCGCTCTGAGGATTGCCGAAAATGCGCCGCTTGCAGTGCGCGCGGTCAAGCGTCTCGTTCGCGACGGCATGGATATGCCGCTCCTTGCCGCAATCCAATCCGAGCAGTTCGCGCTCGGGCTTCTGCGTGACAGCGCCGACCGCATCGAAGGGCGCGTCGCGTTTCAGGAGAAGCGCAAGCCAAATTATCAGGGGCGCTAGATGACCTCCCTTGTGACCATTGAACGACATGAACGCCATGCGGTCGTGCGCCTCAACCGTCCGGAAAAGAAGAATGCCATGAACCGTGATGCGCGTCGCGAACTGTTCGCCGCGCTGATGTCTCTTCGTGATGGATGCCGAGTGGTTGTATTGACCGGTAACGGCGACAGTTTTTGCTCAGGAGTCGATCTGAAGGAAGCGCGGGCGGATGCGGGGGCGGGGATAGCGCCCGATCCCCGGTCGGACTGGATCGACGTGCTGATTGCGATCCGTGAGCACCCGGCGGTCTTTATCGCCGCCGTCAACGGGCCTGCACTGGGCGGCGGTTCGACGCTGATCAGCGTCTGCGACCTCGCTATTGCCGCCCACGAGGCTGAAATCGGGATGCCTGAAATCGGCTTCGGAGCCTATCCGCAATTCTCGGGGCCGGGAGCGCAGATTCAGCTCACCGCCAAACGCGCGGCTTGGCTAGTCCTGACGGCCCAACGGATTGACGGTCGCACCGCGGAAGCCTGGGGAATGGTCAATCGCTCGGTGCCACTTACTGAACTCATGGATGAGGCCGATCGCCTGGCGAGAACGGTCAGTGCATTCGACGCTGTTGCACTCTCGGAAAGCAAGCGCGCGTTGGACGCGATGCCCGCATCAATTTCCGGTTGGCGCCCGTCTTTCGAGTACGGCTTGTCCATCAACGCCCGCATCCGCTCCCTGAGCGCGGCGCAGGGTGATGGGCTCTCGCGATTTTCGGCAGGCGAGAGAAATCCCGGCCAGGGCCGATTGACCTAGTTCACGCGGTGCCTCGAGCAGCACGCCAGGAGAGATCATCATGAGAAGAGTTGTCGTGGCCGGTGTCGGTCAAACAGCTTTCGGCAAATTCGTGGACCGCTGCGTCCGGTCACTGGCCGAGGAAGCGCTGCAGCAGGCTTTGAAGGATGCCGGCATCGATGCGTCGCGGATTGGCGTGGTTTATTTCGCCAATGCGCTTTCCGGCCTTATCACCGGGCAGGAGACGATTCGCGGCCAGGTCGCTCTGCGACATACGCCTCTGATGGGAACACCCATTATCAATGTTGATAACGCCTGCGCGTCGGGCTCGTCGGCATTCAACCTGGCTTGGCTGTCTGTCGCGTCGGGGCAAGTCGACGTCGCGCTTGCGATTGGCGCGGAGAAGCTGACCCACGAGGACAAGGCCGTGACCTTCGCCGCATTCGCGTCGGGCGTGGACGTGGAAGAGCGTCAGCGCATGATGCGCGAAACGCCCGGCAACCATTCCCTGTTCATGGATATTTATGCGGCCAGAACCAGAATATACATGGCCGCAAGTGGAGCGACGGCGGCGGACTTCGCGGCCGTTTGCATCAAGAGCCGCCGCGCCGCATCCTTCAGCCCATGGGCACAGTTCAAGGACGAGCTCTCCGAAAGCGATGTTCTGAACGCTCGCGTCATCAGTGCGCCGCTCACGCTGCCGATGTGCTCGCCGATCGCGGACGGGGCCGCAGCGGCGATCGTTGTCAGCGAAAGCGTGGCGAAGCAGCTAGGCTGCACGAATGTCGAGGTTCGGGCGTCGAAGATCGTTTCGGCCAATCAGGATGGGGCGGATCCGGTCGCCGCCATTCGCGCGGGTCAGCAGGCCTATGATCAGGCCGGGCTCGGTCCGGAAGATGTCCACGTAGCCGAGGTCCATGACGCATCCGCGCCGGCGGAGATCATGCTCTACGAGCGGCTTGGTTTCGCGGCGCCAAACCAGGGCGTTGAGTTGCTCAGGCAGGGCGCGACGTCCCTTGGCGGTCGGCTGCCGGTCAATCCCGGAGGCGGCCTTCTCAGCCGAGGTCACCCCGTCGGGGCGACAGGCATTGCCCAGATCGTCGAACTGACGACGCAACTTCGCGGCGCGGCCGGCAAGCGCCAGCGCGAAGGCGCCCGGGTTGGCCTGGCGGAGTGCTCCGGTGGGGAGATCGGCTCCGATTCCGCTCTTGCGGCCGTCACCATCCTGTCGGCGTGATTGCCAATAGACGTGAATGCCGAGGAGGGGCATAGAGGGGCAGCTCGGCGTCTTGCGCCGACCTCACGCGCGAGGTTCCTAGATGGAGATCAAGCAGCTCAGGTATTTCGTGAAGGTTGCCGAGCTCAACAGCGTTGGAAAGGCCTCCGACTTCCTCAACATTGCCCAGCCCACGTTGAGCCGCGCAATCCGCGCACTTGAGTATGAGCTCAAGACGGATCTTTTCTCGAGAGACGGGCGCGGTGTTCAGCTCACGCCGCGTGGACGGCGATTTCTCGAACATGCTCGCGGCCTCCTTCATGCGGCCGATACCGCCATGGACGCCCTTGATGAAGGGAAGTCTGTCTATGAGGGCAAGGTCATCGTCGGCATGACGCCCAGCATCGGCCAGCGTATCATTCCGGATTATATCTCGCGCTTCTCCGAGCGCTTTCCCCGGGCCTCACTTTCCATTGTAGAGGGGTATTCACAGGCACTCGCCGAACAGGTGGTGATGGGCAAGTTGGACTTCGCCCTGCTGCTCAATCCCCAGGCCTCGCCGAACCTTCTTATCGATCCGGTAGGTCCTGAAGTTCTCTACCTCATCGGCGCCAAGCCGATCGGCGACAATTCCGACTACGTCAATCTTTCGGATATCGGCAGTATTCCGCTCATCATGCCGCATGCGATTCACACTATTCGGCCGCTCCTGGAATACGAAGCTGCTCGTCTCGGCGTCATGTTGAACATCGCCTTCGAAATCGACTCCGTTCGCTCAATTTCCGAGCTCGTTCAGAACGGACGTGGCTACACTGTGATGCCGGTCAATTCGATGCGCGGCCCTGAAGGAAGGGGGCTCCACTGGCAGAAGATCGTGAAGCCCGAAATTGAGGTCACGATCTGCCTCATTCAGCCGGCCCGCAGGCCGCAGACAGCGTTGTCCCTTGAAGCGGCGGCCCTCGCGAAGGCAACCCTGCTCGAACTGTTGGGGCTGCCGGTTCATCAGGAGAAGCCGAACAAGCAACCTGATCCATCCATCAAGCCTGCCGCGCGGCGGAGGCAATGATTTCGGCCGGCTTGGCCGCAATGCTCTGCCGCGTGAAAACAAAGTAGGATCTCGCGAACAGAATGGCCGCGATGGTCGCTGAGGCCTACGGCGGCCATGCACACGCCGAGCGTCGCCCCGCCTCCAAAGAGGCGCTCATTCAGGAATCCGACCAGGAAGGGCCCGAGGCCGGTGCCAAGCAGGTTCACGCCGCAATAGGCGATGGACATCGTTGCCCTCTCATGCGGTTGGGAACGGTCAGCTGAATGGGGACGAGCATGACCGAAAGCACCGCTCCGGTGACGCCGACGGCGACGCCGTACACACAAACCACGATGCCGGGGCTCGTTGCTAAGGGCAGCACCGCCAAGTTTCCGATCTGAACGAGGCAGTTGCCACCGAGCAATAGTACGATCCGCGGAACGATGTTGTCGGGCGTAAGCCGGCGCAAGAACAGCTGTGACCCAAGCGAGCCGGCAATCCCGAATGCGATGAAGGCCGGTCCGAGGTACATGCCGGCCTCGGCGACAGACAGCGCAAACTGCCGAATGAGAAATGCCGGAAACCATGCGTTGATGGCGTAAAACACCAGGAAATCGCGCAAACGCCGAGGATGAAAGGGGCATAGAAGCCCGATTCCACAAACAAGTAGGAAAACACCTCGCGGATGGGAGGCGCCTTCTCGTTGACCTGCTTGTTCACATCCACGATTTCACGACGAGCCGGCTCCCTGGTCATCAAGAGCAGCAGCGTAACGGGGACGATTCCTGCAAGTCCAACCATCAGATAGACACGTTGCCACGGAAGAAGTTGTGGCAGAAACCATTGGCTGGCGTCTGGGGCGCTGAAATGGGCAAGGAAAGTGCCACCGAGATAGAGCGCCGCGCCGCCACCGACAAAAGCAACCGATCATCAGGACTGAGCTGGCGAGGGGAAGGCGTCGGACCGGCAGCATGTCCGCGAAGATGGATAGACCCGCGCGAATGAGCGCTGCCTCCGCAATAGCGACAAACCGCTCATGATCCTGGCGGCACTCCAGACAAAGACACAGGCCGCCGTCAGCCGAATTCGGTTGGTGCGATCGATCAACCACGCCAGCGGCAGCCCTCCGAGGAAGATGAAGATCGAAAAGGCAAACCCGCCGAGCACGCCGATTTGCGTGTCGCTCAGCGCAAGGGAATGCTTGATGGGTTGCGTCAGGATCGTCAAGACGTTTCGATCAAGGTAGGAAAAGCCAAAGCATACGGACATCAGAACGACGACCCAGGCGGTTTCTCCGACTCGAAATTGTGCGTCAGGCTTATCCAACATGTTTCCTCTGCGCTTTGGCCGCTAATTCAGAATTGGGGCTGACGTCTGCGGCAGGAGCGGCACCGTTTCTTGCGAACGGACGGCTTGTCATCATCCATTATCTGCAAGGGTGGGCGAGGGGCTGGCGAGGAACAATGACGAAAGCGTTGTTTCAGCTATTCACGGTTCGTCAGCACGACCGTGATTGGACGGATCATCTAATTCGCGTGAGCGCTGGTCTGCGAGGACAAATCCAATCCTGCCGCTTCTGAGATGATCGGCTCTCAGCCGGGAGCGTGGTTCACATGCTATCCGCGCCTGACATGCTTTGAATCATGTGCTTACTCGTGCAAACGACGCGGGAGCAGCGACTTCGGACTGGGTGAGCGCATTGCTCTCCAAAAACAATGCCCTTCCTGAGAGAGGGGTGGCATTTCTGGAGTGCACCCCTAGCTTGGGACAGAAAAATGGTGACAGTTCTCCTTTCTGGGGAGGAGTATTTGAGCACCAACGAACCAAGCCGATTCAGTCGAGAGTTTAAGCTCGAGGCGTTGCGCCGGATGGAGGCGGGGGAGAACGTGAGCGATCTAGCCCGACAGCTCGGTGTTTCTCGCAAGAGCATTT
>Ga0210408_10001940_pt1 | contig 20777 bp, 24 predicted proteins | sample IncBWH4MmetaG_FD_155471 | JGI IMG/M metagenome (GOLD analysis project Ga0210408, IMG submission 155471) | Forest soil microbial communities from Barre Woods Harvard Forest LTER site, Petersham, Massachusetts, United States - Inc-BW-H-4-M | ecosystem: Environmental > Terrestrial > Soil >...
GACGCTCTGTGCTTGTGCGAGGATGGTTGTGCTCAAAATCACTAGGAGAAATGCAAGGCCGTGTCTCATTTTTCCAAGGGGAGTCATTCGGTCAACCTCGCTTCAAAATTTGTGGACCTTCTGGAGCCGAAGGAGCAGAACGGCCGTGGGTCGCCTCTTCTGCGGCCAACAGTTTTCCCATCGGGCTGTCTCCTTTTCAAAATCGGTATCACACCGGACACATGGCACATCTTCCAGGCCCGCTAGTGTCGCTCGCGGCTACAACTCACAACTTCCGGAAATATTCCTGAGGACGGATCATTAATTGTGAAAACCTTTCGGGCAAGGGCAGGTTCAGTTCAACTTGCGATAGAGGAGCGACCTAGGATACCTCTGCGCGTATGCAATGGCAAAAGTAATCGAGTTTTACATCCCAAGGACGTTCCGGAAGACGACAAAATGGAGTGCGCGCCGGAAGCAGACGAACGTTTCGGTAGCGTTTTTGAACGCCTCCAAAATATCTTTGTCATGGTGTAAGACCATGTCGTTGTACGACGGACATCCCACAGAGCCCGCAGATTGAACCGTAAGCTTGGAGCAGTCGTACGTGTAGGATTTATTTTCTTGCTCCTGGGCGCTGGCGAGAGTGGCGAGAAGGACGATAAGGAAAGCACAAAACTTCATACGCCGAATTGTGAATTGCTCGGATCGCCGATTACAAGGTTACCTTGATAACTAGCAAGGTTCGCAAGAGTTGTGGTCTGCTCAACCGGCCAGCAAGACTGCTCACGCACTCTCGGTCACAGCAAAGGGCGGGGGGACCAGCATCTCGGATCACGTCTGCGAGAGGCTTTCTATCCTATCCAATTATCACCAGATGAAGACAACCCGACACTTAAGTCATCGATCCAGCTGTCCGTGGTTCCCGCGTTCGTCGCAAGCCAATCTGTAGAACAGCCAAGTCAAACTCAGTGCAAGGCCAGCAAAAATTAGAAGCGCGGTGCGGAACACCGAGCCCACGGCCGACTCCACAACCCCTTCACGCAGCCAATGCACCAAGACAATCGATGCGCCCATGAATGAAATCCAGAATCCGCTGAGAATACAGATTAGGATGTTCACTGCTTTGTTTCTGCTCCATCGGTAGAACAGGACCGCCATGCCGACGAGCACGACCCAGCCAGCAATCTCGAAGGAGGCGTGGTCGTAATGGTAGATAGGGCTATCTCCCCACTTATCGATGCGGCTCCAAGGCAACACCATGGAAAGCATAACCGTCCATGACAGGAAGGAAGCTGCGATCAGGCTATTTAGGGCACGAATGGCGACTTTCATGTCGGACGGCTCACACGACGGCGCAAATTATACTCCCGGAGATGGAAAAGAAACGCGATGACTCATCGAAAGAATTGCCGGTGGGGCCGAAGGCGTGCGGTGATGACAATTGTTGCGTGCCTGGACGTAGGAAGATCGATCTGCAGGCGGTTCGAGCTGCGCTGAAATACGCTCTGTTCGGAATGCGGCTACTCAACATCACCCGCTGAGATTCTGCGGACCACAACAGCAGCCATACGATCACGGCAATTCTGATCACGGTTTCCCTCCGACGGTACAAATTGCCTGGATCTATTATCGGAGTCCGAAGTGCCACAACAGACCCTCTCACGTTCGGGTGAAAATTATCTGAAGGGGACGGCGCTGCATATAGGGTGAGTTCAGGCAACACCCTCATCGGCGGAGTTCAGAAGCCTCACGGATACATTTCCTATTCTGAGCTGCTTATTAGGTTCCTTTGCTTGACGGTCGAATTCCACCTCGCTCAAACGCTGGCGGGCTGCCTGGAGACGCTCAGCAACACCCTGAGTAGTGAGTTCAAGCTCAACGTGTTCCTTCACTTTCCCATATGCCCGCTCAGCCAATATTTTGAAGGTTCGGGCATCACCCTTTATCAGCTGACGAGCCATCGCCCTGTAGATTGCCTCTGCGTTGTTCTCAAAAACTGCGGGCACCTCGGGGAATTCCGTCGATCCGGCCGGTATTGGAAGAGCAGTTTACTAGTAGCGCCGTGTGGAACATTCCTCTTGGCTTTAGTCGGCAATCGTGAAGCGCCGGACCCGATCGCTGTTAGGGCTGGCCAAAGAATTGCCGGACCGCTTCAAGTCGCTGATGCCGCGGATCCAGAGCGGCCTATTTGGAACCCACGTGAAGCGGTCGGTTTAGTAAACACTTGCCGAGTTGTCGGTACCGATCTGGCGCGCTTCCCAGAATCCCGTTTATGGACCCCGAAGACGAAGCGCCGAAGGATTCCTAACTTCCGCACGCACTGCGGCCGTATCGCGGAAAGAACGGCGAGTGACTTGCCGGCCACATTGCATACAATGGATGGATGGAAATTCCGTTCGACGAATATTCCGCGTGGGTTCAGAAGCATCTGCAGAGCTTTTACGGAATCCGCACCATAACCCGAGATATTCCTGATCCGTTGACCGGTGACTTGGACGGATCGGAAATTGATATCGACTACACGGTAACTCCGGAACAGCGTTTGTTTCTGCTGGGACACCTCTTCGGGCACACGGTACAGTGGAATGTCGATCCCGCCTTGTTTGAGCTCGGCCGTAAATATCAGCCTCCCGTGAGTGAAGACTTATTTCCCGCAATCATCGCTTACGAACGGGAAGCGGCCTGTTACGGACTTGCCATGTTTCATCAGATCGGGATCACGGGGATTGATCAGTGGTTCTGTGACTACACCGCGTGTGACCAGGCCTACTTGCTGTACTTCTATCGCACCGGAGAGAAGCGAGACTTCCAGACCTTTTGGCGCAAAAATGCCCCGCGTATCGAGCCCAAGCCGGTACCCTTGTTCACTCCTAAGAAGAGAACCATGCGCATGGATGGAATTGTGATTTAACCGTATTCATGCGTGGAGCGACGGGCGGCTAGCCCGACCTCGTTCGTGACAACGCCATCAGTTCGTTGCTCTGACGGATCAAATCACCGCGGTCCATATCCCGATATTTCTTCGGTAGCAGGCTCTTGCTCGTACACTCCAATACTGCTACCAAATTCTGCAGATCGATTTCGGTCGGGTAGTAGGGTGGGATGAAATCTTCGAGGGCTGCCTTCAAGTCTTCCGTATCAACGGCGGACTTGTTCTGGAGGCTGCTCCTCATGTGGCTGCGCACCAGGATTGCCTCGATATCGGCTCCCGACAGGCTGCCCGCCCGCGCCAGGAAGAACGTCTCCACATCCTCCGGGAAAGGCTTCATGCCGACCTTCCGCTGCATGGCGCGCAAAAGCGCGAGGCGCTCTTCTTGCGTGTCGGGATAGAATAGAGCAATGTGCTCCTCGGCGCGACCCTGGCGCTTCAGGTCCACCGGCAACAGATCGGGGCGGCAAGTCAGGAGAAACCAGATCACCTTGCCTCGCAGTTCTGTATTCCCCATAAACTGGGCGATCTGGGCGAACACCCGATTTCCCACACCGCTATCGCCAGAACTGGTTCGGTCCCCGAGTTGAGCATCAGCTTCGTCCACGATGACCGCGATCGGGCTCATCGCTTTCAGTAGAGTCAAAACTCTTTCCAAATTGCCTTCCGTGACGCCCTGCCACATGCTGCGAAAGTTCTTCAGGGTCACCGCCGGAATTCCAACTTCGCCGGCAAAGCAGGTGGTAATGAAAGTCTTGCCCGTCCCCACGGGCCCGCAGATTATGTAGCCCATAGGCAGGACATCGGTGTTACCGGCGTGGATGGCTTTGGCGGCATCCTGCAGCTTACGCTTAGCCTGGTCATTGCCTGCGACAAAAGATAGATCAAACCGACTTTGCACAAACTCCAGCAGACCGCCGGATTCGGCTTCGATCAAGTCCTTCTTACGGTCGGAGAGAAACTTGAGTGTGAGCGGTTGCCGATTCTGAACCGTATGGGATATCAGACTCTGCAACTGCACTCGTTTCAAACCCGCGCCCAGCTTGGCTAGGGACTCATCGTTCACTTCGGAGCCGGTGGGTAACTCCTGTTTTTTCAATTGCGAGCGAATAAACTCCAGGCGATCGCCATAGTCCGGCAACGGAATCCCAATCGATGAAACGCCCGGGTGCTGAACGATGCTCGGGTTCAGCTCGATCTGATTCTCCGAGATGAGACAAATGGTGACATCCGCGTTCAGAAAAACCGAATTGCGCGCCCAGCGCTTGAGAATGACCAAAGCATTGCGATCATCGGCAGGCATGCTGGAAACATCGCCCGCGGGGGCGATAGTCTCTGCGAAATCAATCACCAGTCCGATCTTCTTCCCGTCGGCAATGCGCAGCCTGAGATAGTTGTCGAGCAGGTTCAATACCGCATCTGGATTGCGCGGCAGCCCACCTTGCGAATAGGTGGTGCCGTGAAAGCTGTCGTATCCTTCAAGGGCGCGGCGGAAGTCGGCTTGGCTGTCGACCGAGCCGAAGTTCAGCCCGCCGCGGTCGTAATTCAGAACTATGTCGCGCTGGCCAAAGAGCGCACTGGAGAGAAACTCATCCAGCGGAACGAAGTTGGCGGTTTCCTGACTACGAAGCGGTACAAGGTCGCGCACATTTCCGTACAACACAAAAAGAGCGAACGAACGCGAGTAGTACTTTTCGGAAAGTTCGCGCGCCCACGGGGGAAGTGCATCGAGATATTTCCCTATCGTTGTTGTTGTGGTCGTCGCTAAATTTGAGGGCATCTTAGTTCGACATTAGTTCGACATCCGTACACGGTTGGGACCTGAGGACGTGGACGAATCGTCCATCGCCATCAATCCGTCAAGGTCCGGCGACATGCCGCTGAAAATGGCTTCCACCTGCTGCACCGTCTGTTCGGTCTGTTCGACGTCTTTGACCAGACTGTCCAACCTCTCGCTGACCTGTTGCGGATCGCGCATGGTCACCGATTGATCCCGCACCAACATCAGCACATCCTCGACCGCGGAGCACTGGGCGTCGACCACTTTGCGATTCTCGGAAATCTTATCGAACTTCTCTAGACGCTTGGTGAGAATCTCAATGCGTTTCTTGTTGATCTCCTGCACTTTAGGCGGGTCGCTGTTCAAACTCCTCTGCAAAGAGGCTATCTCGTGTTTGATTCCATCTTGCTCAGCGGTTCTCAAATATTGCTGTTGCTGCGCCGCACTCGACAACAATCGCGCGTAGCCATTCAGCAAGCCCTGCAGGCGCGTGTCGATTTGCTGCAAAAAGATCTGCGAGGTCGAGGAGAACTGCGCAAAGTTAGTTCGGATTGAGCCACACACTTGTGCCGCATGGATATACCGGCTTTGCAGATCGGCAGGCAGCATTCGGAGCAGGTCACCAAGTTGCTGTTGCTGCTTTTGCTGCTGTTCGGAGAATTTCCAAGAACGCACCAGCCGCTGAAAGCGCCAGTTTTGTGGAACGATGGCGAGATACATCAGTTCGAGGCCGCCGGCAAGGATAATCGGCAGAAAGCTGCCACTCACCAGTGCAAACGCGCCTGCACTTACCATGACGATCCAGTTGTACTGGAGATGGAACGCCTCTTTTACAAAGTTGATTTTGTCTAGTGGCGCGGCGCCACTGAGTTGGTCGTCTTCTGGCACGCCCTGGAGATCAGTGGGAGCCATTTAGACACTCACCCGCACCTGTCCGCTGCCGGGAGCTTTGCGAAGACGACCGAGAACGTAGTTCGCCAACTCGTGAAACTCATTTCGCTCTTTCAGGCCCAGGTCGCGAGGGCGGTCGAAGGGTACTTGAACGTCCTCGATGATCGTCCCCGGATGCGCACTCATAACAAAAATCCTGTCTGCCAGGTAAACCGCCTCGTCAACGTCGTGCGTGACAAACAGGATCGTACTGGCGGTTTCGTCCCAAACTTTCAACAGCAGTTGCTGCATTTCGCTCCGGGTTTGCGCGTCGAGCGCCCCAAACGGCTCGTCCATCAGGATAACCGAGGGGCGAAGCGCCAAGGTGCGTGCAATGGCAACGCGCTGCTGCATGCCTCCGGAGAGCGTCTCCGGATAGGCGTTTTCAAAGCCGCTGAGTCCAATATCTTGCACCAATTGCGCCACCGTCTCTTTGCGCTGCTTTTCCGGAATGCCATTGATCTTCAAACCGTATGCTATGTTACCAGCGACCGTTAGCCAGGGAAACGAAGTGTACTTCTGAAATACCATGCCGCGGTCCTTTCCGGGACCGTGTACCGGCCGTTCATTCACCAGGATCTCGCCGGTATCGGCCAGATCCAATCCAGCGATCAAACGCAGCAGAGTCGACTTGCCACATCCGGAAGGACCTAGCAGAACGCGGAATTCACCGATATCGCGTCCTTCGCGGGAATACGCATCTTCAATCTCGAAATTGATGTTCTCGAGGGCGTCAGTTCTCGAACCGTCGGCCGCGACAAACGACCGGCTGACTTTGCTAACCGTGATCTTAGATTTCTTCGGCTCCATATTCTCAGGCTCGGTGCTTGGCCGCCTTCAGGTGTGCCGTGGCACTTGGAACACCCGCCCCGCCTCCGGCCAGCGCGGAACTCGCTTTGCGCCAGGGAAAGAGACGGCCTTCCAGAAACGTCAGCAGAAAACGAAACAGAAACGCGGCGATTCCGATCGCGATGATTCCCGCATAAACGCGATCGAAGTCCAGCACTTTGCGCGCAGCCTCCACCATGTAGCCCACGCCCTTACGAGCATTCAACATCTCTGCCAGGATCACGTAAGTCCAGCCGATGTCATACAGGATTCGGAACGACGAAAAAATTGCCGGCAATGACGCGCGAAACACGAGCCACAAAGCTTGCCGCTGATTGGCTCCGAGCGTGTACGCCGTCTCCAACAGAGCGTTGTCTACGCGGTTGACCTCTTCGACGACAACCGCCAATAAATAGAAAAACATTCCGAACCACAGGAACGCAATTTTCTCGGTTTCGTCGATCCCAAACAGAGCGATGAACGCGGGAAGAAACGCGGTGAGCGGCATGGCGCGCATGGGCGCAGCTACAGGGTTGATGAGCTCGAACAGCCAGCGGTAGCTGGACATCAGAATGCCAAGCGGGATGGCGACAACCGCGCACCAGAAGAATGCCTGGGCGATGCGCCACCAGCTCATGAATACGTTGCCGAGCAGATCGTATTCCGTCCAAAGCAATCTAAAGGATCGGATTACTCCGAGGGGCGTGGGCAGCAAAGAAAAATGCGGACCTTCCCAGTAAGGCAATAAGATCCAGAACAATATGATGGCGCCCCAGGTGATAAACGGGGCTGCCCATCGGACCCACGGCGGTACATCCCTCCGCATGGTGAACCAATCGCTCATCGTGTCCTATCGTTGCTCGAAAACCTAGCTCGAGGGGTTGGCGTAGACCTTAATATCGGTGCGCCGATTTTTCTCGCGTCCTTCGGGCGTCGTATTAGTGTCAATCGGTTTGTCCGGACCATTGCCCGCCGTCCGAAGTCGCTGCGCAGGAAAGCCATACTTTTGGATCAGGTAGTTCTTGACCTCGTCCGCTCGTGCGTGGGAGAGCTGAATGTTGTAAGCACGAGCACCGGTAGAATCGGTGTTGCCATCGATATCGACAATCGTGTTCTCATAAGCACGCATCGTGCCGGCTAATTCGTCGACGATAGCGCGCGAATCGAGGCTCATGGCGGAAGAATTGGGATCGAAGTAAATGGAGCGATGCTGCGTCGCGATGGGTGTTGCTCCCTTCGCAGGCTCCTTATATTCGATGGGCGCTTCGCTGGACGCCAGGGAGAAACTTTCGGCCAATTTTTCGACGTATCGGCGATCTAGGCTCTCTTCCGGATTGAAAGTGTGTTTAATGACCATCAACTCACGGTACATCTCCTGGGCCATGCCGAGGATGTTGGCGTAATCGGCGTTGGAGCCGGCGGTACCCATGAACGAACGGTTGTCGGCGTAGTCGGCAAGTTTTACGCCACCGAGCATGGTTTTCGCGAGGTCGGATGGGATGTTGAAATCCTTGACCGTCCCGATAAGGTTGTACGCACGCTCCGGTTGTGCCTTGATGAATTCAACGCCCTCAACCCAGCCTTGGGCAAACTTCAGCAACGTCTGCGGATGCTTCGCGGAGAAGCCGTCACTCACCACTAGAATGTCGGCGATAAGACGGTTTGCGATCCTTGTATCGTAGATCTTCTTCGATCCGGGCCGCTTGGTGACCGCGTCGCTCATGTCGGGATCCCAAGCCACAGCTGCATCAACTTTTTCCTGGGCGAAAAGTGTCGCCGGCTCGATGCCATCCTTGGTGTGGATCGCCTGATTGAAAATTTCATTGCGCTGCGCAGTGCTTAGCCCGGACGTCTTGAGTCCATTCCACAGCAAGAAGTGCGACGGAGTGTAGGGGGCAAAAGCGACCTTCTTGCCAGCCAGGTCCTCGATGCTGTTAATCCCCTGCTTTCCAATGACGCCATCGGCGCCGCGTGACCAGTCGACCATCAGGAACGCATGCGACCCGAATCCCTTTTCTTTGAACTGCGCATAATCTTTGGCGTAAACGTCGGCCGTGGTTAGCATCACGTCGACATTGTCCGTAGCCAAAGCGGCAGAGCCCTCCGTCCAGTCGTCGATGATCTTGAACGAAACCTTCAGACCTTTCTTGCCATAGATTGAATCCGGCTGGGTGTCGAGCCCGCCGTTGGCCACCAGGCCCCCGACGCAGCCGACCCACACATTAACGCGCACACGAACTTCGGCGTCGCTGCTGGTTGAGGATGCCGGTATCAGGAGAGGTTTGCTCGCATCTACGGTCTCTCCGCTACCGGAACCACTTTTGCCGCCCATCATCTTGCTGAAATCTATGACTCCGTATCGATTCAGGCTGTAGCCAACCAGCCCTACACCGATTAAGAAGATAAGGACCCATCCACCTCGCTCAATTTTGACCGCCATATGATTTTCCTCCCGCTCTTTTACGATCGCCTGCGCGTATCTGCGTATTGAAGCTTCTATTGCCGTCTACTACCGCTGAGGTTCCTTCGCGGCAATGGTTTTTTCCGAGCCAGCCGATCCCGCCGCTTGGGGCGAGGCCAGACCCATCTCAATCTTGAATTGTTTTACCAGCTCGCTCGCCTGAAGTTTTTCAGCATCGTCTTCAATCTTGATCTTCTGTTGGTCGACGTTGCTCATGGCCATATCCATGCGAGCCTCGTTGACGGCAGTCGTTTCCTCAATCTTGCGAACCATTTCGTCGTGCGTTTGGCTAATGCCTGCAACTTCGAACTGCTCCATCGCATCTGCAACCTTTTTCTGCCACTGGGAGCGGCGGTAATCGGCGATTGCGCCCAGCGCCTCTTGCGTCTTTCGGTCCTTTTCACGCATGAAGGCCTGCTTCACTGCCATCGCTTTATCGAAGGCGGCGCGAGCGGTCGTGAGCTGGCCCTGATTTCTAGCTAGAGCGCCTTTGGTCTGCTCCAGTTGGGTGGCATAGGCGGCGGCAATGTCGTCGCGATTGGCCTGAATTGCGGATTTCACTCTGGCCGTCAGACTGCCCACCGCTTCTTTATATTTGGCCTCCTCTTTTTCCAGCAGCGTGACGTTGGCCTTAACCATGGCGATACTCTCATTCATCCGCGGCACTTGGTCGTTCATGTCGCGGATATTCTGCTGGAGAATCAGCTCAGGGTCTTCCGACGCCGAGATGAAGAAACCGACGAAAGACCGAACCACCCTCGTCAACCGTTGCCACATAGACTCCTCCTGTTCAGGAACGCTGCGTTGTCTTCGATGGGGGCGCCGGCGTATTCACATCGCCCGTCGTAATGGGATTTTCGGTTACAAAATAGCCGACCGCCTCAGCGATCTTCTTTTCTTCCTGCTGTTTCTTCAACCGCCAACCGGTAAAGCGTTCTTTTTCCCGTGATACCTCTTCATTATTGCTCTGGATCTTCGCTCTTTGCTCGGTCACATACTTATCAATCTGTGCCTGAATCTCACTGTTCTCTTTATTCTTGCGTCCTTCCAGTTCTTCGGCAGCGCGCTGCTGCACCCGCTCGTACCCGTCCAGGGCGCGATCGCGACGTATCGCATCCTGGATGACGTCCTTAATGTCCACACCCGCGGCGTCGAGCGCCACCAAAACGGAAGACTTCTTTACGTCCGAAGGCAAATTGCGAAGGTGTTCATTCTCCAGCATGTGGGAAATCTTGAGGATCGAATAGCCTTGCGGGGCAGGCGGGATTTCCGCCGCCCGGTAGATTTCCTCAAACGAAGTCGGATCGGAGATCGGAGTGGTAAATTTCGGCTCCGTAGCTACGCTGGCCGCGATGTCAGCCACGCTCTGCGCCGCGCTCCTGGCAGTGGCCGGAGCGTTTTTGGTATTCGGCGGGACATTAGTGTCTGACTCGGTGCCCGCCGCGTCGTCGACCGAAACGATATAGTTGTACCACTTCTTGGACATGGGCCCTCCTACCTGCCTAACCAATGCAGCCTCACAAAAAAAGTGTCAATCTGGTGACCCAGAAAGCTAATTCCCACCAGGTGGTTTGTCAATTCGTTTCACAATGTTTTCATATAGTTCCAAGCGCCACATCAGTCGATGCATGCGCTTCCTTTGTGTCGCTGCTGGCCCGAAATCGCCTTGCCCCGAGCCAATCTAATCGCATCACTTGCGCCCGTTCAATTCAGATAGAATGGGCAACTTCACTGTTCAAAATGACCGATGTTTTTGAACGAAACCAGGTGTGAGGTTTAGGAACCGATTGTGCCTGCCGACGACATCTCTTCCATTCTGAATAGAGTTGTAGAGACCAAAGCCGAGTACGACATTCGCCTGCTCGCCCAGCAACTGGGAACTAACTATCGGTCTCTCATGTATTGGCTAAGAGGCGAGCGTCAAATGCCCGCGCATTTCCTGCCGCGAATGTGCGTTCTGTTGAGCAATTATGAGGCGCTGGATTTTCTCGAGAGCCAGGCCGGACGGGTCGCGTTTAAACTCCCGTCACCAAACATAACCCTGGAGCAGGAGCTCGTTGCGGTGTCCCGCTTGATCAGGGAAGTCGGCGAAGCTCTGGAGAGCGTCGCAGAAACCCTCGCCGACGGCATTGTGGAAGAAAGCGAATTGCGCACTACAGTTCCAAGGCTTGAAGCTGTGATTCAAGAATGCGCCTCCCTTAAGTATCTGTTAGAAGACCTCAGTAAGAAGAGGAAAAAGAAACCGAAAAATCACCTCTGAGAAGACGATTGCTGGCTTCTGCTGCTCACAACAGACACAGCAATTAATGAATGACCTTAGGGGTATATCAATCCCAGAAGTGTGCTTCGGATCCCTCTCTTCAGGTTGGCAATGCAAGAATCGCTAAGAGTACGGATAGCCTTGGCAACGACGGATGGGGCTTTCAGTCGAAAATTGCCCGGACGGGACGCTCAGCGGCGCTGGCCAGAAGTCTTAGTGCAAGTCGGCTTGTAGGAAGTTTCACCCGATAGGTAACGAGAAACTAGGGTCTAGAAATGCCAATTGGCGCATTTCGCGGGAGCAAACCAGTGAGCGGATAGTCGCTGTCTCGGACAAAGACGCGAATGTTCGCTTGCCAACCCAGATACTGAATGATAAAGGACGTTATCATTCGCAAATACAATGGCATGTTGGCTTCGTTGAATTGCCAAGGGGTCAACTATCGGAGAACGACATTGATCGAAGGACGGGCATCGCGAATCAGAGGCCGAATACACTCTGTCGCACCGGGAGATTTGAGAATAGGAGCGGGGAACGGCTTCAAAATCATTGCCGTGTCCCCGTTTGAGATCGCCACAGGACAGGAAATCCTACGTTTTCTCGCGACGCTTCCCAAAGCGCTGATCGTCTTGCCGGGCAACTACCGGAACACTCCGTCACCACACCAGATTCAGCGGGCGATTCGTCGAGGGTCGGTAGCGTTCACTGAAGGGCCGGGGTGCCCATTCCTCATCACCCGTCATAGGGCCTTGCTGCTGCCGCCTCAGATCTTCGCGAATGCGCCTAGTGCGCAAGAAATGGAAAGGTTGGTGCGGACATTGCCCCAGCGAACCATCAGCATCGGCAATAGAGGCGACAAGTGCATACCAAATCCTATGTCGCTTCTTCGTGTCCAAAGAAAACATGGGCTTGTGCGATTGAGTGACGAAAACAGGCGATGTCACAAGCTTGCGCCTTTTGTTCGCTTTTTTGGGAGTCGGTGAGTGTAACGGCGATTTTTCGCCAACTACGCGAGACACATTGTTTCTGGCCGTCGCGTGAAGAGTGGCTTTGCGCGTCAGCCTGTCAATCCGCTCGGATTGAAGGAAAGAAGAAGGCAAACACCCCGCTTCACCAAGCTGAGCGGAGAGCGTCTTGACTCCGTTCGCACCGAATCCGCTGCGAGCGCCAAGCAGCTTCGAGAAGAAGTCGTTGCAACTTTGAGTGGCATCTCTGCAACCATGGCAAAGACGATTAAAGATTTGGCCGCCGCCGAAAAACTTCAGCTTGAAGCATTCTCAGTGCAGATTGCCTCGTTGACGAAGATCAGTGGCGACAAGCTGGATGGCATCCGAGTGGAATCCGCGACTAGTGGCAAACAGCTAAGGGAAGAGGTCATCGCAGCACTCAAGGGGTATCAGCCCCGGGACAGTCGCGGCGCACGGCTCAATCACAACCGCCGTTCCAGAGACGATGAACACGCAGATTCTTGCCGGCGCGCCAGAAACGCGTCAATCTATCGCCCCTCCATCTCTCCTATCTCCTTGGTTAAGTCACTGAGAACAAAAGCATTCTTAGTGCAGTTTGAAGCCGTCTCAAATCGCGAAAAAACTGTGATACGCTTTACCGGCTTGCGCAACACTCATGGCTACCGCGCCTCAAGCCACGTCGTCCCTCCCACGCTTTGACGTCTTTGAGCTGGACACCCGCACGCTTGAGCTTCGGAAACGCGGTACTAAAGTGCGCCTGCAGGGGCAGCCGCTCCTCGTGCTGGCGGAATTGCTGGAGCATCCCGGCGAGTTGGTGACGCGCGAGGAACTGCGCGCGCAAATCTGGCCGGCAGACACCTTCGTTGATTTCGACCACAGCCTTCACAACGCGATCGCGCGTCTTCGCGATGCTTTGGGCGACTCGACTGAGAAGCCGCGTTACATCGAGACACTGCCACGCAGGGGATATAGGTTCATAGCGCGTGTAGAGAAAGCTTCAGTTCCGGAAGCGCAGCCTCAACGGCCGAGCGAACAAGTGGGTGAACAGGTCGAGCTTCGGCCGCAAACCAGATCTCGTTCGGTCTGGACATTCGTAGTGTCCGGTATCCTCATCCTGGCTGTCGCTGTTGGAGTACTGCTGGCGGCATCACATCGTACAAGCGCTGCTTCGTCAATACGCTCTATTGCCGTGCTTCCGCTCGATAACTTTTCCGGCGATTCGTCACAGGATTATTTCGCAGAGGGTATGACTGACGAATTGATCACCGATCTGGCCAAGGTTGGCACGCTACGCGTAACGTCGCGCACTTCGGTGATGCGTTACAAAGGCACAAAGAAGAGCCTGCCGGAAATCGCGCGAGAACTTAATGTGGACGGAATCGTTGAGGGCTCGGTGACGCGTTCGGGACAACGCGTTCGGATTACCGCTCAACTACTCCAAGGGCCCACCGATAAGCATCTCTGGGCAGAGACTTACGACCGCGATCTTGGTGATGTCCTGAAGCTGCAAGGGGAATTGGCAGACACTATAGCACAGCAAGTCCGTGCACAACTCACTCCAAGTCAGCACGCGCAGATTCGCGAGGCCCGCGCGGTGGACCCAGCCGCGCACGACGCCTATCTCAGAGGGCGTCTCATCTTTACTAACGAATTCACCAAACCTGATTCCCTCAGGATAGCGCAACATTACTTTCAAGAGTCGCTCAAGGAAGATCCAAACTTCGCTCTTTCCTACGCGGGATTGGCAGATACTTACGTCTACTTAGCGTATGCAGGAGCCTTGCAGAGGGATCAGGCCTACCGATTTGCCAAGGAGGCGTTAGCTAAAGCGCTGCAACTCGACGATAACATCGGTGAAGCCCACGACACCCTGGGCCTGCTGAGTTCGGATTTTGATTGGGATTGGAACACTGCCGATCGCGAGTTCGACCGTGCCATTGCTCTGGTGCCGAGCTACAGCTGTGCGCATGAGGATCGAGCAATTTTTCTCGCCCTGACAGGCCGACGGGCCGAAGCCCTGGCTGAAATCACAAAGATTGACCAATTGGACTATGGTTTCAGTGCGGCGTATAGCGAATCAGCGACGTATTATGAGCTGCGCGATTATGCCGGGTTGATTGAAGCAAGCAGAAGAGCACTTCTTCTCGACCCCAAAGATTGGCTTCAGCACTACCGCCTCGGCATCGGGTACGAGGGCACGGGCAGACTTCAGGAAGCAATTTCGGAGTATCAGAAGGCGGTTGAAATGTCCGGCGGCGATCAAGATGTCCTCGCTTCGCTGGAGCATGCATATGCCACGATAGGCCGACGGGCTGAAGCGGAGAAAATTTCTCGCGACCTGGAGCGAAAATCGCATAAGGTCTATGTCCCGCCATATCTGATCGCAACCGTGTATGCCGGACTGAACAATCGGGACAAAGCTTTCGAGTTTCTTGAGAAGGCGTATCAGGCCAGAGCATTGGAGCTCCCGTCATCGCTAAGAGCTGATCTGCGGCTGTACAGTCTTCGCGCTGACCCGCGTTTCCAGAACTTGCTCAGCCGAGTGGGGCTGTCAAACTAAGACCTCATGTAACGGAAAAACGGCTGAGAGCACGCTTACCAGATGTCACGCGACCATCGACTTGCGGCTAACGCGGGACTTTTTTCGCAACCAATCCGAAACGTAGACTTGGTAGCTCCTCTGAAGTCGTACCCCGTGAAGCGGGCAGAGTGTCTGGATTGCCATCTCCTCTAAGACGGGGAACGTAAATGATGGGGCTTCGTTTTTCGGAAAGCAGATGCACTGCGCATGCGCGGAGAAAACAAAGGAAAGATGCTGTTCTCCATGACCGAAGTAAAGTACCCCTGGGAAGAAGTATTTGCATACATGGACGAACTGGATAAATGGTTGAAGGCGAGGGTAGGGATAGACGATGAACCAGACTCACACTGACAGTTTCATAGCGCCTAATTCGAATAGGATTCGTACCTAAAGTTCGCTTCTGACTCGCGTTCCTGTGGTAATTTCTCCACGCCATGGCAAACTCAGACACGCCCGTCCCAAGATCCGCCCAGCCGCAAAGCCCCGAAATCAGAGCGTCGAAGCATGCCTACGCTCTGATGTGGCAGCGCTGGCAGGAGTTCATTGATTTCCAGGCCTTGAAAAGCGTCACCTCGAGCTTCCTGCGGAGTGGCGCTTTGACGCCCTCTTTGACGCAATTGGAATGCTTTACGGTGAGTATCTGACCGACCACATCGATGAGTACCGCGAACTAGAGGCGCAGCTTTTCGAGCGGTATAAAGCCGAGCGGAAAGATTAGTCGGCGATTGGCCGGACTCTGCAACTCACCAAATTTCCTCTGAAAAAATCCAGTTCACGATTAATCCACTCGTGGCTGGATGAAAGCGTAATTTCCTCAAGAATCTTCTCTTTGATGAACACGCCTGTACTAAATCGTTGAGGCTGCCGCTCTTAAAGATTGCAGGTCTACACAGCCCATCAAACTCTTTAGTGAAGTGTTCGGGACTGCCGCCCACCTCTTGAAGCAGTGCTATGTCAGGCTGTAAATCCGTGAGAAAATCCCACACGGAGCTACTCTTCTTCGCGCCGTGTATGTTCCAAGTGATTACTCTCACAGACGGCAAACACATCCTCTTTCGCCCGATTTGGCCCGACTGTCAACTGCTCACTAGTTCTGTCTCTCAGGAATCACACCCTGACTCCACCTCCCATAACGTCGCTTCAGGCCCTTCGTGCATGAGCGACTGTCTGAATCGTACAGCTAGCCCTGACGTTTGTGGAGTCTCGGCTCTGTGGTGACTCAACGTCAAACGGGGTTCTGAGGCCGATGGATGAGTTCGCTAGCCATGGCAGGCCATCGGCCAAATTACCCGTCCTCGGCACTCGTTACTTCCCTTCGTCTGCCAAATGCAGGAGGACTAGGACTGCTAGTCCCAAGCAGCAGTCCGCTCGATATTTATCTTGACAAATCTACGCCCGGATGTATCGTGTGGCCACCCAGCCGAACCCGCCACTCCTGTCCCCTAAGCGAAGTCCGACTGAGTCGACCCCCGTCGGTTCCGATCCCAAGGCACAAAAGCTGAAAATTCGATTTGCTCAGAATATTTTCGTGCGTCGATACGACGACACCATTCGTTTGTGTTCCAGGGAATGCATTCTATTTGAGGGGTGATAGCCCAAGGGCTAGTGATGACAGCCCCGAGAACCCTCCTAAAGTCTATTGAGTATTGGTACGGCCGTACGCGGGTGGTCGATCTCGGCAGGGCCATTCGCCAAGCGAAGCTCCTGGAGATAAGGGCAGTTCCCAATTCTCCGAACTTGAATGTTCGGGGCTTTGACGAGAGTCCAGATCGGTTGGAGGCAATTCCTCATGAGACCCACTTACAAGCTTCTAGTGATTCTCTTCAATTTTCTGGTACTTTATTGCCCCACTGCGGTATCACAGAACAGCACGTGGGCGACAAAGGCTCCGATGCCCACCCCGCGTTACAGCCTTGGGGTGGGCGTGGTGAACGGGGCCCTCTATGCCGTGGGCGGAACCACCAGCGTAACGTCTTCCGGCACCGATATTTCGGCGCTCGAAGCGTACGACCCAGTGAGCAACACTTGGTCAACCAAGGCTCCTATACCGACGGCGCGCCACAGTTTTGGGGTGGGCGTGGTGAACGGACTCCTCTATGCCGTGGGCGGCTACGCGTTCAGCTGTTTGTGTGACGTCTCGACGGTGGAAGCATACGACCCGGCGAGCGACACGTGGTCAGCGAAGGCTCCGATGCCCACTGCGCGTGACGGTCTCGCCGTCGGCGTGGTGAACGGCGTCCTCTATGCTGCGGGCGGGTTTGCGAACGGCACCTACCTTTCCACGGTCGAAGCGTACGACCCGGCGAGCAACACGTGGCAGGCATTACCTCCGATGCTAACCCCGCGTTATGAACCCGCCGCTGGCGTGGTGGACGGCGTCCTCTATGTCGTGGGCGGCAGCTACTTCGGCAACCTTTCCACCCTCGAAGCATACGACCCGCATAGCAACACTTGGTCAACCAAGGCTCCGATGCCGACGGCGCGTTATTATCTCGGGGCTGGGGTGGTGAACGAGGTCCTGTATGCCGTGGGCGGCCACAACGGCACCAGCGCCCTTATGACGGTCGAAGCATACGACCCGGCGAGCGACAGTTGGACGGGGGTCGCCCCGATGCCGACAGCGCGTCTTCCCGTCGCCGGAGTGGCGAACGGCATCCTCTATGCAGTGGGCGGCTACGACTACAATGCTGGTAGTGCGCTGTCTACCAACGAGGCTCTTACGCCGACGCCAACAGGGGTCGCAGTGTTAAATGCTGGGAACGTGTTTACTGGCAATCAGACGGTAAATGGCGACGTGAACGCAACGAATTTTGTGGGCAACGGCGCGGGACTTACCGGGGTCATCACCGGCGTCACCGCAGGTGCGGGGCTGATCGGCGGCGGCACAGGTGGCAACATTAGCCTGAGCTTCGCGAGCGCTAGCTGCGGCGCAGGAAGTGCCGTTACGGCGCACCCGTTCACCTGCACTGCCTTCCCGACTTTCGGCGCAAACACCTTCACCGGCAACCAAGCCATGCCCAGCTTGACGGTTTCAAACATCACCACAAATCTCATCTCCGTAACCAACGGCAGCAACGCCATCGTAGCATCCACTACCGGCAGCGGCCTTGCCGCGATTGTAGCATCCAGCAGCGCTGGCCCTGGAGTCTCCGCATCCAGCCCTTTTGGCCAAGCGGTCCTAGGGACCAGCAGTGGCGGCACCGGCGTCTCCGGAAACGCGACCACGGGTACCGGAGTCATCGGGGTCAGCAGCAGCGGCGCCGGAGTCACCGGGAATACCTCCAGCACCAGCCCAACGGCCGCTGCAGGCGTGTTTAACAACTCTGGTACCACCAATACCGGCAATATTCTCCTTGGGCAGTACCAAGGCACGAAGCAATTTGCTGTTGACGCCAAGGGCGACGTGACTGCCAGCGGCTCGGTAACCATCGGCGGCGGAAGTCCCATACTCGAACACTTATCGGCGACACCTACCATCATCGTCACGCCGATAGCGCCGTCCAACTGCATCACAATTTCGAATGTCTCGGTTCCAGGTGCGAGCGATGGTGACACACTTGCTCTGGGCGTAAAAAATGCAATGGTCCCGGGAGGCAGCCTCAACTATTTCGCCTGGGTCAGTGCGCCCGGCATAGTCACAATTCGGGTCTGCAACATTAAGGGGAGCACGAACACCCAAATTACAGGCACGATTCGCGTGGACATCTGGAAACACTAGGGGTGTGTTAACACTAAGTATAGCTTAGAAACCCACGTGTGGCAGTGCGGCTAGTCTTCCCGACGCAACGCGCTCCGAAACTTTTTTGCAGCGCTCCGCCGCTTGTTGCGTGTCAGCTGGTACTTTCGCCGTGTGACCGTGCGCCATAGTCGCTGTTCGGCATACTCCTCGTAATTTTTGGATCGACTGCAACCGCTGTTAGCGGAGCAATGCCCGGAGCTAAACCTCTCTATCCTCCATCACCGTTACCGATTGATCCTCATCTCCTTTGGGGTCTTGATGATACTTCTTGGAGGGGCTCGGCTGATCTGGAAATGAGCTTGGATGATCAGAATGACAGGTAAAATCTGGAGCCTCGGACCTTTATACTGAGGCTTTTTATGACTGAACATTGCAACGTAGAAAAGGGCTCATAGAATTGGCAATGCTCCCTTCAACTTCGGTCCCTGATCCGGCACGGGTGGCTCCGGCCAAACGGGTGCTGTGGAAGTGGTCGGCGGCAGTTGTTGCTCTGCTTTTGGTGTTTCTAATGTGGCGCTGCGGTTCGGCTCTGGTGCAGGGGCGAAAACTTGCAGATGCTGCTGTCAAGCAGTTTCATGAACGATTGAATGCAGGGAATTTCGAAGAGATTTACCGTGATGCAGATGAGGGCTTCCGGGGACAAAATCACGATAATTCGATTAAGTTGTTGGAGGCAGTTCACAATAAGCTCGGGCTGGCAGGAACAGCAACTCAAGACAATCTTAGGGTCGACACAAACACACTCGGAACGTTCCTCACAGCTCAGTACAGCACCGTTTTTGCGGCAGGTGCGGCAACGGAGATGTTCACTTGGAAAAAGAGCGGCGAGATCCTAAAGCTCTATCGGTACGACATCCAATCGAACAGCCTGATACTGAATGAAAAATAGCGAATGGCGGCAACGTACATCTGAAAATTTCGATTGAACAAGACCTCGCACTTCGAATGTTCCATCAGCCGAGCAATCGTTTTGAACGGAGTGTGCTTGAAGCCGAACGGGTCGATGAAAGCGAGGGTCGGTGAAAGGGATTGGTGCTTCCGGTCGAGGTCATCGAGCATCCGATTGATTTCTTCATCGAATGTCTTGTTGACCGCCTCGAACTTGATGTTCTTCGGTAGAGTCGGTTTGAGTGACGCTAAAACTGAGCCGAGATAGTCGTATCTCTTCGTGTCCGCTTCGACAAAGAGACAGCAGAGTTCTGTCGCCGGCTTGTACCTGTGGCTGGCGGCGGCTTTTAAGACAATGACTGGTGAGCCATCTTCGCCGCCACTATAAACTCCCGGCCCTGCGAAGCCGTCGATGTAGACGACGCGACCATTAGAGTTCGCAAGGATAGGGAGCCATGCTTCGAAGTAACGCTTGAGAATCTCGTGTTTCTTCGCCGTGTGTGGTTGTAAAGGCCAGATCGTTCCAAGTGGCTTACTCATGTTCTTCCTTTGTATACGTCTTATCATGCTCCGGAACGAAGAAGAAGCTGAAATTGCCACTCAAATTGTCCATAGTTACTGACGACCCATGAACAACCTGTGAAGAACTGTGAAGCGGGACATTCCCTTGGATCGGATGCCCGGTTACTGACACGCACTACTAGCACAAGTTGCATTTAATGCTGGTACAATTTTGAGCATGTCAAATCTCGATGCAGTCCTCGCACAACTCAAACAAGAACACGCGGCACTAAGCAAAGCGATTGCCGCTCTAGAAGGTGTCAACGAAAGTGCTCCAAGGTCAGGACGGTCCGGCATGTCTGCGGCAGGACGCCAACGGATAGCCGCTGCTCAACGTGCAAGATGGGCGAAGATCAAGGGACGGAAGGTTGTCTCTATCGCCACCCACAAGCGCACGATGTCTCCAGCCGCCCGGAGGAAGATCGCCGCAGCGCAAAAAGCACGTTGGGCGAAGGTACGTAGGACAAAAAAGGGTTAAGCAAATGCCGTTTGATGGTCAACCCTGCCGACACCAGCTTGACCGTCCACCCGAAGTCGCCTCGGACGTTGACGGGGTTTCATATTTGGTATTCGAGTGTGTCCTTTGCGGTTGCGAAGTCAGTCTCAGACTAAATTCAGAAGGCGAGATTGATGGGGAGTTCATCGTCCCACCAAGCAGCAAGCGTGCTTAGAGTCATCATCTGACCCGCCAATTAGAAAAATGGAATTCGGCAACGCGAAGATCAATCGTCGGCTTTGCTAGAGGAGAGCAAGCGACTCGATGCTCGCAACGCCATATACATCACGAATTGAGCATGTTCCCGAAGAGCCGCTCGCAGTTCGCTAAGGAGAGTCTGGACCTCTGGTCCTGGGCGACTAGCAATTCGTCGC
>Ga0210408_10001943_pt1 | contig 20744 bp, 17 predicted proteins | sample IncBWH4MmetaG_FD_155471 | JGI IMG/M metagenome (GOLD analysis project Ga0210408, IMG submission 155471) | Forest soil microbial communities from Barre Woods Harvard Forest LTER site, Petersham, Massachusetts, United States - Inc-BW-H-4-M | ecosystem: Environmental > Terrestrial > Soil >...
CAAAGCGCAAAAGGTGGAAACCGATTGCAGCATGATCCCCAGGCGAACGTTCCTTTTCTGCGGGGCGGTCAATATCGCTTCGCGTAGCCGCAGCCAATCCGTGCGCAGCTCCCGCTCCACTTGAAGCCGGTGAAGATTCATGGGTACATTGAACTGCTCCAGAAAATCCTCGCCCAGCAGAATGCGGTGCCGCTGCTTCATGTCCAGCAATTCAACAGCAAACACATCCGCGGAGCGGCGCAACTCGTCCATGGTGAAAATCAGCGGCGGCGGATTGCCCGCGCGCGCCCACCATTCCGCCACCGGGTGAAGCGCTTCCAACTCCGCCGACCCGGCGCGTTCCACGATGCACAGAATATTCAAATCCGAATGCCCGGCGGAATACTCCCCGGCCGCGCCGGAGCCAAACAGCACGAGCGTCTTCACATTGTCCGCCGCGACGGTCTTTACTCGCTCCACCAGCTCTTTGAGTTTCGCTTCCATACTCTGCCGGTATCTCCCGTCACCAGCTCCCGCTCGCGCCGCCACCGCCGAACGATCCGCCGCCGAACCCGCCAAATCCTCCGCCGCCTCCGCCTCCGCCACCGAACCCTCCGCCCCATCCACGGCCCAAGCCTGCGCCAAGCATCGGTCCCACCCACCATCCGCCCCGGCCGCGGCCGTAACGCGCATAGCCGCCGCGCACCGATTGCTGCCTGGCAAAGCGAAATATGAGCAAAAGAAATCCGATGATCAGCCAGGCAACGATCCGCACCAATCCACTGTCGTTTCCCCCGTGGCGCGATCTCGGCGGCGGTACTGCCGGCGTTCTCACGGTCAGCACAACTCCGCGATCCTGGGCAATAATTTCCGCCACGCGCCGGGTCATGAACAGAATTGCAGCGTCGAAATTCCCCTCACGGAGATAAGGCACCGCTTCTCGGCCAATGCTCCCCGTTCTTCCGTCCGGCAGAATCGGCTCCAGTCCGTAACCCACCTCAAAGCGGTATTTGCGGTCTTCCGTCGCCAGCAGAATCAGCACTCCGCGTTCAGTCTGCTTCGGACCAATGCCCCATTTCGTGGCCAGCTTGATCGAGAAATCTTCTACCGGCAGCCCCTCCAGCGATTTCACAGTGACCACAGAAATCTGCGCGTGGGTTTTGTCGTTCACATCGGTGCACAGCGCAGTAAGCTGAAATTTTGTGCTTTGGCCTATTACGCCGGCAAAATCGTTCACATAGCCCGAGGGCTTCAATTCCAGTGGCTTCTCCCACGCCAAGCTCGGAGCCAACGGCACCAACAGCAATAGCGTGGCGATCTCCAGCCGCCGCGCGAGCTTTTTTGTGAAGGAAAATTGAGCCATGTGCGGGCCTGAACGACCCGCGGCCATGTTAGTTCGACACCGCGCGAGTGTCAACGCGGCTCGTAAGCCCTGCGATTGTCAGCCAACAGGCGCGATGCTACACTGCCCCGTCAGCCTGTTCGCATACGCACGGCACTGACCGATTCCGGACATTTCATGCAACGGAATTCCCACTTAACCGTCTAAAATCAACTGGATACGCGTGGCCGCTGTGTTGCACCACGGAATTGGTTTGGGCGAAACAAAGTATAGCGCCGGACGTTTCATTATCTTGGGTCATTATCTTGTGACGTTCTCTTGGCTGTGGGCAAATTTCTCGCACCACTTTTGATTGGGAGAGGAAAAACGATGATGGGAAGGCTTACGCACTACGTGATGGCATTACTGACGGCCGCTTCGCTGGTCGTCGCGCCGGTCTCCGCGCAAACCGGCCAGGCGCAGGACCAGCCGCAGACGCAAACGGCGTCCAACGCGGCAAACCCGTCAGGAACTCTGAAGGTGCCTTTCGGTCCCGACTACTCGAACGGGCCAAGCTGGTTCCCCAACATCATCGCTCCCTACAAGCCCATCCACATCCCGGATACCATCGTGACCAACTCCCCCAAGCTCGACCAGTTGGTTCGTGACGGCAAATTGCTGCTCAGCCTCGAGGACGCCATCGCCATCGCCCTCGAAAACAATCTCGACATCTCCATCCAGCGCTTCACTCCCTGGATCGCGCAGACCGACTTGCTGCGCGCCAAGGCCGGAGGCGTGGCCTTCGGGCTGGGCAGCTCCGCGCCGGTGGTCCTGGGCTCCGGCCCCGCCGTGTCCTTCGATCCCATCCTTACCGCGGGTGTGAACTGGTCGCGCGCTTCCATTCCCGTGAATAACCCGTTCCTCTCCGGCACCGGCACTACCTCCGTTCCGATCCTCACCAATTACAACGCCAACTACAATTTCAACTATTCCCAGGGCTTCCACACCGGAACCAACGTCACCGTCGCGTGGGACAACAACCGCTCCTCCACCACCTCCACGGCGCAGCTCTTTAACCCCGCCGTGCAATCCACCATGACCTTTACCATCACGCAACCTCTTATGAGGGGCTTTGGCATTCTCTACAACACGCGATTCATCGTCGAAGCCAAGAACACCGTCAAAGTCGCCGACGCACTCTTCGCGCAGCAGGTGATGGCCACTGTCGCCGCGGTTTCCAACGATTACTGGGAACTGGTTTTCGCCCGCGAAAACGTGAAAGTGCAACAGGCCGCCGTCGGCGTGTCCACCAAATTGTACGGGGACAACAAGAAGCAGCTCGAAATCGGCACCATGGCCCCGCTCGACGTGCTCACCGCCGAATCCCAATTGGCTACCGATCAGCAGAACCTGATCGTCGCCCTCACCAACAAGCTCCAGCAGGAAACCATCCTGCTCATCGCCATCACCAAAGATCCACTGGCGGGAAACTTGAAAGGCACCGAGATAGTTCCCACCACTCCCATCGGCGATCCGGAAGTGGTGGAAAATATTGCCCTGGACGACGCCGTCAAGGAAGCCTGGCAGAAGCGCCCGGAAATCCGGCAATCTGAACTAAACCTGAAGAACGCGCAGATCGAAGTGCGAGCCACAAAAAACGCGCTGCTGCCGCAGCTCAACATTTTCGGCCAGTACAGCGCCACCGGCCTCAACGGCAATCAAATCATCAACACGCCCACCGGAACGTTCCTAGCGAACCCGAATCAGCCCATTGTTGACGGCGGCGGCGCTCCTGTGAATTTCCCGCCGTTAGTGTTCGTCGGGCTGCCTCAGAGCACCACCTCGATCCGTCCGGGCGGCCTGCCCGATGCCGTCAACAGCCTGGTCAACAACAATTTCCCCACCTATGCCGCGGGCCTGAATTTCACGCTACCCATCCGCAACCGCTCCGCGCAGGCTGATAGCGCCCGCGCGCTTCTCGACGAGCGCCAGATTCAAACACAGTACCGCCAAACCCAGAACACGATCGTGCTCGGCGTCCGCAACGCGCAAATCGCCCTGCAACAGGGACGCGCCCAGGTCTCCGCGGCCGCCAAGGCTCGCGAGCTCGCGCAACAAACTCTCGACGCCGAGCAGAAGAAATATCAGCTCGGCTCCTCCACCAGTTACAACGTCGTACTTCGCTCGCGCGACCTGACCTCCGCGCAAGGCACCGAGCTGCGCGCCAAGGTCAATCTCGAAGAAGCCGTGGTCGCCTTCAACCAGGCCATGGGCCGCACCCTGGAGGCCAGCCACATCGTCATGGCCGACGCCCTCCGCGGAAAAATCCACCGCGAGCTCAACATCCCCGGCACCCCCGAATCCGAAACGGTAGCCGGAAAGTAGCGGTAGCACAGATTTCAATCTGTGTGCCTTTGCAGGTATGGAGTGCGGCGGCTTGCCGCCGCTTTCCTACGGCGAGGTTTGCCTCGCCCGCCGACCGCTTTCCGGAGGCGCGGTGTGTGCCTGCCCCGATGCTCTTGATCGGGGCGTCCCGCCCTGTTTGTCGAGGCGCGTTCGTCCCCGTTGCCGTCGTTGAGCAAAGAAAAATATGTTGCCCGCGGAGCGATTCTTCTTAGACGAAACCGTCCTAGGATGGCTACTCCCAGCCACTGAACGTGGAAATGCTACTCATGGCAGAAATGCTTTCTCGCCGGGACTGGAAATGTGAGTGTGTGTGGTGACGTTAATAAGGATACCGGTGTCCGCGCCGGATCAGCGGGTGCTCAAAATAACGCCACGAGACTTCGGCAAGCACGAGAGTTGATACAAATGCCGCAACGGAGAGGGCCATTGTGGGAACGCTGTCAAACCGCGGCTCGGAGTGCCGCACGATTCTGAATGCCAGCCAGTCCACCGCGTCGTGGATCATGTAAACGCAGTAGGAGACTCTTCCCAGTTCCCTCAGCGGACGCCATCGTAGCACGCCGGCGAGTTTGCCTTGCTTGTCAGCCAGGCAAACGATCAGCAGGGAGACAAAGAATACCCCGTAAACGGGACGGCCGAGCGTGGCCTCCACATACGAATTCGGCTTCACCAACCAGAACATCATCACAAACAGCGATACTGCACAGGCACACAAGAGAAGATAGATGCTGCGGATGTTTTCTTGTAGCCGTTGTCTGGTCTGCGGAGTGGCCCAGGCGACCGCAGCCAGCACGCCGAGTCCCAGATCGTCCGCCCGGCTGGGAGTCCAAAAATATGCGGCAAATATTCCCCAGTTACCATGGTTCGGGCCAAACCATGTGGCCAGAACAACCCTGAACAGGAATGCAAATGCGACGACAGCGAAAAGCAATTTGACCAGCGCCGGTTTGGAGAGATTCCTGACGAGTGGCGGAGAAATCAAATAGAACTGCTCCTCCACCGCCAGAGACCAGGTCTGCACCAGCCATACGGCCTGGACCGATGTGGACCCAAAGAAATAATTCTGGATGAAGATGAAATAGGCCCAGTACGGTATGGCCGTTCGGAATTCTGCCCCCCATGTCCCGCTCATTTTCCCTGCAACAGTCATGATCACCCCAAACAGAAGAATCCAGCCGTAGTAGAGAGGAAATATGCGGTGAAATCGCCGCAAGTAAAACGTCTTGTAATAGCGGGGTGACGTTTTGGTTTTCAGAAGGATTCCGCCGATCAGGAACCCGGAGAGAACGAAGAAGAGGTCAACGCCTGTTGCGCCCTGTCCAAGAATCGTCCCGATCCGCGACGGCCAGGTGTGAGGGCTTCCGTGCGGGGCCATGGCTACATAGTGGTAAAGGATGACCAGAAAGATTGCCAGTCCCCGCAGCCCGTCCAGTTCAGGAATGCGTTCTTGGCTGCGGGAAGCGTTAGAAGCTGGCGCACCGTGCGAAGCGGCAGCCGAGTCACGGTTGAGATCTGAGTTCTGGCCGGGTGGGTTCTGGGTCAAGCCGAAACCTCATTTCCTCTGCCGCTGAAAAGCCACCAGTGAACACACTCTATCAGCCATCAACCAGCCAATCCTACTCCCAGATCGGAAGTAAAGTTTACAAGTCTCACCGAGACATATGCGAGATATGGCTTGTGAAGTTCGAAAACTCAACTCGATATGTGTTTCATGCTTTTGGAGTTCTGCTGTGGTAGCACGGACTTCAATCTGTGTGCTTTTGGTTTCATGGTGGCACAGGCTCCAGTCTGTGAGCCGTTGCCTTTGTAGCGGCCGCCTTTCCCGTCCGGACAAATGACATCCGCCTCTGGGACGATGGATTCGGTTCATTAAATCCAATCCAAGAGCTTGTACCAAAGCGCCGCAAAGGGTAGGAACCACGGAGTGCCGTTGTAGAGACCCAGCGGCGCACCTGGAAAAGCCAGAGTCGAAAATGGGTTCTGGTCGCGCCCGCCGGCAATGGTCTCGGCCATCTTGGTCCCTAAATAGGTCGCCATTGCCACTCCGTGACCGGCATAACCCATCGCGTAGTACAGGCCATCCATGTTGCCGGCATGTGGCATCATGTCGAACGTGAAATCAAGCGTGCCGCCCCAGGCGTACTCGATGGCTACATGGCGCAACGCTGGAAATACATGCAGCATTCCCTGGCGCAAGATTTTCGCGCTTTGCCGGATGGTGGCCGGTGTTTCAGGCAGGAACGCAGCCCGCCCCCCAAAAAGCATGCGGCAGTCCGGCGTGAGCCGGAAGTAGTGCAGAAAATTCTTCGAATCATAAATCATTCTGTTCCGCGGACTGAGCTGGCCGGCCAGATCCTTAGAAAGCGGCTCTGTGACGATGATGTAGGAGCCGATGGGAATAATTCTTTTGCGCAGCGCCGGAGTGGCGCTTCCCGTATAGCCGCTCGTTGCCACAAAGACATTGCGCGCCCAAAGCTTTCCGCGCGCGGTGATCAGATAAAACCCGTTCTCACCGGCTTTTGCCGCCCGTTCCACGCGATCCACGCGCGTTTGCTCGTGCAGGGTAGCACCGGCTCTTTCACTGGCCTGCGCTAGTCCCGCCACGTACTTCGCCGGGTTCACACCAGCGCTCGTTTCGTCCACCAATCCGCCGTAATAAATTTCGGAACCGATTTCGCCCGGGAGCTCGCGCCTCTCGACAATCCTCACCTCATGCTGGAAGTTCCGAGCGAGCCCTTCTGCCGAACTCCGGAACTCATCAAAATGCGCCCGCTTGCATGCGACAACCAAGTGCCCGCTACGGACAAAGTCACAATCAATTCTTTCCTCGCTGACCATCCGCTCGACGCAATCGATCGAGGAAAGCGAAGCGGCATACAGTTTCCGCGTTACTTCCAGGCCATACTTGGCCACAAGTTTTCCGACCGGGAGTTTCAGCCCGGTGAGCACCATCCCGCCATTGCGCGAGCTTGCTCCCCAGCCCACGCTTTCTGCTTCGATCACCGCGACTTTAGCACCGGATCTCGCCAGTGCACGCGCAGCACAAAGACCGGTAATCCCGGCGCCGATTACGGCCACATCCGTCGTCTCCGGCAAACCCGGCGCGCGGCCGTAACCTGACCTATTAACGGTCTCTGCCCAAAACGCTGTCTGCTTGAAAGTCATCAATTCCTTCATGTAAGGCGGGCCACGGCTCGGATGCTATCAGCGCCTTGGTGGCACAGACAATCTTGTCTGTGTGCTTTTGAACTGAGTGGCACAGGCACTCCTGCCTGTGTGCCTTTGCCGTGGTAGCACAGATTTCAATCTGTGTGCCGTTGCCTTTGTACCGATGACCTTTCGCCCTTAATTTCATATCTGCAATGAAATTTGAAATTCTCTCAGGTCCTTCTGTGTGCCCTTGCCTCTTCTGGAGTGCGCGAGCTTGCCGACCCTCATGGTGGAGTTCACTTGCCCGCTTTGCGCGATTATCAGGCGCTAGCCGACTAGCTTCCAGCAGGATTACTTTCTCGCACTAGATGACAAGATTGCGGAGCTACGGAATGCGCAGAGAGCGATGATCGGAACACAGCCCGAAAGGCAGGTAATTTATGGCAGGGACTTTAGAGAAGGAATCAGTGTCGTCAGGCGAGCCGGCCAAGACAATGACAACGGAGACGCCGCAAAAATCGGCGGAGTCACCGTACACAGAGAACGCGGGGCAGTCCTCGCAGCAAACGCTAAAGGCGCAGGGGGCGGCTTTGGTGGAGATGGTAAGAACCGACGGCTACCCGCTATTGGCCAAGTGCACAGAATTCATGAAGCGTACCAGGCGCGTCTGGTTGATTGCGGCCGGAGCGATCCTCGGGGTCATGGCCATGGTCAATTTAGCAGAGCGGGTGTCCAACAGGGCAAGACTGGCCCGGGAGAGGCGGCACGAACAGTCCGTCGCAAGCGTGACGCCGGAACGATTGATTGCGCGATGCGGCCAGCCGGTCGAAGACGTGACCAAGGAAGTGTATCCGATCCTGATACGTACGATCAGCTATCAGCCCAAGCGCAGCCAAACGTTACTGCTCAAATTCAGCAGGACGGCAGAAGAAAAGAGCGATTGGGTGTTTCTGGCGATGGGCGATGAGAGCGGAGCCACGAACTACGACACGCCAGAGGCTAAAATCGCGGCGCTACCCTGCCTCGATTCGAAGAAGTGAACGCGGCGGGCGGGGCATCCATTGAAGTTGTAGTTTGTGGACCTTGGATATCAGGGTGCCGTGGTGGCTCAGACAATCCTGTCTGTGTGCTTTTGAACTGAGTGGCACAGGCACACCTGCCTGTGTGCCATTGCCGTGGTAGCACAGATTTCAATCTGTGTGCCTTTGCCGGGTGGGCCAGCCTTCGAAGTTGAACTTCCTAGCAGTTGAAATTCAGGGTGCCCAACGTTCGTCCGCCGCGGCGGAAACGGTGGGGCTTTTGCCTCTGACTCACACGGTTCTTGTTTTCACCTCCGCGTCCTTCCATCATTGCCTCTGGCGATCCGACGAGGATCGTCATCCCGAGCTTGCCGAGGGGCTCGCCTCTTCGCTTCCCTTCCCCCCAATTTTGAACCGAGCGTACTATTGACCGCTGCGTTACGTCCTGCCAGAGTACCTGAGGACAATTCTCGAAAGGAGGGAGGGATAGGCTATCGTGCAGGCGCAGGGGCAAACTTTCCCGAATTGGAACGAGAGAAAGCGGCAAGAGCCGGCGAGACGCCGGAGCTACGGTGGCATTGCCCTTCGCCTTACCCACGAATTCAATCGCCAACCCGAAAAAATAGAAATCGCTGCAAGTCGTTCAAAACACAAGCTCGCGCCCGGTTTCAATCGCCAACTTCTTCCGTGTTTTACTTTCGCCTTGCGTAACGGTCGCAGAACTCCCACTTTGGCAACTGTCCCTGGGCCGCGAAAAACGGTCCTGCCGCCACGCCTTTCCCTAGCCACTAACCACTCGCCACTAGCCACTGCCTTTTCTAATCGCAACATCCCGAAATTAGAATTCAGTCTAACTCCCTCTAATATCAATCACTTGAACTTTTCTAATCGCAACACACTGGCAATTATGCGCTCCGTCGGCGCTTCTCGCCCCAGCGCGTATCACTTCTTGCCTGCGCCTGCTCCATGCCCTAAAATCCAATGGAACCCGCTGCGAGCTGTTCTGAGTCCCTCTCTCGAGGAGCCGCGCCCGTGACCAAAAACTTGACCAAAGAAGTGAAGACGCAGTCCCCTCCCCTGGCCGATGCCGACCGCAAGCCTTCCGCCGCCGAACGCGAGTGGGAGGAAACCACCCTGCGGCCCACCCTCGAGAAATCACCGGAACGCGATGCGGACTTCACCACCATTTCGAGCTACCCGATTCGCCGCCTCTACACCCAGGCCGATCTCGCCGGCTGGAACCCGGAGACCGACCTCGGATTCCCCGGCCAGCCGCCCTACACCCGCGGCATTCACTCCACCATGTACCGCGGCAAGCTGTGGACCATGCGGCAATTCGCCGGCTTTGGCGCCGCCGAAGACACCAACGCCCGCTTCCGCTATCTGCTCTCGCAGGGGCAAACCGGTCTTTCGGTGGCCTTCGATCTTCCCACCCTGATGGGCTACGACTCCGACCACGCGCTTTCCGAAGGCGAAGTGGGCAAATGCGGCGTGGCTATCAGCTCGCTTGCCGACATGGAAGTGCTCTTCGACCAGATTCCGCTGGCCGACGTCACCACTTCGATGACCATCAATTCACCGGCCGCCATCATCTGGGCCATGTATCTGGCCGTCGCCGAAAAACAGGGCGCCGACTGGAAGAAGATTTCAGGCACGCTGCAGAACGACATCCTCAAGGAATACATCGCGCAGAAGGAGTACATCTACCCGCCGGAACCTTCCATGCGCCTGGTCATTGATACGTTTGAATTCGGCACCAAGCACACTCCCAAATTCAATCCCATCTCCATCAGCGGCTACCACATTCGCGAAGCCGGCTCCACGGCCATCCAGGAACTGGCCTTCACTCTGCGCGATGGAATTGAATACGTGGAATGGGGCATTCGCCGCGGCATGGACGTGGACGAATTTGTCCCGCGCCTCTCCTTCTTCTTCAATTCGCACAGCGATTTCTTCGAGGAAATCGCCAAATACCGCGCCGCCCGCCGCATCTGGTACAAAACCATGCGCGAACGCTTCGGCGCGAAAAACCCGCGCTCCTGGGCCCTACGGTTTCACACGCAGACGGCCGGCTGCTCGCTCACCGCTCAGCAGCCGTACAACAACGTCGTACGCACCGCACTGCAGGCGCTCGCCGCCGTGCTCGGAGGCACGCAATCCCTGCACACCAATTCACTCGACGAAGCCTGGGCCTTGCCGACTGAATTTGCCGCCACACTCGCGCTGCGCACGCAGCAAATAATCGCCCACGAAAGCGGCGTCACGAATACGGCTGACCCGCTGGGCGGCTCCTACTTCGTCGAAACGCTCACGAGCGAAGTCGAGCGCGGCGCCTGGGATTACATCGAGAAAATCGACGCCCTCGGCGGCATGGTTCCGGCCATCGAGCGCGGCTATCCGCAGCGCGAAATCGCCGAGGCCGCCTACCGCTACCAGGTGGCCGTGGATCGCAAGGAAAAAATCGTCGTCGGCGTCAACGAATACGCCGCCAAGGAAGCCCCGCTCGATATTCTGCAGATTGATGAGAGCGTCGCGCACCGCCAGGCCGAGCGGCTCAACAAACTCCGCGCCGAGCGCTCGAACGATGAAGTCGAGCGCCGCCTCAGCGCCCTGCGCAAAGCTTCCACCGGCTCGGAAAATCTCATGCCGCACATCTACGACGCCGTAAAGGCCTACGCCACGCTCGGCGAAATCTGCGACGCCATGCGCGCCGTCTTCGGCATCTACGAAGAAGTCGCGGTCACCTAGCCCTGCCATGCCTCAAACTTTTCGGGCTCTTCTGAGGATTACATGAAGACTGCGTTCAAGTTTGCCGGAATGATTCTGTTGGCGTTAATTTGTGCAAACCCGCGCACTGAAGCCGCGGCCGGCAAAGAGAAAAATCCCCCAGGCACGAAGAGCGGGTTCATCACCACCAACGACGGCGTCAAAATTCATTACCTCGAAGCCGGCCACGGCAAGGTCTTCCCCAGCGCGCAGGTGGGCAATCCTCTCCCCTCCGGCACCGTTCCCACTAAAGGCAACATCGCCGTCACCAATCCAAATCTATTTCCCAATCTCCTCTTCATCCCCGGCTGGACCATGCCCGCCTGGATCTGGGAAAAGCAGCTCGCATTCTTCTCCAAGGACTATCGAGTCGTCGCCATGGACCCGCGCTCCCAGGGCGACTCCTCGCAAACGCACGAGGGCCTCTACCCCGCTGCGCGGGCTCGAGACATCAAAGCCGTCGTTGATAAACTGCACCTCGCTCCCGTCGTCCTCGTCGGATGGTCCATGGGCGTCACCGAAATTGCCGCCTACCTCGATCAGTTCGGAACCGATGATCTTTCCGCCATCGTGCTCATTGATGGCTACGCCGGCGGCACACAACCCGCCGATGCGGCTCCGACTCTGCACCTCCTCGATTCCTTCCTCGTGGACCGCCACCAAGCGTTCGCCAATTTCATGCGCAACGTAATGTTCAAAAAACCTCAACCGCCGGACTATATCGAACGCCTCACACGCGCCTCCAACGTCACTCCCACCGACGCAGCCGTCGCTCTGCTGGTCGGGATGCACGGGACGGACTACAAGCCCGCCGTGCTGAAAAACAAGAAGCCCGTGCTCATCTGCGTCGCGGACAATTCCATCTTTGCCGCGCAATTGGAAGATCTGCACAAACAATTGCCGTCCGCGCGCTATGAAAAGTTTTCCGGCGCCGGCCACACCCTCTTCGTGGATGAGCCGGACAAGTTCAACACCCTCCTCGAGGATTTTTTGCATGACCTCATCTAGTCCCGCGCAACTCGCACCACCCTTCCGCTGGCGCTCCCGCGACGCTTTGCAGTATTCTCTTGCGCGTATGCCCGACAGGAAGATTCGCGTGCTCATCGCCAAGCCCGGCCTCGACGGCCACGACCGCGGCGCCAAAGTCATCGCCCGCGCCCTTCGCGATGCCGGCATGGAAGTCATCTACACCGGCCTGCGCCAGACTCCGGAAATGATCGCTTCAGCCTCCGTGCAAGAAGACGTGGACGTCATCGGCCTTTCCATTCTTTCCGGCGCGCACAACACGCTCATGCCTCGCCTGATGCAACTGCTCCGTGAAAGAGGTATGACCGACGTGACCGTCCTCATCGGCGGCATCATTCCCGAAGCCGATATCCCCGCTCTCAAACAAGCCGGCATCGCCGAAGTCTTTCTCCCCGGAACGCCCACGCAGGCCATCGTGGACTTCATCCGCCAGCGCATCTCCACCGCTCCGCGCGGCGCTTGAATCCGCATCGGACCAGCCTTGCCCACTCGGCTCCTTTCTTCACGCTACGCCAACGTCCTCCTTCTCACGCTCGACAGTGATGACGGATTCCCTCGCCTTGAGCGCAGCGTGCTCGCCGACCTTGCTAAGGAAATTTCCGCGCTCCGCTCGACGGATGGCCTCGCAGGTGCGGTCATCACCGGCACAAGCCGCGCCTTTGCGGCTGGCGCGGAAATCGCAGAGATCGCAAGGCTCTCAGCCGCCGAAGGGCACGAATTCTCAAGAAAAGGTCAGAGAGCTTTCAACCTCGTGGAGCAATCCCGCAAGCCCACCGTCGCCGCGATTCGCGGTTACTGCATGGGTGGTGCGCTGGACCTAGCTTTGGCTTGTCATGTGAGAATCGCCTCGCCCGACGCTCTCTTCGCCCACCCGGGCGGCAGCATCGGCATCATGACCGGATGGGGCGGCACGCAGCGCCTGCCGCGCCTCATCGGCCGCAGCCGCGCCCTGGAGATGTTCGTTAGCGGTCGCCGCCTGGACGCGCGCGAAGCCCTCGAATGCGGCCTGGTCACCGCAGTGGTTCCGCCCGCGGACTTAATTCCCGCGGCGATTGCTCGGGCAACGCCATCACCTCGATGAAGCCGGCCAACCCCACGGTTCGGGGCTTCCCTCGGGAATTCCCAATTTGGGACCTCACCTCACCCCGCACTTTACTGTCGACAGCATAGTAACCAGCATGATACCATCGGCGCGGCATGAGTGATCATTTCAACCCAGCGAAGCACTCCTTAGCTAATCGGTTTCGCCCTCCGCCCCAGGAAATTCTACTGGGTACGCCGAAAAGTAGAATTCGACCTAACCCCTCTCCCTTCAGTCACTTAAAATTTTCTACCCGGTACAGAAAGCCCCCCTCCCCCCAGGTACTAACTCATAACTGTCCATTCGCCTTTCCTTCTCCGGCGAAAAGAGCCATCCGGCGAGGATGGCTCTCCCGAGGCGCCTCACAGCGAGGGATCTGTGGCCATCCGACGAGGATGGCCATCCTGAGCGAGTCCGCCGGGGCGGACGAGCCGAGGGGCCTGCTCTCCGGATTTTCGACCCGACGAGGCTCCGTGTCCCCGAGCAGGGTCCAGCCCGGCCCCACCTGCTCCGAGCGATTTGCCTCCGCAATGGTACAATTCCTAGTTTCATTGCGTGCGTTGGGCCTCTTCACCGGGCCCCCCGGGAAGGACGTGGCGTGAGCGGAAGCACAATCGAATCGCGGGTCAACGCCAAATCGCCGGAGTTCGAAAAGAACAGCCGCCAGCTGGTGGACCGGCTCACGGAAATCAAAAACCAAGAAGAGCGCATCCGCGAAGGCGGCGGCTCCAGGGCCATCGAGGCGCAGCACAAGAAAGGCCGCCTCACCGCCCGCGAGCGCATCGCGAAGCTCATCGACCCGAAAACCGAATTTTTCGAGCTGGCTCTCTACGCCGCCTACGAGATGTACCAGGAATGGGGTGGCGCTCCCGCCGCTGGCACCGTCACCGGGCTCGCGCGCGTGTCCGGCCGCCAGGTCATGATCATTGCCAACGACGCCACCGTCAAAGCCGGCGCCTTCTTCCCCATGACCGCGAAGAAAGTTATCCGCGCTCAGAACATCGCCATCGAAAACCGCATTCCCACAATCTATCTGGTCGATTCCGCCGGCGTTTTCCTCCCGCTCCAGGAAGATGTCTTCCCGGACACCGACGATTTCGGCCGCGTGTTTCGCAACAACGCGGTGATGAGCGCCATGGGCATTCCGCAAATAACCGCCATCATGGGCATGTGCGTCGCGGGCGGCGCTTACCTGCCGGTCATGTGCGATCACATTCTGATGACCGAGGGTAGCGGCCTCTTTCTCGCCGGCCCGGCACTTGTGCAGGCGGCCATCGGCCAGAAAACTTCCGCCGAAGAACTTGGCGGCGCGCAGATGCACGCGCAGATCAGCGGCACCATTGATTTCCGCGAGCCGGACGACGACGCCTGCATCAAGCGGATTCGCTCCCTGGTTGACAAGATCGGCGCGCCCTCCGCCCCGCCCTTCGATCACAAGGCTGCGCGCCCAGCGGCTTTTCCCGCTGACGAAATCTACGGAATTTTTCCTGCCTCCACTTCCAAGCAATACGACATGCACGACGTCATCGCCCGCATCGTGGACGCCGGTGAATTCGACGAATACCGCGCCGAATATGGCCAGACGCTTCTCTGCGGCTATGCGCGCATCGGCGGCTGGGCCGTTGGCATCGTCGCCAATCAGAAGAAGAATGTCACCGTGGCCGCACCCGGCACCGGTGAGAAGCGCCTGGAATTCGGCGGCGTCATCTACACGGAATCCGCCGACAAGGCCGCGCGCTTTATTCTCGACTGCAACCAGAACAGGATTCCGCTGATTTTCCTTCACGACGTCAACGGCTTCATGGTCGGCAAAGAAGCCGAATGGAGCGGCATCATCCGTGCCGGCGCGAAAATGGTGAATGCCGTGGCCAATAGCGTGGTCCCCAAGATCGCGGTCATCTGCGGCGGCAGTTTTGGCGCCGGCCACTATGCCATGTGCGGCAAAGCCTACGATCCGCGCTTCACCTTTGCCTGGCCCACGGCGCGCTACGCGGTGATGAGCGGCGATTCCGCCGCCGGGACTCTGGTCGAAATCAGAATCAAGCAGCTCGAGCGCGAGGGTAAGAAACTGAGCGAAAAGGAGAAGAAGGAATTGCTCGAGTCCATTCGCGCCACCTATGAGCAACAGACCGATCCGCGCTACGCTGCCGCGCGGTTGTGGGTCGACGCCATCATTGACCCTGCGCGCACGCGCGAAGCATTGATCGAAGCGCTCGAAGCCGCAGCGCTGAATCCCGTGGTTCCGGAATTCAAGACCGGCGTTTTGCAAACTTGAGGGAGTTGAAAGTTTAGAGTTGAAAGTTAAAAGCGGAGAAGAGTCGCCGGAGTAACGCTCGCGATTCGGAGATCGCTGAAGGAGCTGTAAATCAGTGCAACGTTTCATCGAACTTGCTGGCTGGCAACGGAGCCACGCGCTCGTACTGCAGATTTACCGCTTGACGCGCGAGTTTCCAAAGGAGGAGCGCTTCAACTTGACCTCCCAAGTCCGAAGGGCGGCGCTTTCTGTTCCGACCAATATCGCAGAAGGGTCCAAGAGAATCGGCAGGCAGGATTATGCGCGGTTCTTGAACATCGCAGATGGTTCCTTGGCCGAAACGGAGTACCTCCTGATTGTCAGCAGGGATTTGGGATACCTCACTCGCGAAATGCACGATACGCAGAGTAAGGACATCGCCGAGATTGCAAGAATGCTTCACGGTCTGCGGGCCAAGGTCAAAGGGAAAGGATAGGCAAATGTTTGCGGTGTGTATTTCACTTTCATCTTTCAACTATCAACTTTCAACTCTCCATCCTCCTGCAGGACCGACCTATATCACCCGGCGAAAATCATGGAGCGCGTAACAATCGTGGAATGCCCGCGCGACGCCTGGCAAGGCTTGCGGCAGGTCATTCCCACCGAGGAAAAAATCGCCTACTTGACCCGCCTGATTTCCTTAGGCTTCCGCTCGATTGACGCCGTCAGCTTCGTCTCGCCAAAACACGTTCCGCAAATGGCGGATAGCGAAGCGGTCATGAGGCAACTGAGCACCGTCAAGCTGCCATCCGGCGAACCGCCCGAAATCATCGGCATTGTTGTAAATGCGCAGGGGCTCGAACGCGCGCTCGCCACACCCGGTGTCACCACCATCGGCTATCCGTACTCCATCTCCGCCTACTTCCGCCGCGCCAATGCCAATATGTCTCGCGCCGAATCGCGCGAGCTGGTCGACAAATTGCGCCGCGACACGAAATCCGCCGGCCGCGATCTCGTCGTTTACATCTCTATGGCATTTGGCAATCCTTACGACGAGCCGTGGGGTCCAGAAATTGTCGAGGAAACTCTGGTGTGGCTGAAAGACGTCGGCGTGCGCACCGTTTCGCTCGCCGACACGGTCGGGACTGCCTCGCCGGAGGATGTCTCGCACCTGTACAATGCCATCAAAGGCTGCGTCGCCGGCATTGAAATCGGCGTGCATCTCCACAGCCGCCCTGAGCGCGCCGCGGAAAAGACTCTCGCGGCCTTTGAAGCAGGCTGCCGCCGCTTCGATGGCGCCTTGACCGGACTGGGCGGTTGCCCCTTTGCCGGGGATGAACTGGTCGGCAACATTCCGACCGAGGCCGTGCTTACCGCACTGGCCGCGCGCGGCGTTTCCACAGGCATCGACACCAAGTCACTGGCCGTCGCCTGCGCCATGACGCATGAGCTGCGGGAGCGCTACACGCACGTGACCGAGGCGGCCAGACCGAACTGAAATCGCGCTCGAGACAGGACCAACATTGAGCTACGAAACACTCCAACTCGAATTCGACGGCGCACTGGCCACCATCATTCTGACGCGCCCGGAAAAGCGCAACGCCATCTCCGCGCAGATGATCTCCGAACTTCTCGCCGCGCTCGGCGAAGTCGAGTCGAGCCATGCCCGGGTGCTGATCGTTACCGGGCTCGGTAAGGCCTTCTGCGCCGGGATGGATCTCGAAGGCTTGCGCGCCATCGCCGCGCAGTCTCACAAAGAACATCTCGAAGATTCTCGCCGCATGGCCACCATGTTTCACCGCATCTACAGTTTCCCCAAGCCCATCATCTGCGCGGTCAACGGAGCCGCCATTGCCGGAGGTTGCGGCATCGCCACGCTCGGCGATTTCACGCTCGCCGTCCCCGAAGCCAAATTCGGCTACACCGAGGTGCGCATCGGATTCGTTCCCGCACTCGTCTCCGTGTTTCTGCGCCGTCAGATCGGCGACAAGCGATCCCGCGACCTGCTATTGAGCGGGCGCATCATCGAAGCCGACGAGGCCCACCGTCTCGGCCTGGTCACAGAAATCGTCCCCGCCGACGGTCTGCTCTCCCGCGCGCGGGAAATCGCCTCGGGCCTGCTGGCCTCCAGCCCCACCAGCGTCGCTGCCACCAAACGTCTGCTGCTCAGCTACGATCTCGTGGCCATCGAATCCGAACTGGAGTTGGCCATCCGCGAGAATGCTGCCATCCGCTCCACCGGCGATTTCCGCGAAGGCGTCAGCTCGTTTCTCGAAAAACGCGATCCCAGATGGACAGGCCGATGACAGCTACAATGAACGATTTCGCGGAAACCACAGTCCGTGTCCGCTATGCTGAGACCGATCAAATGGGAGTGGTCTACCACGGAAATTTCTTTATCTGGTTCGAAGTGGGGCGCGTGGAGCTCTGCCGCCAGCTGGGATTTGAATACAAGCGCATGGAAATCGAAGACGACAGCTACATTGTCGTCGCCCAAGCGCAGTGCCGCTACAAACGCCCGGCGCATTTCGACGACGTTCTCACCATTCGCACCCGTGTCACCCAGTCCCAGCGGCGCACCATTCGCTTTGGCTATGAAATTCTCGATCACAAAACCGGCCAGACTGTCGCCACCGGTGAAACCTTTCACGTGATTTGCGACGGCCGTGGGCGCCCAAAATCGCTTCCCGAAAAATATCGCAAATACTTTCCGCCCACCCCGCTGAAAGAAATTGCCCGTGCGGCGGCCAGACCGGTTCATTCCTGAGGAGCGCGCATGCCTTCACCCGATCCTGAAAAGCTCCAGCAAATTCGCGAGCACCTGCGCCACGAATGGACCAATGAAAAAACTGTCGCCGCCTGGCGCAAATGGCATGCCCATATCGCGCAATTCACGCGCGGGGCCACCGAGGCCATTATTGCCGCAGCTCAGCTCCGCCCGGGCATGAATGTTCTCGATCTCGCGAGTGGTGTCGGCGATCCCGCGCTCGCGGTTGCCGCTGCTGTCGGCCCTTCCGGCCACGTTACAGCCACGGACTTGGGCACCGGCATGATCTCGCTCGCCGAAGAACTTGCCCGCATGAAAAACCTCAAGAACATCACTCTTCGCCAAGCCGACGTTGAGGAACTGCCCTTCCCCGAGGAAGCCTTCGACGTCGTGACTTGCCGCTTCGGCGTCATGTTCTTCCCCGATCAAAGCGCGGCACTCAAAGAGTGCCGCCGCGTCCTGAAACCCGGTGGCCGCATCGCCCTGGTCGCCTGGGGTACGCGCGAGCAGCCTTTCTTCACCACCACTGCCGGAGTGGTGATGAAGTACGTGCAAGTGCCGCCGCCCGATCCCGACGCCCCCAATCTGTTCATGTTCGGCGAGCGCGGCCTGCTGCGCCAAAGGCTCGAAGCCGCCGGATTCGCCGACGTCACCGAAGAAATCCGCACCATTCCGGGACGCTGGACATCCTCTCCCGAGCAATATTGGGAGCAGTTCGGCGAAGTCGCCGCCCCCTTCCGCCCGCTGCTCGAGAAGCTCACGCCCGAAGCACGTGCCAAGACTTTCGAAGAAAGTCTCGCCGCGCTGCGAAAATTCTGGAATGGAAAAGAACTGAACATGCCACTCGAAATTGTCGTCGGCTCGGGCACTCGCGCATGAGGCCGGTTCAGCTCGACGGCGAGCGCCTGACGCGCGCGGATGTTCACGCTGTCGTTTTCAATTCCGCGGAAGTCTCTCTTGCTCCCGCAGCTCGCGAACGCATGACCGCTTCTCGCGCCGTTGTGGACCGCCTGGTCGAATCCAACATCACCGCCTACGGCGTCAACACCGGATTCGGTAAAATGGCTTCCGTCCGCATTTCCCGCGAGCAGATCCAGCAGTTGCAATTGAATCTTGTCCGCAGCCACGCCTGCGGTGTCGGCGCGCCACTCACCGAGCATGAGACGCGTGCCATGCTGCTGCTCCGTGCCAACGCCATCGCCAAGGGATTTTCCGGCGTGCGCCCTGTAATCGCCGAGACGCTTTGCGGCATGCTCAACCGCGGAGTGCATCCGGTCATTCCCTGTCAGGGTTCCGTCGGCGCGTCCGGTGATCTCGCGCCCCTGGCCCATCTCGCTCAAGTGGCTATTGGTGAAGGTGAAGCAATCTATCAAAGCCGCAAAATGGCCGGGGCCGACGCCATGCGCGCTGCGGGCATTACGCCAGTCGTTCTCCTGGCCAAGGAAGGCTTGGCTCTTCTCAACGGAACGCAGGGCATGCTGGCTTTGCTCCTGCTCGCTTTGCGTGATGCAGAAATCGCCGTGGACACAGCCGACGTCGCCGCGGCCCTCTCGCTCGACGCGCTACGCGGCAGTCCTGCGGCGTTCGATGAACGCATCGCCCGAGTTCGCCCCTACGCCGGGCACGCCGTCACCGCGCGCAATCTCGCGCGCCTCAATCGCGGCAGCGCTATCCGCGAATCGCATCGCTCGCCCGAAACAGATCCCCGCGTGCAGGATCCTTACAGCTTGCGCTGCACTCCACAGGTTCACGGCGCCGTGCGCGATGCCTTGGCCCAGGTCTGCGCCACACTCGAAGTGGAATTGAATAGCGCCACCGACAATCCCCTCGTCTTCGTCGGCTCAGGCGCGGGGGGCGGCGAAATTATTAGTGGCGGAAATTTTCACGGCCAGCCTCTGGCCATGGCCGCGGATCAGCTCGCTGTCGCGCTCGCTACCCTCGCAGGAATTTCCGAGCGCCGCGTCGAGCAGCTCACCAATCCAAATACCAGCCAGCTCCCTGCGTTTCTCGTCCACGATCCTGGCCTCAACTCCGGCTTCATGATTCTGCAAATTTCTGCGGCGGCGCTTGCCAGTGAAATGAAGGTGCAAGCAGCGCCTCATTCCGTGGATTCCATCCCCACGTCCGCGAACCAGGAGGACTACGTCTCCATGGGCATGGCTGGCGCCCGACGCCTCGCGCCCATGCTCGCGAATCTCCGTCACGTGCTTGCCATTGAATTGCTCTCCGCCTGCCAGGGTCTCGATCTGCTCGCGCCTCTCCGTACCGGCCCCGAAGCGCAGAAGGCCTTTGACCTCACCCGCTCGCTTTCGAAATTCGTTGAATCCGACCGCTCGCTCGCCGCGGACATTGAGGCTGTCAGCCACGCCATTGCCGCGGCAAGGTTCAGCAGCCTGATTGCCTGAGAATTTCTATTTTATGCCTGATTTTTTTTGCGGGAGATTTCGACGCCAAGGAAAAAAAGAGACTCAGGGTGTACGTCACCCTTAACCCCCATGCGCCAGGGAAAACATTGGCGGTATGAAACGTTTAATTATTACTTGTTGTCGCCGTCATGATCGACGTCGCCTGAAGGCTTTGCGGGTCGCTCTGTACGGCCTGGGCCTGGCTTGCGGCTTTCCCTGCGGGGCTCATAGCAACGGTGTCTTGCTGATTCGCCACCTGCTTTGCCGCCGGTTTCGGCGCTTGAGCCTATTGCTGGGTTGCTGATACCTGAGCCGCTTGCTGGACTCTGGCGACAGTACTAACTGAGTTCGCCATCGGGGAACCTCCAACTCGCTTATCGGCTTCCGAGGTGAAGGCTTTAGGGAATTCTTCACTTTCTCGTTGCGGTACATTCAGGAGAGCGATTCTGAGAGAAATGTTCCGAAGCGGTACCCGGCGACGTACTTGAAGGGCGCCACTCCCAATGAATAATGTCCGCACGGCAGCGACAGGTGGTCGAACTGCACGCCGTCGCCACGCACCCGCGCCAGCAGCTCGTTCGTAAATTGCGG
>Ga0210408_10001944_pt1 | contig 20732 bp, 17 predicted proteins | sample IncBWH4MmetaG_FD_155471 | JGI IMG/M metagenome (GOLD analysis project Ga0210408, IMG submission 155471) | Forest soil microbial communities from Barre Woods Harvard Forest LTER site, Petersham, Massachusetts, United States - Inc-BW-H-4-M | ecosystem: Environmental > Terrestrial > Soil >...
AATTTTTGAACGAACAGGGGCTTATCTTCGGGGCCTGCTATCAATCGACGGCGGTGGTGCCGGACGGCACGCCACCGGTCGTGCTCGACGATCCCGTCACCGAATATGTGCCCTCTGCCCGGCCCGGAAGCCGCGCGCCGCATGTCTGGCTCAAGCGCGGCAGCGAGCAAATCTCGACGATCGACCTGTTCGGCCCGCACTTCGTGCTGCTGGCCGGCTCAGACGGCGAGGCATGGCGAGGAGCTGCGCAAGCGATCGGCCCGTCGCGGCCTCCACTGTTTGCCTATACCGTCGGACAGGACGGAGATCTCGGCGACCCCGCCGGGGGCTGGCACAAGGTTTACGGCGTCGACACAGATGGCGCGGTGCTGGTGCGACCCGACGGTCATGTCGCCTGGCGCAGCCGTTCACGCGCTTCGAATCCGTCGCAGGCCTTGCGCACGGCGCTGGATGGCGTGTTCGGCAGGATGCCCGCGATTGCGTGACGAGAGGTCTTGCGTGCACAGGACCCGGCATCCTCATCCGCGGCCGTCGCAAGCGGTCTCGCGACCTCTGCCGCAAGCGTAAACGAGTAAACTTCAAGCCGATGCCCTAACGGGAACTTAACGAAATCACCTGCAATCTGATGACCAGCTTTGACGATCGCCCGGCCGACCCGCAAGTGAAGGGCCAACGACGGATGTCACAATGATCATTGATAAGCCAAGGCCAAAGGTACAGCGTGAACCGCGACGGCAAACGCATAAGCAGCCGGCCTGGATTACGTTCGACGACGGAACGAGGCACGAATGCTTCGTGTTGGACGTCGCGCCGGGCGGCGCCAAAATCATGACCGATGCTGCGATCGATGTCAGCGACAGCTTCGCCTTGGCGCTGGTGCCGGCCCATCCGACGCGCCAGCCATGCGAAGTCGTTTGGCGTCGCGGCAACATTTTTGGCGTAAAATACCTGCCCTGATCTGTTGAACAGGCAGGTCGAGCGGCTTCTTGCCCTTATTGTTTTATTCCGCGGCCGCCTCGCGCACATATCGCGCGGTCGGCGTGCGCATGGTCACGAGCTCTTCCGCGGCCGTCGGATGCAGCGCGAAAGTGGCGTCGAAATCTGCCTTGGTCGCCTTCATTTTGACGGCGATGGCGACCGCCTGCACGATCTCGGCCGCGGTATCGCCGACGATATGGCATCCGAGCACGCGATCGGAAGTGCCGTCGACGACGAGCTTCATGAGGATGCGCGTGTCGCGGCCGGACATCGTCGATTTGATCGGCCGGAACGCGGTCTTGTAGACGTCGACATGAGAAAACTGCGCGCGGGCCTCGGCCTCGGTCAGTCCGACCGTGCCGATTTCAGGCTGCGAGAACACCGCGGTCGGGATGCTCGAATGATCGACCTGAACCGGATGCTTGCCGAACACGGTGTCGGCGAAGGCGTGGCCCTCGCGGATCGCGACCGGCGTCAAATTATGGCGGTGGGTGACGTCGCCGATCGCGTAAATGTTCGGCACCGACGATCGCGACCAGCCATCGACGGCGATGCCGCCGTTGCTCGGATTGATGGCGAGGCCGGCCGTCTCGAGGCCGAGACCTCCGACATTGGGATGCCGGCCGATCGCGAACATCACCTTGTCCGACGCAAGGCTTGAACCGTTCGACAAATGCGAGGTGAATTCCTTGAGGTGCTTGTCGATCTTGTCGACCGTGCAGCCGGTCAGAATGGTGATGCCCTGCATTTCCATCTCGGCGCGGACATGGGCGCGGACGTCATCGTCGAAGCCGCGCAAAATGTTCTCGCCGCGATAGACCACCGTGACGTCGCTGCCGAAGCCCGCGAAGATGCAGGCGAACTCGAGCGCGATATAGCCGCCGCCCTGGATCACGATGCGCCTCGGCAGCTCGGCCAGGTGAAAGGCCTCGTTCGAGGAAATCACGTGTTCGATGCCGGGGATCATCGGCCCGTGGTTTGGGGCGCCTCCGGTCGCGATCAGCACGTATTTCGCACTGACGCCCTCGCCGGTCGAAAGCCGCAGCCTATGCGCATCCTCCAGCACCGCACGCGTCTTGACGATGCGCGCGCCGGATTTTTCCACATTGCTGGTGTAGGCAGCTTCCAGCCGCGCGATCTCCTTGTCCTTGTTGGCAACCAGCGTCGGCCAGTCGAAGGAGACGGGCGGGATGGTCCAGCCGAAGCCTGCGGCGTCATCGATCTCGTGACGAATGTGCGAGCCGATCACGAACAGCTTCTTCGGCACGCAGCCGCGGATCACGCAGGTGCCGCCCATCCGGTATTCTTCGGCGACCATGACGCTAGCGCCGTGACCGGCGGCGATGCGGGCGGCGCGAACCCCGCCCGAACCTCCTCCGATCACAAACAGGTCGACGTCGAACTCAGCCATGGTTCACCTCGACCATCAGGTGGTGCGATCAAATCTGCTTGCCGCGCTTGCGCATCTCGGCGCGGAATTGGGCGTTGACGATTTCGGCAAAGCTTTGCGCCCACTGGTTCATATAGGACATGCTGAGCTGGATCGCCTTGGGCTCGTTTACGAGCAATTTCTGGCCGAGCGGCGATTTGTAGAACGTCACCAGGTCTTTTAGTTCCTGGTCGGTAAATTCGCTGGCATAGACCTGCGCCATGCCCTCGCCGATCTCCTTCTCGCGGCCGGCAAGGCTCTGGGCGACGATCACGGCGACCTCGTTGAGGTCCTTTTGATAGTTGAGGTTGGCCTGCAGCAGCGAATCCTTGGTCTGCGCCACGATGTTGGGAACGGCGTTGGCGTACATGGCGTTCGCGTTCTTCATCGCTAGGATCTCCTTGGCCGCCGCGAGCGCGGCCGGCGAAGCAGGCTTGGGCGCGGCCGGCTGCTGCGCCAGCGCCGGAACAGCGGCGAAGGCCAGTCCCAACGCGAGGCCCGCGGCTGACAAGATTCTCAAAAAGCTCTTCATTCCGGTTCTCCCAAGGTTGCGGCGCAAGATGCTAGCTCCGCTCGATAACGCGAATGCCTTGCCCACCCGCCAGTATGGCCGTGCTGGCAAGGCCGATGAACAGTCCATGCTCGACAACGCCCGGTATCGCGCCCAGCAAAGTAGCCAAGCGTGATGCGTCCTGTATCCGTCCGAGGTGGGCATCGACAATCCAGTGGCCGCCATCGGTGACAAAAACGTGACCGTCCGTGCCCTTTCGGACCACGATTTGCCCGGAAACGCCGCATTTCGCAAATGCCTCCGCCATCGCGCGCCGGGTCGCCGCAAGGCCGAACGGAATGACCTCGACCGGTAGCGGAAAGCGGCCGAGCGCACTGACCCATTTGCTATCGTCGGCGATCACGATCATGCGATCAGAGGCGGCTGCCACGATCTTTTCGCGCAACAATGCGCCACCGCCGCCCTTGATCAGATTGAGCTTCGGATCGATCTCGTCGGCACCGTCGACGGTCAGATCAAGCCGATCGATGTCGTCGAGCGTGGTCAGGGCGATGCCGCAACGCATCGCGTCCGCGCGCGTCGCTTCCGATGTCGGCACGCCGATGACCTTCATCCCGGCGCGGACCTTCTCGCCCAACAGCTCGACGAAATGTTTTGCGGTCGAGCCGGTCCCAAGGCCAAGCTTCATGCCGTCGCGCACCGCTTCGAGCGCGCGCGCCGCCGCCTGCCGTTTCAGTCCATCCATGGTCACGCCGGGATATGCCTCTGGTGGCTCTTCACTCGCCGGCAATGCCCGGCAGAGGCATGTCTAGCGTCGTTTTCGCGGCGGGAATAGCTGTGAATAGACCCCGAGATGGGTGACTTTGGATTAACCAGCCGTCACCTTGTCCATGGCCGCCTGGATCGCGGCAAACCGCTCGTCCACCTCCTCGCGCATGTTCGGGTGGGTGAAGACATAGAGTTCGTTTTTGCGGACCGCTGATAGGACCCTTGCTGCGACTTCCGCGGCGTCGAGCCCGGACTGGAGCCGCCGGGCGATCTCGGCGACCATCATGCCCGAAGGACTTGCGGGATCCAGCGGCTGCGCCTGCCCGTAGCGCTCCGGCCGATTGCGGCCACTCTCGCCGATGCGGGTGTTAACGTAGCTCGGACACAGCACGCTCACCCCGATGCCATGCGGCTTGAGCTGCATGGCGAGCCCCTCCGACATCGCGACCACGGCAAATTTGCTCGCCGCGTAGGGGCTAAATCCGAGGCCACCGTTCATGCCGGCCATCGACGCGGTGTTGACGATGTGGCCGCCTTCGCCGTGGGCGCGCATCCGCGGCAGGAAGCTGCGGATGCCGTGGAGCACGCCCATCAGGTTGACGTCAATCACCCATCGCCAATTGTCGAGCGAGATAGTGTCGATGCCGCCGCCGGCGGCAACACCGGCATTGTTGCAGATCACATGGACGTTGCCGAACGCCTCATACGCCGCGTGCGCGGCGCGTTCGACGCTGTCGGCATCGGCAACATCGCAAATGACACCGCCCACGATCGGACCGAAATCACTTAGCTCCTCGAGGGCAGAGTCCAACGCGCGAGGCTCGATATCGGCCAACATCACTTTCATGCCCGCTTCGGCGAAGGCGCGGCCGAGCGCCAGTCCAATGCCGGAGGCCCCACCCGTCACGAATGCAGACTTGCCCTTCAGTTCGCGCATGAAATCCCCCTCACGGGCTCCCGATTTTACAAAAGTCTGCCCTGCCACCTTGCATGATTTGGCGCCGACCGATAGCGCTTGGCCATGACCTCTGCCAAAACCGTTGTATTCGATCTCGACGGCACGCTTGTCGACACGGCGCCCGACCTGATCAACGCGCTCAACGTCGTTCTCGAAGCCGAGGGCGTGCCCGCGGTACCGCTTGACACCGCGCGCAACCTGATTGGCGCCGGTGCCCGCAAGCTGATCGAGCGCGGCTTGGAGCTCGACGGCCGCTTGGTAAGCCCGCAAGACCTCGGCCGCCTCACCGGCGAGTTCATTGATCATTATGCCGCCCACATCGCCGATTTTTCAAAACCCTTCGAAGGCCTGGAAGGTGCGCTCGATGATCTCGAAGCAAGCGGGTATCGCTTTGCGGTCTGCACCAACAAGCTCGAATGGTTGTCAAAACTGCTGCTCGACCGGCTCGCGCTCAGTTCACGATTTGCGGCGATTTGCGGCGCCGATACGTTCGGCGTCTCAAAACCCGACCCAGCTATCCTGCGCGAGACCGTCGCCCGCGCCGGCGGGCAATTGTCCTCCACCGTCATGGTCGGCGACGCCGGTCCGGATATCGGCGTAGCGCGACGCGCCGGCGTCCCGGTGATCGCCGTCGGATTTGGCTATACCGATATTCCGATCGCCGATCTCAAGCCGGATCGGCTGATCAGCCATATGCGCGAACTGCCGGCCGCCGTCGAAGCCCTCATGCGGCAACGAAGCTCGGCATTAAGGCATTGATTCTATTAAAGATTTATTTCAATCGGTGCATTAACCATCAATTAACGATGGGAACCCGCCCCGTTGCGCGGGTGTACTGAGGCTCCTATGCTCCAACCGGGGATTGCGGTGGTTGGCCGCAGTGGAGACGGGTTGATCATGCCTCGTGTGATCGCGATTGCTGTGGCGGCAGCGAGCCTGGGCGGCTGTTCCTCGATGCCTTCGCTCTCCTGGGATTATTTCAAGCCGACGCCACCGTCTATTCAGGTCCAGCTCGAATCCACCCCGCCGGGGGCGGATGCCAAGACCTCATTGGGACCTTCTTGCAAGACCCCCTGTTCGGTGAGCGTGCCCGCGCCCGATACCGGTTTTTCCGTAACCTACAGCCTCAACAAGTTCCAATCCGCAACCATTCCCGTCCAGGTGATCCGCAATCCCGAGGATTCCTCGACACCGACGACCACTGATCCCAATCCGGTATTCGCGGAACTGCAGCCAGCCGGTCCGCCGCCCAGGGCTTCCGCCAAACCCATGCACAAGCCGAAGCCGAAGCCGCCTAACGGTGCAGCGTCCGCTGCCTCGCCATTCCCGGATCCCGGTGCCGCGCCTGCGCGCGGATCATCCTCAACCCGCTGATTGCTTGCACCGCAGCAAGCCGTGGGAAGTTGTAGGCGGGTTGCGCCATGCATAGATTGTGACTACCAAACCCCACCGTGCCGATCACGGGTCGCGCGCGCCCCTAGCGTCTCTGACAAGGCCTGTTGAATGAACGGACTGCCCGCTCCCCTGCCCCCGATGTCCCGTCCGATGACCGATCCGTTCGGCCGGACCATCAGCTATTTGCGGGTATCGGTGACGGATCGCTGCGATCTGCGCTGCTTCTATTGCATGTCGGAAGACATGACGTTCCTGCCGAAGTCCGACCTCTTGACGCTCGAAGAGCTCGACCGGCTCTGCTCGGCCTTCATCGCCAAGGGGGTACGGAAGCTGCGGCTGACCGGCGGCGAGCCGCTGGTCCGGCGCAACGTGATGTCGCTGGTACGCTCGCTCTCGCGCCATCTCGAAACCGGGGCCTTGCGCGAATTGACGCTGACGACCAACGGCTCGCAGCTTGCGCGTTTTGCCACTGAGCTGCGCGACCACGGCGTCCGCCGCGTCAACGTATCGCTTGATACGCTCGAGCCTGCGAAGTTCCGCGCCATCACCCGCTGGGGCGATCTCGACAAGGTTTTATCCGGCATCGAGGCCGCGCGCTCGGCGGGCCTTGCGGTCAAGATCAACGCGGTGGCGCTGAAGAACCTCAACGAGGACGAAATCCCCTCGCTGATGGAATGGGCGCATGGCAAGGGCATGGCGCTGACGCTGATCGAGGTGATGCCGATGGGCGAGATCGGCGAGGGGCGGATCGATCAATATCTGCCGCTGTCGCTGGTGCGCGCGCGGCTTGCCAAGCATTACACATTGACCGACCTCGACGACAATACCGGCGGCCCCGCGCGCTATGTCCGCGTCAGCGAGACCGGCGGCAAGCTCGGCTTCATCACGCCGATGACCCACAATTTCTGCGAGTCCTGCAACCGGGTGCGGATCACCTGCACCGGTACGCTGCACACCTGCCTCGGCCAGGAGGATGCCTCCGATTTGCGCAAGCCGCTGCGGGCCTCGGCCGACGACGAACTGCTCGCCGCGGCGATCGACCGCGCCATCGGCGTCAAACCCAGGGGTCACGACTTTATCATCGATCGCCGCCATAACCGGCCGAGCGTCAGCCGCCATATGAGCGTAACCGGCGGCTGAGATTCATTCCGCCTCGCGGGCAAAATTAACCTCCCCGCTCCGCCTCCTTTCGCCCATTTTCCAATTGACGGCGCCATGACGCGCTGGAATGGTGCCATTGCTTTTTGCATGCCCGGCAGCATAGCCGCTGCGCCCGACCGGCGCGGTCAAGATGGCAAAAGCATTTGGGGGAGGATGATCATTGCAATCGCTTCAGCAGATGAGTCGTGACTTCACACGTGTGGCGCGTGGTGACGGAGCAATGCCCGCTGAAGCAGTCGGCGCGCGCTCCTAAGTGGCGACCGCGGAGAACACGATGGGTCCATTGTTGGCAGTCAGCGCAGCCATCGACAAGCTCAACGAAAAGATTGGTTACGTCTGTAATTTTCTTGTGCTGACCGCCTGTATCGTGAGCGCGGGCAACGCCATGATCCGCTACGCGTTCGGCTACAGTTCGAACGGCTGGCTTGAGTTGCAGTGGTACATGTTTGCCATCCTGGTGATGTTCGGCGCATCGTACACGTTCAAGCGCAACGAACATGTTCGAGTCGAAATCTTCTACCTGTTTCTCACCGAGCGCGGCCAGCTCTGGCTCGACTTGATCGGCACGCTGTTCTTCCTGATACCAGCCTGTCTTCTGCTCTCCTATCTGTCCTGGCCATTTTTCCTGCAGGCTTACTCAGTCGGCGAGGTGTCGGGTAACGCCGGCGGCCTGATCCGCTGGCCGATCAAATTTGTGATACCCGCCGGCTTCGTGATGCTGGCACTGCAAGGCGTCTCCGAAGTCATCAAGCGTATCGCCGCACTTCAGGGTGAAGTGACGATCGACGCGAAATACGAAAGACCGACCCAATGATTACGCTGGAAATGATGCCGCCGATCATGTTCGGCGGCCTGGTTCTGGCGATGCTGATCGGCTTTCCCGTTGCCTTTACGCTCGCAGCGGTAGGGCTTTCGTTCGGCTTCCTGTCCATCCATCTTGGCTTCTTCGACCTGAATTTCCTGCAGGCCATCCCGGGCCGCGTGTTCGGCAGCGTTCTTTCCAACGAACTCCTGCTCGCGATCCCCTTCTTCACCTTCATGGGCGCGATCCTGGAGCGATGCGGGCTCGCGGAAGACATGCTGGATTCGATGGGCCAGCTGTTCGGACCGATCCGCGGCGGCCTCGGTTATTCCGTGATCATCGTCGGTTTCATCCTCGGCGCCATCACCGGCACGGTGGCGGCGCAGGTGATCGCCATGGCGCTGATCTCGATGCCGGTGATGATCCGCTACGGCTACAACATGCGCTACATCACCGGCGTCTTGGCAGCGTCCGGTACCATCACCCAACTGGTGCCGCCATCGCTGGTCTTGATCGTGCTGGCCGACCAGCTCGGCAAGTCGGTCGGCGACATGTATCTGGGCGCATGGGGGCCGTCGGTATTCCAGGTCGCACTTTTCGCCGGTTACACATTCCTGCTTGGCCTGTTCAAGCCGGATCATGTACCGCCGGTACCGAAGACGGCGTTGACACTGACCGGATGGCCGCTGTGGCGCAAATGCCTGCTCGGCATCATCCCCTCAGCCGTGCTGATCTTCGTCGTGCTCGGGACCATGATGCTCGGCCTTGCTACTCCAACGGAAGCTGGCGCCATGGGCGCGATCGGCGCCATCGTGCTGGCGGCCATGCACCACAAGGAATTCAGCAATACCGGCCACAATATCCTGATTGCCGGCTTCATCGCACTAGGCATCGCCACCATCGTCGGAATTTTCCTGTCGGAAGGCCTGGTGCTCAAGCTCTGCCTCGCCGTCGCCTATTTCGCGGTGGTCTGGGTTTGCCTCGAGGCCGTGCGCATTCCCGACCTGCGAGGCCTGATCAAGCAAGGCTATGAGACGACGATGCGCATCACCACCATGGTGGTCTTCATCCTGATCGGCTCGACCTGCTTCTCGGTGGTGTTCCTCGGCGTCTCCGGCGGCGTTTGGCTAGAGCATCTGCTCACCTCCCTGCCCGGCGGGGTCTGGGGATTTTTGATCTTCATCAACATCTTTATCTTCTTCGTGGCGTTCTTCCTGGATTTCTTCGAGATCGCCTTCATCATCCTGCCGATGATCGCCCCGATCGCGCAGAAGATCCTGGCGCCGGTCGTAGGCCCCGATGCCGCGCTGATCTGGTTCGGTGTCATGCTCTGCGTCAACATGCAGACCTCGTTCCTGCATCCGCCGTTCGGCTTTGCCCTGTTCTATCTGCGCGGGGTTGCGCCCAAGGAGGTCAAAAGCTCCGATATCTACTGGGGAGCGATGCCATGGATCGGGCTGCAGGCGATCATGGTCGTGCTGGTGATCGCTTTCCCGATCACGGTGACCATCCTGCTCGACAAGCCGCTCAATGTCGATCTCAACAAGGTCAAGATCGAGGTGCCCATGATCGACCTTCCACCGCTGGATTTCGGTCCGCCGAAACAATAGCGATCGTATGTCTCAACCGTGCTGAGGCTTGTCGGGAGGCACGTCGCCTGCCAGTTGAAAACACAAAATAAACTGCGCGCCGCCAGTCGAAAGGTTCTCTACCGCGACCGTCGCGGCGTGGTCCTCCACCACCTCGCGCACGATGGAAAGACCGAGACCGGCGCCGTCCGTGCGTCGCCGGTCGCCGCGCCAGAAGCGCTGGAAGATCAGGCCATGCTCGCCAGGGGGAATGCCTGGGCCGCAGTCGCGCACGCGCACCGAGCCATCGTCGCGTATCTCGACATCCACCGATGTATCCCGGGCGGTGTATTTGATGGCATTTTCCGCAAGATTGAAGATCGCGCGCCGCAGCATCTCCGCGTTGCCTCTGATACGCACCGGATCATTGGTGCCCCTGAGCGCGATTTCTTTCTGCCCGGCCAGCGCGTACGGCGCGATCGATCCGACCACCTCCGCGCAGACGGCGCGCAAATCCGCGGTCTCCGATGGGTCGAGCACAAGTGTGTCCAATTCGGCGATCTCGAGCAGTTGCCCGACGATACGGCTCATGCTCTCGATGTCCGCGCGCAGCTCCAGTGTTCCGGCGCGGTCGCCAAAGGTCTCGACCCGGGTCTGCAGTACAGCCAGCGGCGTCCGCAGCTGATGCGCGGCATCCGCGGTGAACTGGCGCTGCACGCGAAACCCATCCTCAAGCCTGTCGAGCGCCTGGTTGACAGCCGTGACCAATGGGAGGATTTCACTTGGAATCTCCCGGGTCGGCAGCCGGATGTCGGTTCGCGCCGGCCCGATGCCTTTTGCCTCGTCCGATGCCCGCAGCAGCGGGGCAACGGCGCGACGGAAGATGACGATATCGATAGCAAGCAGTATCAACAGTACCGGAATGGTAATCCACCCAACGCGCCGGAAGAAATTAGCAATGATGTCGTCGATGATGACGTCTCGATGTGCAAGATCTTCGGCAACCTGAATGCGCACAGTCTGCCCACCGATATCCTTGCTGACACTTGCGCCGGCAATCGCTTCGGGAGGTGATCCGTCCGGGGGAACGATTGGCTCGCCATTCTTGTGGGAGGAAAACAGCACACGGCCGGCATGATCGAGAATGTCGTATTGATATCGGCCATAGGCCTCGGAATAGAGAGCCTTCAGGCTATCAGGCAGGTCAAGGGTCATTGTCCCATCCGGCTTGACGGCCAGCCCCTCGCCCAGCACCTCGGCCTGATCCCGCATTGCGTCGCGATGCAGATGATTGACCTCCGAGGTCAACAGCCAAAACAGGACCAACGGCAGAAAAATCGCCACCACGGCTACCGCAACGATGTGCAGGAGCACAACCCGCGACGTCAGCGATTTGAAACGGGGCACGCTATTTCTCCTCAGCCATCAGATAGCCCACCCCGCGGATGGTATGGATCAGGATCTTTGCGCCGGACTCGCCGAGCTGCTTGCGCAGCCGCGACACATAGACCTCCACGGCATTGGAAGCGACATCGCCGGTGAGCCCGAAGATATGGTCTTCGACGTTCTTCTTCGGCACCACCCGCCCCTGCCTTCTCAGCAGGATTTCCAGCACGGAGGTTTCGCGCGCGGAGAATATTCTGGGTACACCGTCGATGAAAATTTGACGGCTCTCGGTGTCATAGACGAGATTGGCGAGATTTAGAGAACTACCCAGCAACTGGCCGGGACGACGCAGGATCGCCTCCAGCCTTGCCACCAATTCCACCACCGCAAACGGCTTGGCCAAATAATCATCCGCGCCGTTGCGCAGGCCCTGCACGCGGTCCTGCAGGCCGTCACGCGCGGTCAACACCAGCACCGGGATTGGATTGTTGCGCTGCCGTAGCTCGCGCAATAGCGCAAGGCCGTCGCCGTCAGGCAGACCGAGGTCAAGAATCATGGCGGCGTAGCTGACGCTGCGCACCGCGTCGCGTGCTTCGCCGACGCTGCCGACGACATCCGTCTCGTATCCGGCAGCCAGCAGACCAGCCGCAACAAGCCGCGCGAGCTCGATGTTATCCTCGACGATCAGAAGACGCATCTAGCCCAACCTGTTGTCGCCGACCCGCCGGGCCGATGTTCGCGGCTGTGCCGCGGAACGCAGCCAAGTATCCCTATTCCACAAATCCGATCGTCTCGACGAGTAAAAAATTCAGAACTCGCGGCCTGCGGTCGATACAAGATAAATACGCCTCCCTGGACGTCAAAATCTGCTCCGCGTTCCTGCTCTGCCACGGACCTCTGTAAGGTTGACGTAAGCTAGCCTTGGTAACAGGTTCCAGGTTGTCGGCGCGATACGCGTGTCGCCGCGGTGCGGGACGCGGCGAGATTTCAAACCGTGCGTGAAGCAGCCGGAACGATCTGGAGCGGATCAGAGCGGTGCAGTCATTCCTACCTAAGCACGCAGGCTACGCGGCAGCAGTCGCGGCGGTGGCTGGTTTGCTGACCGGTGCATGGATGCTGAAGCGCATCGGCGATACCCGACCCGCCAACGCAACCCAGACGACCGCGAAAGCCGATGTCAACGTCGAGCAACAATATGTCGACGTTACCGAGAAGCAGGCCGAGGCCTTCAGGGTTCTGCCGGCTGAGCCACGCTCGTTCAGGGTTTTCAAGAACGCGGTCGGTTCGATCGATTTCAACCAGAACATGCTAGTACAGGCATTCACGCCCAACCCCGGCAAGATCGTGGATACGTTCTTCAATGTCGGCGATGAGGTCAAGAAGGGCGATACGCTGTTTACGATCGACAGTCCCGATCTGTTGCAGGCCGAATCGGCGCTGCTCGCCTCGGCCGGCGTGCTCGAACTGCAGACGCGGATACTTACGAGAATGAAGCAACTGCTGAAAACCGGCGGCGGCGCGCAGAAGGATGTCGACCAGGCGACTTCCGATCAGCAGACCGCGGAAGGCAATTATAAAGCCGCCCGCGACGCGGTGCGAATCTTCGGAAAGACCGACGCGGAAGTCGACCGTATCGTCGCGGATCGCAAGGTCGATTCGATCCTTATCGTGCCAAGCACGATCTCCGGCCAGATCATCGCCCGCAACGCCGCGCCGGGGCTCTATGTACAACCCGGCAATGCGCCCGCGCCATACACGCTTGCCGATCTGTCGACGATGTGGATGGTCGCCAACGTGACCGAGACTGACGCGCCCGCCTACAGGCTGGGCCAGCCGGTGGAAGTAAGGGTGCCGGCCTATCCCGACAATGTGTTCCGCGGATACGTCACAACGCTCGGCCTCAACATCGATCCGAATACCCACCGCCAGCTGGTGCGCTCGGTGATCGAGGACCCGCTGCGCAAGCTCCGCGCCGGCATGCTGGCGAGCTTTACCATCGAAACCGAGGGCCCGAAATTTTCGGTGGCGGTGCCCGCCGAGGCGATCGTGCGCGAGGGTGACGGAACGATGACCGTGTGGGTCACGACTGGCCGGCGCCGGTTCGAACGGCGCACGGTGAAGATCGGCCTTGAGCAGGACGGATGGCGACAGATTCTCGCTGGCCTCAGTCTAGGAGAGCAGGTTGCCTCGACCGGAGCGATCTTTCTGAGCAACAAATTTGCCAACGCGGTCACGGGATAGAGCGTGACCTCGCATACCACAGGGCACGCTCAGCCGGAAAAAGAGCGCGGGCCTGCGATTGGCCGAAAACAGATCGTGTTTGGCAAGTTCGCCGCGCCGACCGCGATTCGAAGGTAAGCGTGCAACCTTGGTCAAGGGTATCATTCAATTCGGTTTGACCCGCAGCGCGATCATCGCGCTGGGCGTGGTAGTGTTCTGCGCCGCCGGCATCGCCGCATTCACCAAATTGAACATCGAGGCCTATCCGAATCCGGCGCCGGTGATCCTGGAGATCACCGCGCAGGCCCCCGGGCTTTCCGCGGAGGAGATGGAGAAATATTACACAATTCCGATGGAGGTCGGGCTTTATCCGACGCCGGGCGTCGTCAACATCCGTTCAACATCGTTTTACGGCCTGTCCTTCGTCCGCGTCACCTTCAGATACGGCGTGGATTACTACTTCGCACTGACCCAGGCGGCCAACAGCATCCAGCAGAATATCCAGCTACCCGGCAATCTGATTCCCACCATCCAGCAGTCCAGCCTCGTCGGCGAGATCTATCGCTATCAGGTGGTCGGTCCGCCCAATTTCGGCCTGACCAATCTGCGGACGCTGCAGGACTACGTGGTCACCCGCCGCCTTATGACCATTCCCGGCGTGGTGCAGATCAATTCCTGGGGCGGCACAACAAAGCAATTCCAGGTCGATGCGGATCTGCAGAAGCTCGAGGCTTACAACATCACCGTACCGCAGCTGGTCACGGCGCTCGGCAACGCCAACGTCAATGTCGGCGGCCGCGAGATCGCGATCGGTCAGCAGTCCGTCAACATCCGTGGTATCGGCCTGATCGACTCCGGCGGCGCGGACGATATCACCAAGGGTTATCGGGTCGAAGATATCGAAAACATCGTTCTCAACCAGTCGAGCGGACTTCCGATTCAGATCAAGAACGTCGCCAAGGTCTCGGTCGGTTATGTGCCGCGGCTTGGAATCGCCGGCAAGGACAAGGACGACGACGTCGCCGCGGCGATCGTCGTCATGGGACGTACCCAGCACACCAACGACATCATTCCGAAAGTGCAGGAGGAAGTCGCGAAGATCAACAGCGATGGCACCCTGCCCCCCGGCGTGAAGATCGTCTCCTACTACGACCGCAGTTCTCTGGTGAGCGTCACCACGCGCACGGTCCTGCACAACCTGGTGTTCGGCTGCATTCTGGTGTTCGTGATCCAGTGGGTATTTTTGGGCGATTTGCGCAGCGCACTGATCGTGAGCGCAAATATTCCATTCGCGCTGTTCTTTGCCATCATCATTCTTGTGCTGCAGGGCGAGGACGCCAACCTGTTGTCGCTCGGCGCGGTGGATTTCGGAATCATCGTCGATTCAGCCGTCATCATGATGGAGAACATCTTCCGCAATTTCCAATCGAGTCCGGAAAATCGTCAGCGGGTGCTGCAGCGCCTATCGGACGGTTTCTGGGGCCCCGATCCGGCCGCCCCGAGCCAGGGCCAACCTTCAGCGGCCCGCTGGACCGAACGGCTGCGGATGATCTTCGTCAGCGCGCTCCAAGTCGACAAAGCTGTTTTCTTCACGGCCGCCATCACTGTCACGGCCTTCGTGCCGCTGTTCACGATGCAGGGCGTCGAAGGCCAGATCTTCGGGCCGATGGCGCGCACCTATGGTTATGCCCTTGCTGGCGCACTGCTTGCGACATTCACGGTGACACCGGTATTGGCGTCGCTGTTGCTGCCGAAGCAGATCGAGGAAACCGAGACGATCATCGTCCGCCGGCTGCGCGGAGCCTATACGCTGGTGCTGCGCTGGTCGCTTGCCAATGTGAAGGTCGCGGTCACCGCGGGGATCTTGTTCCTCGGCATCAGCACGCTGGCCGCCAGCCGGCTCGGCAGCGAATTCCTGCCGGCGCTGGAGGAAGGAAATTTCTGGATCCGCGCCTCTCTGCCGCCGACCATCTCACTCGATGCCGGCACCGAACCGACACGCAGGATGCGGGACATCCTGCTGCGCCATCCAGAAGTTATCACGGTTGTGTCGCAGCATGGCCGCCCCGACAATGGCAGCGATGCTTCGCCGTTTTCCAATGTCGAACTGTTCGCGCCAATCAAGCCATTTGACGAGTGGCCGCCGGGCTTGACCAAGGAGAAACTCACCGAGGAGCTGCAGAAAGAGTTCGACGAGGAACTGCCCGGCGTCACGCTGAACTTCTCTCAATACATCCAGGACAACATCGAGGAAGCCCTTTCCGGGGTCAAGGGCGCGAACTCGGTGAAGGTCATCGGCCCCAACCTCAATGTGCTGGAGCAGACCGCGGCCAAGGTGATGGAGGAGATGGCAAAGGTGCGCGGCGTCGCCGATCTCGGCATCTTCCACCTGGTCGGACAACCCAACCTCAATATCAAGGTCAACCGGGAAAAGGCGGCCCGCTACGGTCTCAACACCGGCGACATCACCACCGTGGTGCAAGCGGCGCTGGGCGGCACCAACGCGACGACGGTGCTCGAGGGCGACCGATCGTTCGGGGTCGCGGTCCGCCTCGACCCCAGATTCCGGCAGAGCATCGACGCGGTGCGCGACATCAAGGTCGCCTATCAGACCCCCTCCGGCAGCAACACCTACATACCCTTGAGCGAGCTCGCCGATATCTCGCTCGACACCGGTGCGCTGTTTATCTACCGCGAGCGCAGCCAGCGCTACATCCCGATCAAATTCAGTGTGCGCGGCCGTGATCTCGGCGGCACGGTGGCGGAGGCACAACAGCGTGTCGCGCAGGCGATCCAGCTTCCAACCGGCTATCGTATTATCTGGTCCGGCGAGTTCGATAACCTCGAGGCCGCAAAAGCCCGCCTGATGATCGTGGTGCCCGTCACGCTGCTGCTCATCTTCGTGCTGCTCTACAGCCTGTTCAATTCGCTGCGCGACAGCCTGCTTGCGCTGGCCGGCATTCCCTTCGCCGTCGGCGGAGGGTTGATCGCTCTTTACCTCGCCGATCTCGATTTCAGTATTTCGGCGGCGATCGGGTTCATCTCGCTGTTCGGCGTCGCGGTGATGGACGGCATCCTTAACATCACCTATTTCCGCGAGTTGCGGGCCTCGGGAATGAGTATTGCAGACGCGGTCTTCAGCGGGGCCGAGCAGCGTATGCGCCCGATGCTGATGACCGCGCTTTCCGCCGGCGTCGGTCTGTTCCCGGCGGCGCTGTCGCATGGCATCGGAAGCCAGGTGCAGCGGCCGCTTGCCACGGTGGTGGTCGGCGGCATGTTCATCGGACCGCTGCTGCTGCTCGTCGTGGCGCCCGCGTTGCGGAAAATCTTCTTGTCGCGAGAGCGGGCCGTCCCCGATGAAGAGCCCGCTGCCGCTTCGCCGCCGGAAGCGGCGCATTGAGGAGGATGCCGTCGATGCGCGACGTCCTCGCGAAGGGTCTTGCCGGAGCCGCTGGGCTGCTCCTGACAAGCTGCGCCGTCGGCCCAAACTTCGCTCCGCCGCCGGCCCCAGATGTGACGCGCTACACGCCGGAGCCGCTGAGCTCGCCGCGCGCTAATTCCGGCGGCCCGCGCGTGGCGCAGCAGCATTTCGTCACCGGCGCGGATATCTCCGCACGCTGGTGGGCGGCGTTTCGATCGGCGCCCCTGAACGATCTGATCCGCCTGTCGGTCGAGCACAATCCCACGCTGCAGTCGGCTGAGGCGGCGATCAGCGTGGCGTATTTCAATGCGCAGGCCCAGCGCGGCCTGTTCTTTCCGCAGGTGGCCGCGAACTACACCGCATCCGGTCAGCAATTATCCAATATGGCGACGTCCCTCCCCGGGGACCCGCCGCAGACACGCTTCGCCCTGCACACCGCCCAGCTCAACATCAGCTTCGTGCCGGATATCTGGGGCCTGAATTTTCGCGCGGTCGAAAGCCTCGATGCCATCACCGAGCAAGCGCAGTTTCAGTTGGAGGCGGCGTATTTGGCGCTGACCGCCAACGTCGTTACCGCCGCAGTCCAGGAGGCCTCGTTGCGGGGTCAGATCGCCGCCACGGAGCGCATCATCCGGATCGGGCGCGACATATTGGGTATCCTCAAGAACCAGTTCAATGCGGGTCAGGTGGCGCGGGTCGACGTGCTGACCCAGGAGACAGCGCTTGCCCAAGCCGAGGAGACGCTGCCGCCGCTGCAGAAGCAGCTCGCGGTCCAGCGCGACCTCCTGACGGCCCTGGCCGGGCAGTTTTCCGCCGACGAGATCCTGCAGAAATTCGATCTGGAGCACTTGGCACTACCGAGGAATTTGCCGGTGAGCCTGCCGAGCACGCTGGTGGACCAGCGCCCGGATGTGCGGGCCGCGGAGGCAAGCCTGCACTCGGCAGGCGCGCTGGTGGGGGTTGCGATAGCTGCGCGGCTGCCCAACCTCAGCTTGACCGGCAATCCAGGCAGCAGTGCCTTCAAGCCGGCCGAGTTGTTCACGCCTGGGACCGTGTTCTATACGGTCGCGAGCAGCGCAACACAGACGGTGTTCGACGGCTTCACGCTTTACCACAGGCAGAAGGCCGCGGAGGCCGCGCTGGATCAGGCGGGCGCGCTCTACCGTCAGGTAGTGATCACAGCGCTGCAAAACGTTGCCGACGCTTTGCGGAGCCTGCAAGCGGATGCGCGCGCGGTGCAAGCCGCCATCAAGGCCGAAAACGCCGCCAAGGCCAGCCTCGACATCGTACAGAAGCAGCTCGTGCTGGGCCAAATCAATCAGGTCACGGTGCTGAACGCCCAGCAGGCCTATCTGAACACTGCGATCGCCCGTGTCCAGGCCCAGGCTACGCGCCTGGCGGACACGGCAGCGCTGTTCATGGCGCTCGGCGGCGGCTGGCCCTTGGGGTGCACCACGCCGGTCTGGCGCGAATGCGTGATGGAGGACGTACCCGCAACCGTGCAGGTGACCGAGGCCAAATAGTTACCGCCGACAAGCAAGTCTGAGCGCAAGCTGAAGTGAGGAAAGACGGCTGCTCTTCGCCGCGGTCAACGCCAGATCGAGTAATCCGCGAAGGCGCCTACCAGATGACTACCGCGCAAAGCAAGGCAAGCGGCACCGCGGCGAGCCCAATGGCGACCCATTTGCGCATATCTGCTGGGTCTTTGGAATAGCGAAAAATCTGGACGGCGACGAGGCAACAGACTGCCGCGCCTAACACGATGCGAAATAAATCGGCGGGCGTGTCGTAGGCTGACAAAAGCGTCTCGGTTTGCGGGCTGGCGACGCGAGCCGTTATCACGACCACGAGGATAAGAAATACCGTCCGCAGGATGAGACCGAAAATCCGCATGTTGCGCCGTCATTCGTGCCCGAAACAAGTAATAGCGCAGATCTGGCAAAAAGTATTGATATGCACAAATTGCGGTGGCCGAAGCGGTCCCGGCGCCGGCAACCTCCAAACAAAAGCCGCGGAGCCTTCGCTCCGGGGTTTCGTTTGATCGATTAGAGCGTTTTCCAGCGAAAGCCTGCCCCGGACTTGATCCGGGGTGGATACCGGTTCGCGTGAAGAAAACGCGTCAAGACAAGAAAGAGAGCCTCCGTTCCGATTCTATCGGAACGGAAAAGGCTCTAGCCGGCGCTTCAGCTTAACCCATGCCGCGCCATGAAGCTGTCGAAGCTAAGCTCGGCGACCTGGTACCATTGATAGCCGTCGTTCGCGAAGTCGGTCATCGACGCATAGACCTTCTTGAAATTGGCATTTGTCGCGGAGATTTCGGCGTATAGCTCCATCGCCGCCTTGAACGACGCCTGCATGATCTCCGGCGAGAAGGCATGCAACTTGGTGCCGCCCGCCAAAAGCTTCTTCAAGGAGGCCGGGTTGAGTTGATCGTATTTCGACATCATCCAGCCGTTGGCGAAGGCCCCGGCCTGTGTAAGCACGGCCTGATAATTCTTCGGCAGCGTGTTCCACTTATCGAGATTGACGATTGCAAGCAGGATCGGTCCGCCTTCCCACCAGCCCGGATAGTAGTAGTGGGGTGCGATCTTGTTGAAGCCGAGCTTCTCGTCGTCATAGGGACCGACCCATTCGGCGCCGTCGATGGTGCCTTTCTCCAGCGCCGGATAGATGTCGCCGCCGGCGAGTTGCTGCGGCACGACGCCGAGCTTTTGCAGCACCTTTCCGGCAAAACCGCCGATGCGGAATTTCAGGCCGGAAAGATCGGCGACCGTCTTGATCTCCCTGCGGAACCAGCCACCCATCTGGCAACCCGTATTGCCGGCCAGCAGCGAAATCACGTTGTAGTTCTTGTAGAACTCATCGAGGACCTGCTTGCCGCCGCCGTTGATATACCAGCCCTGATTCAATCGCATGTTGGGCCCGAACGGCAGGGACGTGCCGAAAGTGAAGGTCGGATCCTTGCCGAAGTAGTAATACGACGCGGTATGCCCCATTTCGACCGTGCCGTTCTGCACCGCATCGAGCACCTGCAGGCCGGGCACGATTTCACCTCCGGCGAAAAGCTGTATCTGGAATCTGTTGTCGGTGGCTTCGGCAACCGCTTTCGCCAACACATCGGCGCCGCCGTAAAGGGTGTCCAGCGATTTCGGCCAGCTTGCCGTCATGCGCCACTTGATTTCCGGCATCGACTGCGCGATTGCAGGTGCCGCGATGGTCGCCGCACCCGCCACGCCCAATCCCGTGACCTTGATAAAATCCCGTCGTTTCATGAGCTCTTCCCTCGGTGTGCGTTTCCTGACAGGCCTTCGTTTTGAGGCTTGGCATCAGCATGGAACATCTGGTTCGCATTTTCCATGCCCAAGTAGGATACCGCGACGAAAAAGCCCGGCTCCAAGGAGACGGGCTTGTCCGATCTACGACTTAAGGCTTAGAGCCCGAATCTTTATCAGCCTCGGGTGCGCGAGCGGATCATGAAACTGTCGAAGGTATATTCGGCCACCTGCCACCACAGATATTCGTCGGAGCGATAGGCCTGCATCGCGTCGATGGATTTCTTGAAGTCGGCGTTCTTGGCCGAGATCTCGGCCCACAATTCGTTGGTCGCCTTCAGGCAGGCTTCCAGCACTTCGTTGGTGAAGGGACGAAGCTGGGTGCCGCCGGCAACCAGACGCTTCAATGCCGAGGGGTTTTGCATATCGTAGCGCGCCGCCATCCAGCTGTTGGCATTCGCCATCGCGTTGGTGACGATCGCCTGATAGTTCTTGGGCAGCGAATTCCACTTCTCGAGATTGCAGAAGGCGTGCACCATCGGACCGCCCTCCCAGAAGCCGGGGTAGTAGTAATATTTGGCGACTTTCTGGAAACCGAGCTTCTCGTCGTCATACGGTCCGACCCATTCGGCGCCGTCGATGGTGCCCTTCTCGAGCGCCGGATAGATGTCGCCGCCGGCTAGCTGCTGCGGGACGACGCCGACCTTCTGCAGCACCTGGCCGGCTATTCCGCCGATGCGGAACTTGAGCCCGGAGAGGTCGGCAACCGTCTTGATCTCCTTGCGGAACCAGCCGCCCATCTGCGTGCCGGTGTTGCCGCAGGGAAAGCCGATCACGCCGAATTTCTTGAAGAACTCGTTGCC
>Ga0210408_10001945_pt1 | contig 20727 bp, 20 predicted proteins | sample IncBWH4MmetaG_FD_155471 | JGI IMG/M metagenome (GOLD analysis project Ga0210408, IMG submission 155471) | Forest soil microbial communities from Barre Woods Harvard Forest LTER site, Petersham, Massachusetts, United States - Inc-BW-H-4-M | ecosystem: Environmental > Terrestrial > Soil >...
CACGCTGCGCCCTGAGAGCAGGCCTCCTCCAGGACCCTCTTCCCGACCTCGACGATCAGCCCCGTCTCCTCGAGCAGAGGGATGAAATCGTCGGGTTGGACGACGCCTCGCACAGGATGCCGCCAGCGGATCAGGGCCTCCACTCCGGTGGGGCTCATGTCGCTCAGGTCGATCGTGGGTTGATAGGCGAGGAAGAACTCGTCGTTCTGGATAGCTTCGCGCAGGTCCATCTCGAGTTCCATGCGGTTCTGGATGGTGTCCTGCATGCCGGTCTCGAACACGACGTGGCGATTCTTACCGTCCCACTTGGCGCGGTACATCGCGATGTCGGCGTCGCGCAGGAGCTCCTCGGCCGAGATCCGACCTCCCGCCGCGATCCCGATGCTCGCCGTCACGGTCACGCGAGTCTCCTTGTCCGCTCCGAGCTTGAACGGCTGCTTGAGCGCGTCGAGCAGGCGCTCGGCGATGAGCTCGGGTCCCACTGACATCGAGAGCTCTTCGGAGATCACGACGAACTCGTCCCCGCCGAGGCGCCCCAGCGCATCGGCGCCGCGTATCACGCCGTTGAGCCTCGCGGCGACGGCTCGCAGGAGCTCATCGCCGACGCCGTGACCGAGCGTGTCGTTGATGCTCTTGAAGTTATCGAGATCGATGAACAGCGCCGCCACCGGCGTTTGGCTGCGAGCAGAGCGCGCGAGCATCTGCTCGACACGGTCCAGGATCAGCGTCCGGTTCGGCAGGCCGGTCAACGCGTCATGTGTCGCCAGGAACGCGAGCTCTTCCTCGCGCCGCGTGAGCTCTTCATCCGTTCGCCGACGCTCGGTCTCAAAGCACTCGCACATGCGGAGCAGGCTGAACTCGAGACTCAGCTGCAGTATGTTCAGGGCGTGGGCGAGCGCGTCGGGCGAGACGTCCAGTTGCGTGGCGCTTTCGCGCAGAACCTCGGCCATCACATTGCGCCACCAGAAACAGCGCCTGGTCACCTCGTTCAGCGACGCCGCGCGGTGGGCGGCCAGCTCGCCGAAGATCTCCCACGTTTCCCGGCCGGCCTCGATGACCACCTCGAGGCTCTCCCCCGCGATCCAGCGGGACACCGCGATCGTGGAGCTCGTGCTGATTCGTTCGAAGCTGTCCTGAACCAGCGCGTCGACCGCCTCGCCCGATCCGCTGGTTCGTGCGACCGTCTCCTTGAGCACATCCGCGGCGCGCACCCTCAGCGCCTCACCGAGGCGGCACAGGTCATCGCCGGGCTGCTGCTCTGATGGAGCGAACGGCGGCGACGGGACTCGCATCTCATTCTTTCCTGCAGCTTGAGCATGATCTGCCATCTCAAGTCAACAAATCGGCGGCTAGTGTCAATTCCTAAAGGTCGACGCCTTGCACTCGACATGCGTCGTCTGCCGTGCAACTACGTTTAACCGGCAGGGAAGCGTTCCAACACCCACCCTGCATCCAGCGCACCGTCAAAATCAGCCAAATGTCCGTCCAAGACCTCAGCGCCGACCGCCGCGCGCGCCTGGCCTCTGCGCGGCTGTATCTTGTATGCGACAGCGCGCCCGCGGGCCGCGAGCTCGCGAGGATCCTGCCCGCCGTGGTCGCCGGGGGAGTGGACATCGTGCAGTTGCGCGAGAAGACCCTGGACGACGAGGAACTGCTGGCCGTCGCGGAGCCCACGCGGGCGCTGTGCGAGCAGCTCGGCGCGCTGTTCGTGCTCAACGACCGCCCGCAGGTCGCGCGCGCGGTCGGCGCCGACGGTGTGCATGTGGGACAGGACGACATGCCGGTAGCCAAGGTCCGGGCGTTGGTCGGACCGGACATGCTGATCGGACTCTCCACCCACGCGCCGGGTGAGATCGACGCGGCCGACCCTGCGCTGGTCGACTACATCGGCGTGGGGCCGGTCCATGCCACTCCGACCAAGCCGGGGCGCCCCGCGGTGGGCATGGAGCTCGTGCGTTACGCGGCGACCCATGCGACTGTGCCGTTCTTTGCCGTCGGCGGACTGGAAGCACGCAACCTCGGCGAGGTGCTCGACGCGGGCGCGGCGCGCGTGTGCGTTCTCCGCGCCGTCGCCGATGCCGAGAACCCGGAGCACGCGGCGCGCGAGCTGCGCGAGCTGCTGTGACGCGCGATGAGCAGGCGCGGGCTTCGCTGACACCGCTCGCTCCGGGCGAGCGGCCACCGGCCCTGCTCGTCGCCGTGGCCGTCGCCGTGCTGCTCGCGTTGGGGGTGATCGTCGGTGCGCTCACGGTCCACGGCCTCAAGCGCCACGGCGGCTCGCTGGCGGGAGGAGTGTTCTTGGCGTGCGTGTTGGCGTTGCTCGCGCTCGGGATGTATCGGCGACGCTACTGGGCGGTGCTCGCCTTCGAGGCGCTGCTCGCCTTTCAGATCCTCGTGACGTCGCTCGCGCTGGTGGTCGCGTCCACGCTGCTCGCGGCAGGCCTGTGCCTGCTCTCGATCGTGCTCGCGGGGTGGCTGTTTTGGAAGCTTGTGCGAGTGATGGGACGCATTCAGGTCCGGGGTTCGGGATCGGCCTTGCGATAGGCTCGCGCGGGCATGGCTGAGACCTCGTATGACTGCATCGTGATCGGCTCCGGGCCGGGCGGTTATGTGGCCGCGATCCGCGCCGCGCAACTCGGGAAACAGACGGCCGTCGTCGAGAAGGACAGAGTGGGCGGGCGCTGTTTGAACTATGCGTGCATCCCCGCCAAGGCCGTTCTCCGCTCCGCCGACCTGCTGTCGGAGATTCGTGACGCGGACGAGTTCGGGCTGAAGGTGTCGGGCGTTGAGGTCGACTACCCGGCCGTGCAGGCACGGCGCAAGCAAGTCGTCTCGACACTTACCGGCGGAGTGGCGGGCCTGTTCAAGAAAAACGGGATCGACCTGATCGAGGGCGAGGCCCAGCTGGGCGCCCGCGACGGCAATTCGGGCGGGATTCCGGTCCAGGTCGGCGAGCGCGAGCTGAGCGCCGCCACCGTGATCCTCGCCGCCGGCTCGGTTCCGCGCGCCATCCCCGGCGTCGAGCTCGGAGGGCGCGTGCTCGGCACCGAGGAGGCGTGGGCGCTGGCGGAGCTGCCGGCGCGCCTGGCGGTCGTCGGGGCCGGGGCCTCCGGCGCCGAGATCGCGTCCGGCTTTGCTCGCCTGGGCAGCGAGGTGCTGCTGCTCGAGGCGCTCGACCGTGTGCTTCCGAGCGAGGACGCCGACATCTCGCGCCTGGTCGAGCGCGGTCTGAGGCGCCAGTCGATCGGCGTGCACACGAGCACTCCGATCGAGTCGGTGCAGGCATCGGACTCCGGCGTGAGCTTCGCCTACGGCTCCGAGTCGGCCGAGGTCGATTATCTCGTGATCGCCACCGGCCGTGGTCCCGACATCGAGGCGCTCGGGCTGGACGCGGGGGGCGTCGAGCTGGACGAACGGGGACTGGTCAAGGTCGACGGCGCGCTGCGAACATCCGCTCCCGGCGTCTACGCGATCGGCGATCTCGTCGCCGGCCCCGCACTCGCGCACAAGGCCTCCGACGAGGGGATCGTCGCGGCCGAGGATTCGGCCGGCGTGCCCACCCATCCGCTCGCCTACATCGACATCCCGCGTGCGACGTTCTGCACTCCGAACGTGGGCTCGTTCGGCCTGACCGAGGCGCAGGCCCGGGAGCAGGGTTACGACGTCGTCGTCGGCAAGGTCCCCTACGGCGCGGTCGGAGGTGGCACGGTCTACGGCGACCGCGCCGGCCTGGTCAAGCTCGTGGGCGAGTCGCGCTACGGCGAGCTGCTCGGCGGGCACATCGTCGGCTCGCGCGCGACCGAGCTGATCCAGGAGCTCGTCAACGTACGCGCGCTGGAGGGTGGCTTCACCGAGGTGGCGCGCACGATCCACGGCCATCCCACCCTGTCGGAGGCCGTGATGGAGGCTGGGCGTGCCGCGGATGGCTGGCTCATCCACGGCTGAGAGTAATCGTAGGACGGCTGGGGTTTGTTTTTGTTAGGACGGCGGATCGTGTGTTGTTATTTTTTTTCCGTTGTGAGCCATAGTAGTGGGATATATACGATTATAAATACTCCCGTCTAACCTTCGTATATGCCGCCATACCATGGCATACAAGTTTTAAAAGACATTAGGCAGGACCTCTGCCCCCCCTCCTCGCGGGAGCAAGATCGTAAACTCGACCCACCGCCCATTGGCACGAGGATCGGACCTCGATACCGATGACCGCGCCGAACGCCTTCTACTTCGACCTGGCCAGCCCGCTGGCATATATCGCCGCGGAGCACATTCTGCAGGCGCTGCCCGGCCCGGTCGAATGGCAGCCGGTGCTCGCCCGGGATCTGCCCGCGGCGGAGACGTTCGACGCGTTCCGCTGCCGCGAAGAGGCGAGCGTCTTTCGCGTCGAGGTCGCCCGCCGCGCGCGCGTGGTGGGGCTGCAACCGCTGCGCTGGCCAGATCCCTTCCCCTTCGACAGCACGCTGGCGATGCGCGCCGCGACGTACGCCAAGTCGATCGGGCGTACCGTGCCCTTCGCCCAGGCCGCGTTCCGCCAAGCGTTCGCCGGAGGACGCTCGCTCGATGTGCCGGACAACGTGCTGATCGCCGCCGCGGCGTGTGAGATGCATCCGGCTGCGGTGCTGCAGGGCACCGAGCTCGCCTCCGTGAGAGCGCAGTTGGAGGCCGCGACGGTGGCGGCCGCGCGGGCCGGTGTGGGCGATGTCCCCGCGGTGCGGATCGGGGCGCATGTGTTCGTCGGCGAGGACGCCATCGAGCAGGCGTCCGCGCTCGGGCGGACGGCCGCGACATGAGAGCCAACCGCGCGTATCGCCTGATCGTCACCCGCGGCGGCCTGGCCCCCGCGCTGCTCGCTGACGCGAGCCGGGTGGACCACATCGAGGTCGTCGAGGTCGATTCCGGCGAAGTCGTGCTGTTCTGGGATCTGCCGCCACAGGCCGCCTCGCGCACGGCCCGCGCGCTGCGCGCCGATCTGTCGCAGCTGCAGGCCGAGGAATTCCTCGCGCGCTGGGCTACCGTGGACAGCTGATGCCCGAGCTGCCGGAGCCCGACGTCGCCCGCGAGTGGCTGGCGACGATGACGCTCATCCGCCGCTTCGAGGAGCGTGCGGGGGAGATGTACGCGCGAGCGAAGATCGGCGGATTCCTGCACCTGTCGATCGGCGAGGAGGCGACGATCGTCGGCGCCGCGCGCGCGTTGCGCGACGAGGACTACCTGATCTCGACCTATCGCTCGCACGGCAACGCGATCGCGCGTGGCACCCCGCCCGAGCGAGTGATGGCCGAGCTGTTCGGACGCGCCGACGGCTGCTGCGGAGGGCACGGCGGCTCGATGCACATGTTCGACCTCGAGCGCCGCTTCATGGGCGGTTACGGGATCGTCGGCGGCAACCTGCCGATCGGGGCGGGCATCGGCCTGAGCAGCGACTATCTCACCCGCGACGAGGTGACGCTGTGCGCGTTCGGCGACGGCGCCACCAACCAGGGCACGTTCGGCGAAACCCTCAACCTCGCCGCGCTGTGGCGGTTGCCGGTGGTGTTCATGGTCGTCAACAACCAGTTCGGCATGGGCACCTCGATCGAGCGCCACTCGGCGGTGACCGACCTGTGCCGCAAGGGCGAGTCGCTCGGCGTCCCGGGGATGCGCTGCGACGGGATGGACGTGCGCGACACCCACACGGTCGTCGAGGAGGCGATACGCCGGGTGCGCGAGGACCGCCGGCCGCTGCTGGTGGAGGCCGTCACCTACCGCTTTCGCGGCCACTCGATGGCCGACCCCGAGGAGTACCGCACGAGGGAGGAGGTCGCGCAGTGGCGCGAGCGCGACCCGATTCCCCAGTTCGGCGAGCGGCTGCAGCGCGCAGGCATCCTCGACGAGACCGCTCGCGAGCTGGTCGAGCGCGCGGCGGCCGAACGCGTCGAGCGGGCCGTGGAGTTCGCCGACGCCTCGCCGTTTCCCACGCCCGAGTCGCTGTATGAGGACGTGTACGTGCTCGGCGATCGGCCCCACGGGCGGTACCACGCATGAGCGGCCAACGCCCCGGTGCGAACCGAGCGCTCGCGGCCCAGGCTGAAGGACCGCGCGGATGAGCGAGCTGCGTTACCGCGAGGCTCTGAACGCCGCCCTGCGCGAGGAGCTGCGCCGCGACAAGCGCGTCGTGCTGCTGGGCGAGGACATCGGCGTGTTCGGGGGCGCGTTCAAGGTCACCGAGGGCCTGCTCGAGGAGTTCGGCGAGCGCCGCATCCGCGACACCCCGATCTCCGAGAACACGATCGTCGGCATGGGCGTCGGCGCGGCGATGACCGGCCTGCGCCCGGTGGTCGAGCTGATGACGATCAACTTCTCGCTGCTCGCGTTCGACCAGATCGTCAACCACGCCGCTCACATCCGCTACATGTTCGGCGGCCAGGTCTCCGTGCCGCTGGTGATCCGCATGCCCCAGGGCGCCGGCCACCAGCTCGGGCCGACCCACTCGCACTGCCTGGAGGCGATGTTCCTGCACGTCCCCGGCCTGCTCGTCGCCGTGCCCGCGACGCCCGCCGACGCCAAGGGCCTGCTGAAGACCGCGATCCGCGACGACAACCCCGTCATATTCATCGAGCACGAGTCGCTGTACGGCGTCCGCGGGGAGGTGCCTGACGACGAGGACTCACTCGTCGAGTTCGGTCGCGCGCGTGTCTGTCGCGAGGGCTCGGACGTGACCATCGTCGGCGTCTCGCGGATGGCGCTCACCGCCGAACGGGCGGCCGTCACGCTTGCCGACGAGCACGGAGTGCAGGCGGAGGTGATCGATCCCCGCACACTGCGCCCGCTCGACCTGGACACGATCCTCGCCTCGGTGCGCACCACCAATCGCTGCGTGGTCGTCGAGGAGGGTTGGCCGCACGGAGGCGTCGGCGCGAACCTCGCCGCGCTCATCGCCGAGCACGCCTTCGACGACCTCGACGCGCCCGTTGCGCGCGTATCCGGCGCCGACGTGCCAATGCCCTACTCCAAGCCGCTGGAGGAAATCGCATTTCCGCGCGAGCCCGATGTCGTGCGCGCCGCCCTCTCCACGTTGGGCGTCACGAGCGAGGCGGCGCGCTGATGGCAGAGATCGTCATGCCGCGCCTGTCGGACACGATGGAGGAGGGCACGATCCTGCGCTGGCTCGTCGCCGACGGCGAGCCGGTGCGGCGCGGACAGGAGATCGTCGAGATCGAGACCGACAAGGCGACCATGATCTACGAGTCTGACCTCGACGGAGCGCTTCGGATCGTCGCCTCAGAGGGCGACACGCTGCCGGTGGGCGCGTTGATCGCGACTGTCGGATCGACCGACGGAGCGACTTCAGACGTGGACACCGAAGCGATCACCGCGGCTCCTGAGGCCACCTCCCCACCCCAGACCGTCCCCGCACCGCAAATGGGCGAGCGAGTAAAAGCGTCCCCTCTGGCCAGGCGGATCGCGATCGAGAACGACATCGACCTGCAGGCACTGACCGGCACAGGACCTGGCGGGCGCATCGTCAAGGCCGACGTCCGGGCGGCCGCCGAAGGACAGCCCCCGCCGACAGTTGAGAAGCCGATCACCGCCAAGGGCGAGGCTACGGAGCTGGAGCTGTCGCGCACGCAGCAGACGATCGCGCGGCGCATGGCCGAGTCGAAGGCCACGATCCCCCACTTCTCACTCCAGGCGGACATCGACATGGAGGAGTGCGTCGCGCTGCGCTCCGAGCTCAAGCGCCTCGGCCAGGCGGACGCGCCCACGTACAACGACATGGTCGTCAAGGCCTGCGCGCTGGCGCTGCGCGAGCACCCGCGCGCGAACTCCAGCTATCGCGACGGTCGCCTGCAACTGCACTCGCGCATCAACGTCGGCGTCGCCGTCGCCACCGACTCGGACGAGCCCACCGGCGGAGCACTGATCGTGCCGACCGTGTTCGACGCCGACGTCAAGTCACTCGGCGAGATCGCCCGCGAGACGCGCGCCCTGGCCGCGCGCGTGCGCGAGCACTCGATCACACCACCCGAGCTCGGCGGCGGCACGTTCACGGTCTCGAACCTCGGCATGTTCGGCGTCATCGCGTTCACGGCGATCATCAACCCCCCGCAGGCGGCGATCCTGTCTGTCGGCTCGGTTCAGCCGCGGCCCGTCGCGCGCGAGCGCGAGATCGTCGCCCGGCAGGGGATGACCGTCACCTTGGCCTGCGACCACCGCATCCTCTACGGCGCCGACGCGGCGCGGTTTCTCGCACGCATCCGCGAGCTGCTCGAACGGCCCGCGGCGTTGACGCTGTAAACGAAACGGGGTCCGGCGAACCGAACCCCGAGGTGATGGATGAGCAAGTCACATTGAGCTCATCTTGGCGAGCCACCAGCTGCTCGCGGCCAACGCTAACCTGAGACGCAAAGCGATGAACAACCCCAAACCGTCCTCGCCGGAGCTACGGGTGCGTCACCTGGGCACGGTCGCCTACCGCGACGCGCTCGCCCTGCAGCTGAGCATCCGCGAGCGCCGTCTGACCGAGGAGTTGCCGGACACTCTGCTCCTGCTCGAACATCCGCCCGTCTACACCCGTGGCCGGCGCGCGGCGGACGGCGAGCTGGCGCTCGGGGAGGACTATTACCGCGCGCGCGGCATCGACGTCGTCGAGACCGATCGCGGCGGGCGCGTCACCTACCACGGCCCCGGCCAGCTCGTCGGCTATCCGATCGTGCGCGTCGATGACATCGGCGCGCACCTGCGCACGATGGAATCCGCCATCGTCGCCGCGCTGGCAGACGAAGACATCCAGGCGCGCTCGCGCTGCGCGGAGGGGCCCGACTACACCGGCGTGTGGGTGGAAGACCGCAAGATCGCCTCGATCGGCGTGCACGTCTCGCGTGGCATCACCACCCATGGGTTCGCGGTCAACGTCGACGTCGACCTCGCTCCGTTCTCGTGGGTGATCGCATGCGGCCTGCCGGACGTCACGATGACCTCGATCGCGCGCGAGCTCCCTCCGGGACATACGATCGACCCGGATGGCTTTCGCACGCGTATGGCAGACCGCTACCGCGACGCCCGCGCCGCAACCCACCTAACCAGCCACGGAGCCCTCGTATGAGCGCCACCCGCTCGCGCGCGAACCCGGGCGGCATGGACGTGCTGAGCGTGCTCGGACCGAACGTTCGCCCGCTGCGCGAGCGCAAGCCGCCGTGGTTCAAGGTGCCCCCGCCCGGCGGCGAGCGCTATCGCGAGCTGACCGAGCTGATCCGCGCGGAGAACCTGCACACCGTCTGCCAGGAGGCGGCCTGCCCGAACGTGGGCGAGTGCTGGGAGCGGGGCACGGCGACGTTCATGATCCTCGGCGACACCTGCACGCGCCGCTGCGGGTTCTGCAACGTCAAGACGGGCAAGCCCACCTGGAACGACCCGCTGGAGCCCGCGCGGGTCGCGCGCTCGATCGCGCGCATGGGCCTGCGCCATGCGGTCATCACCTCGGTCGATCGCGACGACCTGCCCGACCTTGGCGCCTGCGCCTTCGTGGGCGTCATTCGCCAGATCCGCCGCCAGGCCCCCGGCTGTCAGGTCGAGGTGCTCACCCCGGATTTCCAGGGCCAGGAGATGCCCCTGGCGAAGGTGATCGCCGAGCGCCCTGACGTGTTCAACCACAACGTCGAGGTCGTCCCGCGACTGTATCCGCTGGCTCGCCGCGGCTCTGAGTTCGCCCGCTCCTGCCGTATCCTGCGACTCGCGGGCGAGCTCGGCGAGGGCGAGGTCGTGACGAAGTCCGGGCTGATGGTGGGACTCGGGGAGACCCATGAGGAGATGGTCGAGACGTTCGCGGCCCTGCGCGCCCACGGCGTGCGGGTGTTGACGGTCGGGCAGTACCTGCGTCCCTCCGAGCGACATCTGCCGGTCGTGCGCTACTGGCACCCCGACGAGTTCGCCGCGCTGGAGCGCGCCGCCTACGAGCTCGGCTTCGACCACGTCGCCGCCGGACCGCTCGTGCGCTCCTCCTACCACGCCGACCAGCACGTTCCCCAGCGGCGCGACGGCGTCGGACCGCTCGCCGCCGCAAGCGCGTAGGCCGCGCCCCGCACCGCACCGCTCGCTCGGGCCGCGCGGGTAGGCTCACGCGATCTTTCCGATCACGGACAACATCCAGCGAGATCGCTTTCCCGCGGTCACCCTTGTCCTGGTCGTCGCGAACGTTCTCGCCTACCTGCTCGCGGTCCGCCACGGCGGCAGCTTCTTCAGCGGACCGAGCGCCGGCGTGCAGGCGCGCTACGGAGCCATCCCCAGCGATCTGACCCACTCCGGCGGGCGGGCGCACACCGTGTTGACGTCGATGTTCGTGCAGGCGAGCTTCCTGCAACTTCTCGCCGCGATGCTGTTCCTGGCGATCTTCGGGCCCACCGTCGAGGACACGCTCGGGCCGGCGCGCTTCCTCGCCCTGTATCTGCTCGGCGGTCTGCTCGTGCTGGGCGTTCGCGTGCTGCTGGACCCGGACGCGACCGTGCCCGTGCTCGGCGCGGCCGGGGCGATCACCGCGACCCTGGCCGCCTACATCGTGCTGCATCCCCGCGCGCGCGTCATCACTCTCGTGTTCGTCGTGTTCTTCTTCACGATCGTCGAGGTCCCGGCCGTGCTCCTGCTCGTCGTGTGGCTCGCGGTGCAGCTCTGCTTCGGCCTCTCCGGGCCGGCGTTCGCATGACCCGCCGCCGGCTGGTGCTCGCCGCCGCGCTGCTGTTCATCGCAGGCTTTGCGTTCCTGACCCTCAGCGCGATTGCCCAGCAAGGGTTTACGCTGCTGAGCGCCGTCTCGATCTTCGTGCTCGTGCTGCTCGGGATCGGGATCGTCGGCGCGATGCTGAACCCCCCGCGACGATGAGCTCTTCTCCGTTCATGACCCCCGACCAGAGTCGTCGCCGGCGCGAGACCGCCCGGCGGCGGCGGCGTGCGCGCAGGCGCACCATCATCGTCGGCGTACTGGCGTCGGCGATCGTCGCGGCGCTGGTGGTGATGGCCCTCGCCAGAGTGCACGGCTCCCACAGCTCGGCCTCGGCCTCGACCCATCGTCTGCGCCGGCATGCGCCCACGACGGCGATCGCCGCGCCGACGCGCTCTCCCATCGGCCTTCCCCTCGGCAAGCCTGCGCTCGTGCTCACGGGGATCGGCGACCCCCAACAGGACGCCGTGCATGTCGCATTCCGCACTCCGCCCCGTGCCGGGCTGCTGTTCAACCTCGACACCGGCCAGGTGTTGTGGCAGAGCAACCCCTACACCCGTGTGCGCATCGCCAGCCTGACGAAGATGATGACCGCGCTGCTGACGGTCGAATCGTCTGCGCCCGACGCGCCCGTGCTCATAACCAAGCAGGCGATCGAGTCGGCCGGGTCGAAGGTCGGCGTGCTGCCGCTGGGCAAGCGCGTGCGGCTCGAGAGCATGCTCTACGGCCTGCTGCTGCCCTCAGGCAACGACGCCGCGACCGCGCTCGCCCAGCACGTGTCGGGCAGCCAGCGCGGGTTCGTAACGCTGATGAACGCCAAGGCGGCGCAACTCGGGATGGGCTGCACGCACTACTCCTCGCCATCGGGATACATCGACCAGTACAACTTCTCCTGCGCCGCCGACCTGGCGCTGCTCGCGCACGTCGATCTGCAGCAGCCGCGCATCGCGCGCGTGGCGCGCACCTACACGGCGAAGCTGCCGTTCCCGATCAAGGGCGGCCATCTGTACCTCTACAACAACAACCCGCTGCTGATCTACCACTACCCGGGCCTGACCGGGCTGAAGACCGGATACACGCTCGCCGCAGGCCGCTGCCTGGTGGCGACCGCCAAGCGTGACGGGGTGCGCTTGGGAGTCGTGCTGCTGCACTCACCCGACCCGGGCATCCAGGCGAGCCGGCTGTTGAACCGCGGATTCGAGGGCGTCTACCACCAGCCGCCCGTCCCAGCCCCACCGATCCCTGCAGGGGAGTAAAGTCTCCGGAAGCGATTGACTGGTCAGTCAACCAAGGTCTGGCAACGTAGACACGAGGAGGCAGCCGCCGTGGATCTCGACGACACACCCGAGCAGGCCGCATACCGCACCGAGGTGCGGGCATGGCTCCAGCAGCACGCCTCCGAAGCGCCCGTGCTGCAGGGCCCCGGCGCGATCGAGGACGAGGACGAGATCATCGCCGCGCGGCGGGTGTGGCAGGGCAAGCTCGCCGAGGGCGGGCTGGCCGGCGTGGTGTGGCCGAAGGAGTACGGCGGCCAGGGACGCGGGCCGATCGAGCAGGTGATCTGCAACCAGGAGATCGCACGGGCGAAAGTGCCGGGGATTCTCGACGCGATCGGCGTGGGCATGCTCGGACCGACGATCATCGCCCACGGCGACGAGGATCAGAAGGGGCGCTATCTCGGCCCGATGCTGCACGGCGATGAGGTCTGGTGCCAGCTGTTCTCCGAGCCCGCCGCGGGCTCGGACCTGGCGGCGGTGCAGGCGCGCGCGCGCCTGCTCCAGGACGGCAGCTGGCGGCTGACGGGCCAGAAGGTGTGGACGACCAACGCCCAGTTCGCCGCCTACGGCCTGCTGCTGGCGCGCACCGACGCCGATGTGCCCAAGCACAAGGGCATGACGATGTTCGTCGTGCCGATGGACGCGCCCAGCGTGACCGTGCGCGGGCTGCGCCAGATCTCCGGCGAGGCGGAGTTCAACGAGGTCTTCTTCGACGATGTGCCGCTGGACGCCGGCGCTGTCGTCGGTGGCGTCGGCAACGGCTGGGGCACGGCGCTGACGACGCTGATGTACGAGCGCGTCACGATCGGCCTGGGCAGCGAGGGGCTCGGGTACAACTCGACCCGGTTCGCGGGAGCGATCGCCGGCGACGGGCACGCCCGGCGCGACCCGGAGGTCAGACACCGGCTCGGCGAGATCGCAAGCGAGCTGCTGGCGGTCCGGTTCACCGGCTATCGCACGCTGACGGCGCTGCAGAAGGGCCAGATACCGGGCCCTGAGGCCGGCCTGGCGAAGGTCACGATCGTCAACGGGGCGATCCGGGCAGGCGAGCTGATCGCCGACGTGCAGGGTCCGGACGCGCTGGCGCAGGACAGCGAGTGGGCCTACATGATCTCGTTCCTGCCCGGCCTGAAGTCGGCGGGCGGGACCGAAGAGATCCTGCGCAACACGATCGGCGAGCGCGTGCTCGGCCTGCCGCCGGAGCCGCGACTGGACAAGGGCATCCCGTTCTCAGAGCTGCGCTCCAAGGAAGCGGCGGCGGCGTGATGACGAAACGACCGACGACGATGATGGTCACCCACGACACCGACCGCCGGGGCGCCGGCGCCACGCCGGCCAAGGAGATCGCCCGATGAACCTCGCACTGTCAGACGAGCAGGTGTTCCTGCGCGAGGCCGCCCGCGGCGCGCTGTCGCGCTTCAAGACGCTCGCGGCCGCCCGCTCGGCGCTCGACGGCGAGCAGGGCGCGCTGCCCGACATGTGGCCGGCCGCATGCGAGGCCGGCTGGCCGGGGCTACTGATCGACGAGGCCCACGGCGGCGCCGGACTGGACGCGTTCGACGCGATGCTCGTGCTCGGCGAGTGCGGCCGCGTGCTCGCCGGCATTCCCCTGCTCGGGCACCTGCCGGCGAGCGCGATCCTGAACGATTCAGCGAATGCCGCGTCGCTGCTGGGGCCACTGGCGAGCGGAGAGCGCCGGGCGGCCTACCTGCCCGCGAGCCCGCCCACCGACGTCGAGGACCGCTGGAGCGTCGACCCCCGCCACGGCGCCGCGCGTGCGCCCGCGCTGACGGCCACCGGCGCCGAAGGCTCCGCGGCGACGGTCACCGGCGAGCTGGCGTTCGTGCCCGACGCCCCCGGCGCGGACGTGCTCGTCGGCGTGGCGCTGCCGGCACCGACCCCGGAGGGGTCGGTGGGGCCACCCATCGGCGTGGCGATCGAGGCCGACGCCCAGGGTGTGAGCGTCGAGGCGATCACGCGCTATGACGCGACCCGCTCGCTGGGACACGTCTCGCTGAACGATGCTCAGGCGACCGTGCTGGACGCATCGGCGGAGTCTCTCGCCGCGGCGTGGCATCTCGCGCAGGCGCTGATCGCGGCCGAGTCGCTGGGCAGCGTCGAGACCGCGCTGGACATGAGCGTGCAGTACGCCAAGGAGCGCCACACGTTCGGTCGCGCGATCGGCTCCTACCAGGCGGTCAAGCACTCGCTCACCGAGGTGCTGCGCCAGCTGGAGAACGGACGCTCGCTGCTGTATTACGCGGGCTGGGCGCGGCGCGGCGCTCCGGAGGAGTTCCCGCTCGCCGCCGCCGCCGCGCGCTCGGTGGCCGGGCGCGCGCTCGACCACGCGGCGCGCACGATGATCTCGGTGCACGGCGGCATCGGCGCGACATGGGAGCACGACGCGCCGCTGTACTTCCGCCGCGCCCAGCTCTCCCGACGCCTGCTCGGCGGGACCGGCGCAGCGACCGACCGGGTGGCGGGCGAGCTCATCGCACAGGCCGACGCGGCCTGACCTGACGCTTTGGGTATGCCCTGACGCAAGCGCGACAGTCGCGCGGCGCAGTCTGCGCATCAGTGTCCGTGTGCACGCCCTGATCGCGTGACCCGCGCGGCGCGGGCTCGTGCTGATGACCGGACCGGTGTGAGCGCCGCCAGCACGGGAGCGCCGTAGGCGGCGTGCACGGCGGCGACCATCGACGTGTCGAGCCCGCAGTTGACGCAGAACCCGTGCTGAGACCAGCTGATCGCGCGGGCGAGCACCTGATCGGCGTAGGTGACGCCGGCGGCGGCGTGTCCGTAGTAGTCATACGCCGCGTTCCAGGCGCCGGCGCCGAGCGCGAGCGTGGCGCCGTCCGCGGACAGCAGGTGTGCCGCTCCCATGATCGCGTCGAAATCGTCGTAGATCGACGGGTGGGTGGCGGTCGGATGGTCGTAGGCCGCCGGGCGGCGCCCGTACCGGTAGGAGTTGCTGACGAGATCCCACGTCGAAACGGGGCCGTTGGTGACGTTGAACTGCATCGGCCCACCGCAGCAGCGCGCGAAGTTGAGGCCGTGGTAGGTGGTGGGGGCGGTCGAGAACGCCGACTCCTGCTCGTGGATGGAGGCGATCAGCAGCCAGTTGACGCCGAATGTGGTCTGGGCGACGGAATAGATCGGGTAGAACCCTTCCATCCAGCGGGTGGAGACGAGTATCTGCAGCGGACTGTCGAGACGGGCCAGCGCCTGGGTCTGCGCTGCGGTCGCGGGGTGCGTGACGATCGCCCCGGGCGACCCTGTCGCGGACACGTCCGCCGAGTGCGCGGCGGGAGCCGGTGTGGCCGCGGTGATGAGCACCGGCGGAGGCGCCGCCGGCGAAACGCCCGCCGAGCGCCCGACGAGCCCCGTGAGGACCGCGACGAGCACCGCTGCGCCGAGCGCGGCGATCGTGCCGGCCAGCAGCCAGTGCCCGCGTTCGGAGGGCGGCGACGGGACGTGCTCGAACGCGGGCACGGGGCGATTTCCTGCGGAAAAGCGCAGGCGGCGCACGAGCGTGGTCGACGAAGTCCTCTCACCCATATTTGACCCTCTGCAGCACGGTAGCGGGAGCGGCTAAAGAGAGCGTGTGCCTGTCAGACCGCGAGCACGCGGCGCAGCACGCGGTCGAAGGCGCCGGAGGGCAACAGCGCGTGGGCGAGGACCATGCCGCGGGCGTCGCGCCCGACAAGGTAGCGGGCGCGCGGACGGCGCGCCGTGAGCGCCCGCTCGATCGTGGCGGCCACCTGCTCGGGCGAGACGCCGCGGCGCTCGGTGTCGCTCAGGACCTTGGCGAACGCCGCCGGAACACGCCCGTACTCGTGTTGCAGCTCCGGCGGGACTTCCAAGCCGTCCGCGGTGGCCCGAGCCTTGCTCCAGATCGGCGTTTTCACCGATCCCGGCTCGACCAGGGAGACGTGGATGTGCGAGCTGTGCAGCTCTCCGCGCAGGGCGTCACCGAGCGCCTCGATCGCGTGCTTCGACGCGGCGTAGGGTCCGTTGAACGGCACCGAGACACGGCCGCCGATGGAGGAGACGAGCACGATCCGCCCGTGCGCGGCGCGCAGCGAGGGCAGCAGCGCCCGGGTGACCGCGACCTGGCCGAAAACGTTGACCTCGAACTGCATCCTCAGGTCCTCGGGCGAGACCAGCTCCAGCGGTCCGCCGACGCGGATGCCCGCATTGTTGACGAGCGCGTCGAGGCGTCCCCCCTGTGAACCGCCGGCTCGGGCGGTCTCCTCCCGGATCCGCACCTGCGCCTGCTCGATCTGCCCGGCATCGGTCACGTCGAGGATCAGCGGGATCACCTGTCCGGCCACGGCCTCCTGGAGCAGACGCTCGCCGGCCGCGGGGTCCCGTACGCCGGCGAACACGGTCCAACCGCCGGCGGCGAGGCGCAGCGAGGTGGCGCGCCCGATGCCCGTGGAGGCGCCGGTGATCAGGGCCGTGGGCATGGGACGACCTTATCCGACGCGCGCGTGCGGGAGAGCGGTCGGTCGGAGCCGCATGTGAGCAATCTCACAACGCGGTTAGCGACCGCTTAGGATCCGGCTGGATGGTTCCGCGCGTGGGCAAGCCCTCAACAGCCTCGCGCGTGGCGATCGCGTGCGCGATCCTTGCCGTCCTGGCGGGCTGCGGGTCGAGCGTGCGCGGCGGTCTCAGCGCGCGGGCGAGCGCCAAACCCTCCGCCCAGGTCGTATCCGGCGCGTGCTCGACGGCGGTGCTCGGCGCGCTCGGAGACGTGGCCATGCGCATCTATCGTGAGGGCGTCTTCAGCGAACGCACCAGATCGGCGCTGAGCTTCATCGCGCGTTCGATTTCGCTGCGCGAGGCGATCGAACGCGACGATCCCCGAGCCGCGCGCGCGGCGGCGCAGGCGCTGATCGTAACCGGGCACATGACCAGCCTGCAAGTGCTGCGAGGAGCCGCCGCCGAAGGCGGCGGTCGGGTGCTCGCCGACGTCGGCGCCCCGGACGCACTGGCGCCGCTGCACGGCGCGATCATGGGCGCGAGCGGCGCCCCGATCGGCACATTCGCCACCAGCGTGTGGACCGACGACGGGTTCGTCCAGGAGACGGACGGGATCGCCCAGGGTGTGACCGCGCTGCGCGAGAACGGGCACAGCGTCGCCTCTTCGTTCGCGTTGCCGCCGGGTGAGCTGCCATCCCAGGGAGCCATTGCGGTGAGGGGAACCGACTACGTCTACACCTCGTTTCCGGCCGCGGCATACCCAGCGGGGCAACTGCGTGTGTACCTGCTGAAGCCGCTGTCCTCGATCGCGCCCCTGTGCGGAGCAACGGCGCAGGACACGCTCGCAAACACGCTCAGCCGTGTCGCGCGGCTGATCTACGCCGGCGAGGTTGGTGGGCGCGCGCTCACACAGGTTCATCGCGTGCAACGCGACCAGCCGCTGCTGCGAGCGGTCGCGGCACGCGATCCGGCCGCGACGCGGCGGGCGATCGAACGCCTCCTGCACCAGCACGTCGTGCGCCTGCGCGTGAACGCCGGCGGGCGGCTGCTGTCGGATGTCGGCGGCCCGTACGTGCTCGCCCCGGTGCGTGCGCCGCTGCACCTGAACGGCCGGCGGATCGGCAGCCTCGAGCTGTCGATCCAGGACGACGAGGGCTACAAGCGCCTGGTGGGGCGGCTGGCGGGCCTGAACGTCCTGATGTACATGGGCCCGCGCCTGGTCAAGAACAGCCTCGGCCCGGCGCCGGGGACGGTTCCCGCGAGCGGGACATACCACTACCGCGGGCATATGTTCCGCGTGTTCACACTCCACGCCAACGCGTTTCCGTCGGGACCGCTGCGGATCGTGGTGCTGATCCCGATTCCCTACCCGTAGGTCATCGCCTGACGCTCGTCTCGCCTGCGCGCAGCCAACAGGTGCGGTAACCGGCGCCGACAGCGGTGGCAGTTGAGCTGGCTATGGGTTTCCCCCATCAGCCCGCAACGTTGCGCACCCTCAGGCTGATGCGAGCGAGGCCTGCTTACCGCGCAGTCCGTCCAGCAGCTCGGTGAACGAGGCGGAGAATTTGGCGACTCCCTCGCGCTCACACGTGTCGGTGACCTCCTCGTAGCTGACGCCCGCCGCGGCCAGCCGCTCGAACACGGCGTGCGCCTCCTCCAGACCCTGCTCCAGTCGCGGCTTGGGGTCGCCGTGGTCCTGATAGGCGTCGATCGTCTGGAGAGGCATCGTGTTGACGGTGTCCGGCCCGATCAGCTCGTCCACGTACAGCGTGTCCGGGTAGGCCGGGTCCTTCACCGAGGTCGACGCCCACAGCACCCGCTGGGGCGTGGCGCCCTTGGCCGCCAGGAACTCCCAGCGCTCGCCCGCGAACGCCGTCTTGCAGTGCGCGTAGGCGAGTCGCGCGTTGGCGATCGCCAGCTTGCCCTTGAGCTCGTCGTGGCCCCCGATCTCATCCAGCCGCCGGTCGGCCTCGGTGTCGATGCGCGAGACGAAGAAGCTCGCCACCGACGCCACCTTGCCGGGGTCGCCCCCGGCGGCGATGAGGCGCTCGACCCCGCGCAAGTAGGACTCGGCCACCTCGGCGTAGCGGCGCAGCGAGAAGATCAGCGTCACGTTGATCGAGCGGCCGTGCGCGATCACGTCCTCGATCGCCGCCAGCCCGGGCTTGGTCGCGGGGATCTTGACGAGCAGGTTCGGCCGGTCCACCGTCTCGTGCAGGTCGATCGCCTCACGAAACGTCCGCAGCGTCTCATATGCCAGTCCGGGATCGACCTCCAGCGAGACGTACCCGTCGCGTCCGGACGTCGCGTCGAACGCTCCCCTGAACACGTCACATGCGTCCTTGATGTCGCGCACGGCCAGCGCCCAGAACACGTCGCTCGCGTCGCGGTCGGCGAGCTCGCGTATCTGCTCGTCGTAGGCGTCGCCTTCGGCCATCGCCTTCTGGAAGATCGTCGGATTCGACGTCGCCCCGACGACCGAGGCCTCGTCGATCAGGCCCTGCAGGTGTCCTCCGCGAATGGACGCGCGCGAGAGCGAGTCGATCCACACGCTCTGCCCGTATGCCGAAAGTCGTTGCAGCGGCTTGTCCATCAGCGTGCTCCCTCCATCAGCCTGCGCTCCTCGATCAGCGCGCGCGCGCGCGCGGCGATGTTCTCGGCGGTGAACCCGAGCTCTTCAAGGACCTTCGATCCGGGCGCGCTCGCGCCGAAGCGGTCGAGCCCGAGCACGCCACCGCGATCGCCCACCCACCGCCACCAGCTCAGGCTCACGCCCGGCTCGACCGCCAGGCGGGGGCCGACGCCGGCTGGCAGCACCTGCTCGCGGTAATCGGCCGGCTGCGCTTCGAACAGCTCCATGCAGGGCATCGACACGACTCTTACCCGGGCTCCCTCCGCGGCAAGCGCCTGCGCGGCCCGCAGCGTGGGCGACACCTCCGCCCCGGTGGAGATCAGGATCAGCTCGGGCTCGCCCTCGGTGGGCGCCGAGTCCCACAGCACGTACCCGCCGCGCTCCAGCTCGCTCGCCTGTCCGAGCCCTTCGCCGTCGCGGTCGAGCACGGGGATGTTCTGCCGGGAGAGCAGCAACGCCACCGGGCCGTCCTCGCGCTCCAGCGCGACCCGCCATGCCTGCGCGGTCTCGTTCGCGTCAGCCGGTCGGATCACCCACAGATCGGGGATCGCGCGCAGCGCCGCATAGTGCTCGACCGGCTGATGGGTGGGCCCGTCCTCGCCGAGGCCGACCGAGTCGTGCGTCCACACCCATATGACCGGGAGCCTCATCAGCGCCGACAGCCGCACCGATGGGCGCATGTAATCGGAGAAAATCAGAAATGTCGAGCCGTACGGCTTGACGATCCCGCCGTGCGCGGCGGCGCCGTTGACGATCGCGCCCATCGCGTGCTCGCGGATCCCGAACGGCACGTTGCGCCCGGCGTGCGGTCGGGAGAACACGCCCGCGCCCTCGAACATCGTCTTGGTCGACTCGACCAGGTCGGCGGCCCCGCCGATCGTCGTCGGCGCATACTCGCAGAACGCGGCCATCGTCTTCTGGCCGGCCGCGCGCGTGGCGATTTCCGTGCCGGGCAGAAACCGCGGCAACGCTGCCTCGCGCCAACCCGGGCGCAGACCACTGCCGTTCCAGGCGAGATCCCAGTCGGCCGCGAGCTCGGGCAGGGACTGTCGCCACTGCTCGAACCGCTCCTGCCACTGCGCCTGTGCGCGCGCGCCTGCGTCCACGAGCGACATGTGCTCGCGCACGCGCTCGTCAACCCAGAACGTGCGCTCGGGGTCCTCCCAGCCCATCGCGACCTTGGCGGCCCGCACCTCGTTCTCGCCCAGCGGCGCGCCGTGCGCTTTGGCGGTGTCGACCGCGTGCGGAGCCGGATAGGCGATGTGCGAGCGGATCGCGATGAACGACGGCCGCTCGGGTTCCTCGCGCGCGGCGCTCAGCGCGGCCGTGAGCGCGTCGAGATCCTCGGCGTCGGGCACCCGCTGCACGTGCCAGCCATCGGCGGCGAACCGCTCGACGTGGTTCTCGCCGTCGAACGAGATCGCCGTGGTGCCGTCGATCGTGATGCGATTGTCGTCGTAGCAGACGATCAGCTTGCCCAGGCCGAAGTGCCCGGCGATCGAGGCCGCCTCCTGGCTGATCCCCTCCATCATGTCGCCGTCGGAGCAGATCGCGTACGTGTGGTGATCGACGACCTCGCTGCCGGGCCGGTTGAAGCGCTCGGCGAGGAAGCGCTCGGCGATCGCCATGCCGACGGCGTTG
>Ga0210408_10001946_pt1 | contig 20725 bp, 15 predicted proteins | sample IncBWH4MmetaG_FD_155471 | JGI IMG/M metagenome (GOLD analysis project Ga0210408, IMG submission 155471) | Forest soil microbial communities from Barre Woods Harvard Forest LTER site, Petersham, Massachusetts, United States - Inc-BW-H-4-M | ecosystem: Environmental > Terrestrial > Soil >...
CCTTGTTCGCCGCGGGCGATCCCATCAATCCTGAGTGGGCGGGGCAGGAAGCTGCGGCATTTCCTGACAACTGGACGGTAGGTTTGAGTTTTCTGCACAACCTGTTCGCGCGGGAACACAACTCATTTGTCGCGGAGTTCGGTCGCGCGGCGGCGCAGAGGCCAAATGCGGACTCCGGATTGCGCGATCCGGCCAAGCCTCAACACGTGATCCGTTATCGCGATGTGACTCGGGTCGAATTGTTTGAAGTAGCGCGGCTGGTGGTGGCGGCAGAGATCGCCAAGATCCACACTACGGAGTGGACACCGCAGTTGCTCTACGATGAGCCGCTCTACCTTGGCATGAACGGCAATTGGAGTGGACTGCTAGGTACCAACAGTCCATTGCTCTCGAAGGCGTTGAGTGACGTGGTCACGCAAAACTTCGGCAAGTCGAAGGATGTGGACAAGGGATCGTCGTGGTACTCCGTTTTTGCGTCGGGTCCGGGCATCTTCGGCCTGGGCAGCAAGGTGCGTGGGTACGATGTGTCCGATCCGAAGTTCACCAACGGCGGCGTGAACCATTTCGGATCGCCATTCAATTTCCCTGAGGAGTTTGTCTCGGTTTACCGGCTGCACCCGCTGGTGCCGGACTTGCTGGAATACCGCGATCTGGGCGCCGATCCTAATAAGATCGTCAAGCGCGTTCCGGTTGTGGAAACCTTTCAAGGCAAGGCGACTTCATTTACAGAGACGATGGGGCTGGCCAACTGGGGGCTCACGCTGGGGCGTCAGCGGCTGGGACTGCTTACGCTCAACAACTCGCCGCAGTTTCTGCAGAACTTGAAGATGGGCCGGCTCGAGAGCAAGACCCAACAGATCGACGTGGTGGCGCTCGATATTATTCGCGACCGCGAACACGGCGTGCCGCGATTCAACGAATTCCGCCGTCAGTACGGGCTACACGAGCTCACAAGCTTCGACGACTTCATGGACCCGGCGGTGCAGGCGGGCTCGGCCGACTGGCAGGAGCAGCGAAACACGATCGCTGCCCTGCGAGATGTCTACGGGCAGCACAAGTGCGATGCATCCCGGATTATTACGGACGCGCAGGTGAACGACGACGGCACGCCGATCAACGATTGCCTCGGTCATCCTGATGGTTCGATCGTGGACAACGTTGAAGACGTGGATACGGCGGTAGGCTATCTCGCTGAATATCGCCGTCCGCACGGGTTCGCCATCTCCGAGACGCAGTTTGTGGTTTTCATTCTCAACGCATCGCGCAGGCTCTTCAGCGACCGTTTCTTCACGTCGAGCTTCCGGCCGGAGTTCTACACCACGCTCGGCGTCGATTGGGTGAACCACAACGGTCCCGGTCCCGAGATGATGGAGAAGGGAACACCCAACGGCCACAAGCAGCCGGTCTCGCCCATGAAACGGGTGCTGATGCGCAATATTCCTGAACTCAAGCCGGAACTCGACAGCGTGGTGAATGCGTTCGATCCGTGGGCTCGCGACCGCGGCGACTATTACAGTATCGCGTGGAAGCCGCGCCCCGGTGCGGAGTCTGACGAGGCGTTCAAGCCGTAACAGTGCCCGCGCTACTGGTTCATGAACCGGAGAATCGCGCGCTCGTCTTTTTCACTGAGCGCCGCACGCACTCGCATGTGGCGTATGACTGTCCCGGTGATGGCCGGGGAGAGGCTTTGCGGCGCATTGTGACACCGCGAACAATTCTGTTTGAATGCGCGTTCACCGTCTGAACTTGCAGAGGTCTTCGGTTGAGTTGAGGTGGAAGACCGGGCCTTGGATGGCATGGCAGCGCTTTGCGCGAGCACCGGAAACAGGATTGAGATTGCACACACAGCGGCAAGGATATGTGGTTTTGTCATTTTCCCTTCCAGGTAGGAAACAGGAACCTGTAGACGATTCCGGTTTCCCAGATGTTGCGGTTGCCTGCATCCGAAAACTGGCGTGAATAGCTGCTATTGATGCGGAGTTCGTGAGTCAGCCGATAGTTGATTCCGAAGTCTGCGCGCTGGGTGTTGGTGGCCGGCAGGCCGTCGGATGCGTCGGGGCTGTTGCGGAACGTCTGCTGAATGCGAAACACGGGTTCGAACCGGCCCAGGAAGGAGTCTTCGCCTCCGAATCTTGCCAGGCGATAGTCCGCCTGGGCCCAGTATCCCTGGGCATGAGGTCCATGCGCATACTCCGAACGCAACCTGAAGTGGGTCTCGGCGGGCTCCCACCACAGATGGGTACCGACGAAATCGGCAGCGGCCCCCTGAAGGCGGCGGCTGTACGAGATACCGGCCTCAAGGCGTGCGTCGGGGAAGTAGACGCTGAGCCTGCCGCCGCTCGATCTCTGCGCATTGAATTGCTCGTTGGTGCTGGTAGCAGAGAAATAGGTGGCGTAGTCGATGGAAGCGCGCGAGGAAGAGAACAAGGAGCCGCGCAACATTCCTCCCACACCCGAGCCGGTGCCGATCCCCAGGGGATAAATCAGAGGAGCATCTTCATAGCTGCTGATCCAAATTGGAGTGAGGCGCTCATTGTAAGTTCCAAAAGGAGTAAGAAACTCCCCCGCAACGAAGGTCAGTTGACTCGAGGCAATGATGTCGGCCTGGAGATAAGACAGACCCAGGAATGAGTTGCTGGTGTAGCCGCCATGACTGCCATTGGGGAACCAGGAATCCAGAATGGTCGCACGGCTCTCAACCAGGAGGTGGTCGCCAAGCGGCGCCGCCAGCACCGGGGAGATGACCGGAGTGTAAGTTGTGTTGCCGTTGTTAGTACTGGTAACGAATCCAACTCCTCCAGAGATCAGAGGCGTATTCTGCGCGCTCGCCTGCACGGCCGAACTCAACGCGGCAACGGCCAGATAAGCGATCGCGATCTGCTTTGACAATGCCCAATTGGGTCTCTCAAGTCGCAACATGTTCTTCAGGTTTGCACGCATCAACCGGGAGGGTGTCAGAAGGTTGTCGTGCGAATGTCAAAGGATTGTCACAGGGGCAGCCGAACAGTCGCAGCACGCTGATTCTTCAACAAGCTAGTTGGGCGGCTAAGTCGGCGCAAGATTGACGCAGTTTCTCGGTAGACGACAAATCTCTGACAATCTCATGACAGCGAGGTGACATTTAGACCACCTCACTCGATTAGTGTGGGGCACATGAACGGCGACGACGCGAGGCAAAACAGGCCGCGCCGTTGATAAGGGTTCGAGTCACACTTTTTTCCCAGGAGTCTTCATGATGCTTAAGTCTTTTTCGACGGTTGCCCTGATTTTCGCGGCCCTGGCTCCGTCTGTGTTACTGCGTTTGTCGGCTGCGGCAAACCCGGCTCCGCGCCGTGTAGAGGTGGTCGCCAAGCGCTATTGCTTCAACCCGTCCACCGTCAATCTGAAGAAGGGAGAGCCGGTAATTCTGGTGCTAAAAAGCACCGATGTTTCGCACGGAGTACGTATTCGCGAACTGAATGTCGATGTGAAGGCGCCCAAAGGAGGACAAGCAGAGGTCGAGTTCACACCGCAGGTCTCAGGAGACTTTGTGGGTCATTGCTCGGTTTTTTGCGGAGCCGGCCATGGATCCATGACACTGACGTTTCACGTGAGCGGGTGAGATGCGCGGATTGACGTTGGTGATGCTCTCGCTCTCTCTGTTTCTGGCTACGGCCTGCAAAGCCACACACCCCAAGGGATTGGAGGCACGAGTGATGCAGACTGCGAAACGCCGCCTCATTGGGAATAAAGGCCAGAAGAACCCATTGCCTGCGACGCCGCAGACGATTGCGGATGGAAAAGAAGCCTTCTCGCACTTTTGCATCGCGTGTCACGGATTGGATGGACAAAATACTGGAGTGCCATTCGCCGACCGGATGTCGCCGGCAGTACCGTCGCTGGCGTCGCCGGAGGTGCAGGAATTCACGGATGGGCAGCTTAAGCAGATCATCGATTACGGGATCTGGCCCTCGGGAATGCCAGGATCAAAGGGCATGTTGAGCGAAGAGGAAATCTGGTCGATCGTGTCATTCATGAGACACCTGCCTCCGGCCGGAAGCCTGGGCGAACCGGAGATGTATAGCCACTGATTACCGATGATGATGATGACACAAGCAAAAACGGGTAAGGAGGCGTGGAGACGCGCTCTTCAACTTAAGCAAGCAGTTGTCGCGTGCTTTGATTCGCGGTCGGCCGAAGATCCGTGTCCGCTGGAGAGATTTGGTGAAGAAGACTGGCGAAGGATTCTGTTCTGGCTGGACATAAGCGGATTGGCCCTGTATCTGCTCGATCAAGTGAACTACCTCGGGTTCCAGGCGTATTTGCCTAAGCCGGTTGAGGAGCAGCTTCAGGACAGGTGGCGCGAAAACAAGGCCCGGACTTCGTCGCTCATGCGAGAGGCCGCGATCATTGCCACCTGGTTCGACCAGGCGCTAATTCCGTACGCCCTTCTGAAGGGATTCTCGCTGGCTCCGGATTCCGTTCCGGATTCCACTCTTCGCTGGCAAACCGATCTCGATTTTTTGATACCGGAGAAGAGCTGGCAGCTCGCCAGTCACTATGTGCGAAGGCTCGGCTACTCTCTTCATGCCGACTCTGGGGCAACAATGGAGTTTCGAGCTGGAGAAGTAGGAGCACCTGACATGGCCAAGCTGTACAAGGTCCATTCGCATCGCTCCCTCGAGTTGCACATCCTCAGTCGCCACGATTCTGAGCAAGACTTGTTGACGCGAGCAACCGTCCGGCCCGTGGGTAGATTTTCGTTTGCGTCCCTGTCAGGCCCCGACATTCTTGTGCAGCAAGCAAGACACCTCTTGAAACATCTGTGCGGAGAACATACCCGCATGTCGTGGGTGTTGGAATTCGCGCGGCACGTTGCTTGCAGACGGGATGACAGTGAATTCTGGGCTCATGTGAGATCGTACGCGGCCGAAGGTGACGGGAACCTCGCGATGGCCGTTTCCTTGTGGCTTGCCGCGGACATCTTTGGCGGTGTGCCCGAGGAACTCTGCCAGGAATGGTTTGGGGAGTATCTTCCCAAGCGAGTGAGACTGTGGCTTGAACTCTACAGCCGCGAGCTTCTTCTGTCCGATTCGATCGGTAGCAAGCTCTACGCGATTCTCCGTCGAGAGCTTCCGATCACTCATGCCGGCTCGCGAAGCTTGCGGAAGATTTTGCTACCGACTTGTCTGCCCGCTCGCATCACGAGAACCGCCAGCGGAGAGACTCTGCTCTCTGCTTTGCATCGATACGGCCTAGAAGTCATGCATTTCTGGTCCCGGCTTCGCTTTCACGTGGTGGAGGGCCTCCGATTCGCGGTGGAGTCGACACGGTGGCGGCGCGCCGTTGCAAGGGTGGAAGACTGATATGCCAGGTTGCATGCGGAGGGTTCACATCTCAGACCGTACGACGCGCTTGATTCTGTTCTGCCTCGCAATATGGGCATCCCGTGTTAGCGCGGGGCAAAGCTCGACGACTCCGGATAGTCCTTTTCCTTCACCGACTCCGTCGGCTGTCGATTCCGGAGCACCGCAACAGAAATCGGATGAAGATAGTCAGCGCTTCACGCTTGGAGCCTCGCGGATCATCCAAATGGCTCAAGCGAATCCGGAAGTACTTGTCGAATTGAAATCGTTCGTGGCCGATTCCCAGCAAACAAGCGGAACCCCCACGCAGGCCGACTCCATCAGCGATCAGCAACTCTTTCGGCAGATTTCTTCGGACAGCGGTCTTCGAGTGCGGATAACAGACTTTCTCTGGTCGCGCGGGTTTGTCTCTGATGAAGAGATCGAGCGATCTCCAGAATCACTGCCCGGCTCATCGGGCAAAGGCGCCGTTGATTCAACAATTAATCAGCGATCAGCGGAATCATCCGATGACGACCGAACGCTGAATCCCAGCCGCATCGATCCGACCCAAGATCAAGAAGCCTACCCAATCCCGAAGAGACCCGAGTCGCTGGCTACTCCCAGGGATCGACGCGTTGAGAGTCCGCCGGCCACTCAGCCGAATATCACCGATCGCCCAGAGGTACTTCACCGGCCAGCGCCCTACAATTTACTGTCCCTTCGCGATCTGTACACCCAGATGCCCGATTCAACCGAGCACCTGAAACGATTTGGATCGGAGATGTTTGTCAATCGCAGTGGGATATTGCCTTCAATGTCGCAAGGCCGCATTGGGGTGCCTGCACCGCTCGATGTTCCGGTCGGTCCCGACTATGTGCTCGGACCCGGAGATCAATTGAGCATCAGCATCTGGGGCGGAATCTCGCAAACGGTGAAACAGATAGTCGATCGCGAGGGCCGAATCACGTTGCCCGAAGTCGGGCAGTTGCAAGTGGCGGGTCTCACGCTCGAGCGCGCGCAGAGCATGGTTGAGAACGCCGTGCTGCCTCAATTCAGGAACGCGCACGTGGCCCTTACTGTGGCTGGATTGCGCACCGTGCGGATCTATGTCGTGGGAGACGTGCAGCGGCCCGGAGCCTACGAAGTTAGTTCGCTCGCATCTCCCGTTAACGCGCTTTACGCGGCTGGCGGACCCACCGCCGTCGGATCGCTCCGCGTGATGAGGCACTATCGGGCAGAAAAACTTGTCGGCGAAATCGATCTGTATGACTTCCTGCTCCATGGGGTTCGCGGCGACGAAGATCATCTTCAGGGCGGAGACACACTTGTCGTTCCGCCGGCGGGACCACAGGTGGCGGTGTTCGGTGCAGTAAAGCGCCCTGCAATCTATGAACTGACAACCGAGAAATCTCTCAATGCGCTTCTCGAAAAGGCGGGAGGACTGACGGTTGCAGCCGCGCTGGGTCACATCACGATTGAACGGATTATTGCCAATCAGCATCGAGTTGAGTTGAGTGTCGAAGTTCCGGACTCTGCGGATCCGGACGTTGTGCATTCGAAATTCGAACAATTCGAAGTGAAAGATGGGGACCGCATCCGTGTTGCGACGGTTCTCCCTTACAATGAGCGCGTCGTCTATTTGCAGGGGCATGTTGTTCGCCCCGGCAAGACGGCTTACCGCGACGGGCTGCAAATCTCCGACATATTACGCGGGTACAGCGATCTTCTCCCAGAGCCTGCGGACCGCGGAGAGATTGTTCGTCTGGTTGGGCCTGACCTTCACCCGGAGACCATCGAGTTCAATATTCCGGACATTCTCATCGGGAACGCAAGGTTTGCTCTCGCTCCATTCGACACAATCCATATCTTCGGCAGATATGAGCAAGACGCACCGAGCGTAACGGTGAAGGGCGAAGTGCAACGACCAGGCTCTTATCCACTTTTTGCGGGAATGACCGCTGCCCAGCTTGTGCGTGCGGCAGGAGGTTTCAAGCGTGATGCTCTGCTTGAGACAGCCGACCTGGTGAGCTACCGCGTGGTTAAAGATGCTCTGGTCACAGTGCAGCGGGAGAACCTCAGGATTGGCGCAGCCGTAATCAAAGAGGACCGTGAAGCGGATGTGACGCTCAAGCCCGGCGACATACTTACCGTCCATCAACTCACCGGGTGGGACGACATCGGAGCCTCCATCACGATTGAAGGCGAAGTAGCGCATCCCGGAAGCTACGGGCTTCAGGAAGGCGAGCGCCTGAGTGACGTGTTGCGACGCGCGGGTGGATTCCGCTCGACGGCATACCCTGAGGGCGCGGTGCTTACCCGGCCTGATGTCGGGGCCCTTGAGGAAAAGAGCCGGCAGGAGCTGATTCGCCAGATCGAAGCGGCCTCAGCCGCGGCCCGCCTTTCCCCAGTGGTTGCGGGTGGCGAGCCGTCGGCGAATCTTCAGATGATCCAGCAGCAACAGGAGCAGGTACTCGCGCAATTGCGCAGCCAGCCCGCAAGCGGGCGTCTCGTCATCCGTGTTGCTTCCGATATTGAATCGTGGGCCGGTACTCCGGCGGACATCGAAGTAAGAAATGGCGACATGCTGCGTATTCCCAAGCGCCCCGGGTTCGTGCTTGTTAGCGGGCAGGTCTACAACGCTTCTGCAATTTCATTTGCACCGGGAAAGACTGCGGGCTGGTACCTGGAGAAAGCTGGGGGCGCCACGGCTATCGCCAATCGAAAGGAGATCTTCGTAATTCGAGCCAATGGAACGGTTGTTGGCCGGCGATCAGGGGGATGGTACGGTCACGAAGTCCTATCCACTCGATTGAATGCGGGCGACGTAATTGTCGTGCCTCAGAAGATCATTGGAGCCTCCTACATCTGGCGGAATCTTCTGAGCGCGGCGCAAATTGCCGCATCTATCTCTATCGCCGCCGCGGTTGCCGGCCTCTAGGAACTGAAATGCAGATCGAAGACGGAGTCATGCCGGCGGTAGAAGTTCCTCACGGTAGCCCGGAGGAGACCACTGATCGAAACTGGCTGACAAATACGACCATTGTGTGGCGTCAACGAAAGCTGCTCGGCCGCACCACGGCTGCTGCGTTTGTCCTTGGTCTGGCGATCTCCCTTCTGATTCCAAAGACCTATGAGTCGACTGCACTCATTATGCCCCCGGAGAATTCTGGTTCTGGTGGGGCAATCCTTGCGGCCCTTACGGGCCGCGTGCTCGGAAACGATACGCTTGGGGGAATCGCGGCTTCCTTGTTGGGTGGACACAACACGGGTGCTCTTTTCGTAGACCTTCTCCGTAGCGGGACCGTGACAGGCCACCTGATCGACAGGTTTCAACTGCAGAGTGTCTATCGCAAACGCTATCGGGTAGATACGGCAAAGTACCTCCTGCGTCACACCGTCATTCTTCAAGACAAGAAGAGCGGGGTGATCACCCTGACGGTGAAAGACCATGATCCGAAGCGTGCACGCGATCTGGCGCAGGCATACCTGGACGAGTTGAACCTGATTGTGAATCGCACCAGCACGTCCTCCGCGCACCGGGAGCGTGTCTTCATTGAACAAAGGCTTGCCGGAGTCAAGTCCGACCTCGATCGAGCACAAAAGGGCCTGAGTGAATTTGCCAGCACACACGCCACCGTAGACCTGCGGGAACAAACGCGCGCCACCGTCGAGAGTGCCGCTAAGTTGGAGGGCGAGTTGATCGTCACGCAAGGCGACTTCGATTCGTTGCGCCAAATCTACGGAGATGGGAACGTGCGCGTGCGCGCCGCGCAGGCCCGAATCGGCAACCTGAAACGAGAGATTGCGAAGATCAGTGGAACCTCGGCGGAGCTCTCGACCGATCCAGTGACCAAGGTGACCGCAGACAGTGGGGACGCATTGGATACCTACCCGCCTCTTCGCCAATTGCCGCGCCTAGCCGTTCCGTACTCCGACCTGTATCGCAATGTCCGCGTTCAGGAGACAGTCTACGAGTTGTTGACACAGCAGTACGAAATCGCGCGCATTCAGGAAGCGCGGGATATACCGGTCGTCAATGTGATCGATTCCCCGGGCATTCCTGAGAAGAAATCCTTTCCACCTCGGGCACTCTTCACCCTGGCCTTCACCTTGTCGATCTCGTGCTCCGTCTGCTTCCTGATTCTAGGAAGCCACTTCTGGAATTCAGTAAATCATCGAGATCCGCGCCGAGTTCTTGCAGCAGAGATCTGGACCGATATTCGTTCGTTGAGATTCCGTATGAAGTCGGAAGATACTCCATGAGCACGGGAGGAGTGGTCTCACTAGTTGGCGGCTTACCGCTCTCCGACCTGTGCGAGTCTTCTAATTGCCGCCGGTTCTCGGCGACGGCAGCTGTCGTGGGCTTCTTCTTCTCATTTCAGTCCATTACTCCGCTGATCTCGGCGCGCGGGCTTGGAATTGGCAGTGAACCAGGCGTTTACTTCAACTTGATCGTTGGCACTCTGCTGTTGCTATTCACTGTATTTCTTACCGTTGGCCGCAGTCGCAATCAGGTGAGGGATTTCTTGCGAATCCCGACTATGCGCTGGATGTGCTTCTTCCTCATATTTTCCCTAGCCAGCCTGTCTTGGAGCGCGACCGTGTCGCCGGTCGCGTCCTTTTTTTATTGGCTAGAATTGGCCACTGAGGTCGGGACGGTCATTCTGCTGTTTCGAGCCGACGGCAAGACTCCAGTCTTTGTTTCGCTGATGAGGGGATTTGTAGCGAGCACGGCCATCCTAGCGCTTGCTGCGTGGATCATGCCTCTCGAATCCGACCTTCGCCTAGGCGACCAGGAGTACTTCAACACCAACCAGATAGGCAATCTCTGCGCGTTATCGATCTTCTTCTGCGAGTTCCTGCGAGCGCGAAAGGCTGGCGGCAACAAGTTGGTTACGCTGCTCCTTGGAGTCACGTTGCTGAGAAGCCTGAGCAAGGCTACCCTTGTAGCCTTTGTGGTTGCGCAGTTATACATTCTTGCTCGTGGCATAGCGACTCGAAGACAGAAACTGACCGCCATTCTTGGTTCTAGCCTAATGTTTCTTATCTTTCTTGGACTGTTTCAGAATTACTACGAGGTATATACGACTGCCGGAAATCAGGCGGAAACACTTACGGGAAGGACCACGATTTGGGCATACGCGATCAGTGCAGGGCTGCAAAGCCCTTGGGTTGGCAATGGGATCGACTCGATGTGGAGGGTTATGCCACCCTTCGGAGTCGACCTGTTCGAGGCGAGGCACGCCGAGAATGAGTTCCTGCAACAGTTCTTTGCTTATGGCCTTGTGGGGGTCGTTGTAGTCATCGGCCTGTACTGGAGTTTATATCGGCGAATTCGCTCGCTTCCTAAGGGATCCCTGCGAACCTCTCTAACGGCACTGGTTATTTACATCGCGATTCGCGGCTTGGCTGAAGCCGAGCCTTTTGACTTGCTCCTTCCGCTCTGGATGATTACGGCGATTTCACTGGGAATGTCCCCTGGCGATCACTGCGACGGTGAATCAGGCGAATCACCGGGACGCCTTACGAGCCATCGCTCGCCCGGTGCAATCTGCGAGAGGCCCATCCCATGAACGTTGCAATTGCCGCTTTGTCTGCTCCCGCCCAGCTGAACGGGGTGTCGCGGCATGCTGCGAATTTGGCCCGCGCGCTCCTTTGTCAGCGCGGCATTTCGGCCGTTCACTTTTTGGCGGGCGAGTGGCAGCAGGGGATGTTTCCGGAATTGGTCGACGAATGTGACCCGCGGCTCCACCTCCACTGGATCTCTCTGCGGCATGGCAATCTAAGTCGGCTTGCGTGGTTCTTTGCGAAGCTACCACAGCTGTCAAACGATCTGAAAGTGGACCTGGTGCACCTTGCCTACCCAGCGCCCGTGCGCGCTGGAGCGATGCCGAGCCCCGTGGTCGTAACGCTGCATGATCTGTACCCGTTCGATATTCCTGAGAACTTCGGATATCTCCGCAGCATGGTCAGCCGGCGAATTGTGCGTCAGTGTCTCAACAATGTCAGTGCGGTGGCGTGCGTCTCGGCCAGCACAAGGTCCCAGCTTACGCGTTGGTTCGGCGTCGAGATGGCGAACAAGGCGGAAGTCATCCTGAATGCGGTGGAATCGAAGCCCGCGGCCTCTCGGAGCCCTCTCTTGGAACGGGGTGGTGGGGCGTCGTTCATCCTTTGCGTCGCGCAGCACCGCCAAAACAAAAACGTCCCGTTGGCCATCCGCATCTTTGCGAATGCCGTTGGTAAGGGCATTCTGACGCCGGAGACACAGCTTTTGATTATTGGCATTCCGGGGCCGGCGAGTGCGCTGGTGAAGAAACAGATTCGCCAATCGAGAGTTGAGGGGCAGGTCCGTCTCTTGAGCGGAGTGTCTGAAGCAGAACTGCAAGGGTGCTATCGCCACTGCAAGTTCCTCTTAGCCCCGTCTAGCATCGAAGGCTTCGGCCTGCCAATCGCCGAGGCCCTGCTTACGGGGTGTCCTGTTGTCTGCTCCGACATCCCCGCATTTCGCGAGATTGGGCATGACGCGGTTCGCTATGTTCCTTTCGGTAATCAAGTATTGGAGGGATATAACCGGGCGATCCGCGAGGTCCTCGTCGAGGCTCGGCCCAATGCTCTTCGACTGCAGCACTTGTCGCCACAGGTGATCGGAAGCCAATACCTTGATTTTTATCGAAAGGTCATCAATATGAGCTGCGCGCCTGAGATGAAGAGGCAGCTTAACGTCCGTTCGCTTTCATGATCGCAATGTCGACCCGCAAGAATTATCGGCGCCGCTCAGGCTAGTCGCCAGAGCAGGCGCGATCGACGCTGCGAGGCTCGAGCACCCCGGATCGAGCCGATTCGGATGGCAGAAACGCAGGGGTCAGAGGTTGCGTAGAAGGAGACGCCAAATACTCCAGGGTCGCTGTCCTCTTTGCAAGTGGAAAATTCCTGAATCCGGAGAGCTGTGTCGCAATGTGCCAGAGGAAAGACATGTTCTTGAGGTTGCGGCGCCAGAGGCGCCTCGGATCCTGCGCAAGCCGGTGAAGCCACTGGAAGCCTGCTCGCTTAACCCAGGGTGGGCAGCCTCGGATCCTTCCAGTGTGAAAGTCGAATGCGGCGCCGACTCCGATCATCATGCGTGTTCGCATGCATGGGAGCATGCGACGCATGAACAAGTCCTGTTTGGGCGCGCCGATCCCAACCCAGATGATGTCCGGCTTGAGCTCTTCGATTCTTGCAATCAGGCCCTCCTCTTCTCTGGCATCAAGATCACGAAACGGCGGTGTATAGGTGCCGACGATACGCGCTGAACGAAACCGTTTACAGAGAGTGGCCGCTAGTTCCTCTGCCACTCCCGCCTTACCTCCATAGAGAAAATGCGTATAGCCAGCAAATTCTCTTTGCCCAAAGACTTCAAGCATCAGGTCCGGACCAGTGACATGATCAATGTGCCGATGGCCCTGCAGGCGTCCTACCCAAACAGTTGGCGCGCCATCTGGCAGCGCCATAGAGGACCGCGCGAATGTTTCGGCGAGCTGGGGATCGTGAATCGCCTCCAGAATTCCGTGCACGTCGATGGCGCACACGTAGCCCTTTCGATTATTGCGTAGCTCCATCGCGAGCCGGCTCAAAGCCTGCTCCATGTCGAATGCGTCAACGCCAACACCCAATACGTTGGCGCGGTGTCTGATGTCCCTCTCAAAGATCTCTTGTCCGTGAGAAGGCGCGTGAAGCTCGGAGAGAGTGTCTTCTCGCGCCATCAAGCTTCCTCACATATCGGTGCACGCGCTGAGGCCGGCGTTGCAAACGACCGGCGGATCAGGAAGAACAAGGGGATGTACACGAGGAGCATGATGGGCCCATACAGCAATCGGGCCTCGGCAATTCCGTAGACTCCATGGATGTGAGCGAGCCACGGAATCGATAGGAACATAGTTGCCGCAGCCGCCAGCGTTAGACACGTCACCGTTCGGGCGCACCCCAATGCCAGCATTGCGTAAGATCCCACAACGCTGGAGGCGGAGAGGGCGGTGCTCAGAGCGATCGTTGGCAACATCGACTGGCCCACGCGTGCCACCTGCTCTCCTCCCCAAACGCGCAGGATGCTAACTCCAAAAACCAGAATTCCCACAAGCGCCAATACGATGAACAACGCGCTGGCCGCGACTGCGCGGTTGATGGTTTTTTTGATCTCCACGGGGTCCTTGACTGCTTGCTGAGTGGCGAGATAGGGAAAGAGAAAATGCAGGCCGGCAGCGACGATTCCCCAGATCGGCTGCGCAAGTTGCGCGCAGATTCCATAGGAGGCCGCGGCCGCCGCACCAAAAGTGAAACCGGCAATCATGCGATCCGCTTGGCCAACCACCAAGCCGCATACCGCCTGAAGCCATGTGAATGAACCAAATGACAGCAGCGCGAGCGCCGCTTCCCGCTCAAACCAAGGAGAAAGCTGAAATGTCTCGAGCAGTTGACCGATCTGAAATACCTGGATCCCCAGTGCACAGATCGTGATTGCCAAGGTGGCGAGCAGAATGGTCGAAACCCTGGGATCGAAAAATGGAAGAGTGGCCGCCGCAACCAGGCTCAACAGTTTGGCAATCAGGCTGATTTGAACCGCTGCCCCATAACGCGCAAAGGCGCGTTGTGTGCTGACGCAGACGCTTTCAACGGACCGCAGCAGCATCAGAAGGCTCGTTAGCCGAAACGACCAGACGCAATCCCGGAACAGGTTGGGATGATCGGCAACCACGCGATGCGCGGCAAGTGGAGCAAGTATCCAGCCAACCGCCGCCACTGCGGCGCCCAGCACCAGATGAATCGCCATCGAGCAGCGCACGACACGCAACAATCCGGCCCTGTCTCCCGTTGCCCGATGCACGGCCACTATTCGAATGTTTGCGTCTCCAAAACCCGATGCAATGATTGCCCCGGCGCTGATGGCAGCAGTCGCGACCGTCCACACGCCGTATTTGTCGATTCCCAGAGCCCGGAAGGCGAGGGGTGCGATTGCCAGCATGCCCAGCGGGTAGGCAACGTAGTCCAGCACTCCGAACGCAGCATTGGAGATATGGCGCCGCATCTCAGGGTGTGCAGGTGACCGATTGGAGGTCGTCCCAGCGGAATCGCCCCGGTTTTGTCGTACCCATCGAGACTGCATCATGAACGACACTAGGCTTAACCCCCGCTCAAAATGTCAGCGAGCGGTCAGATGAATGTCATCAGATTGTCGGTCGGGAACAACGCGTTCGAAGCGGAGACAGACAATTATGCGGGAATTGCCTTCTGTACTTCTTCGGGCAAGAGTGTCGCCGAGGGAATGGTCAGAAACAGCAGTGCGGCCGCCACTGCCACGGCTGCGTTTGCAATCAAAACGACTGGATATCCGAATCGCACAATGCAACTCCCGGTAACAACCGCTGTGCCGGCCTGGCAGAGCGCGCCGCTGACGTTTTGTATTGCCGAAGCAGTGCTTCGCTCCTGCTCTGGAATTCTCTCCATCAGGAGACAGTAGATGCCAGGTCCGCACATGAACTGCATTCCGGAGTAGGCGATGAAATACCCAATCGACAACCCGGCGTTCCTGGTACATGCGATCGAAACCAAGAACAGCGCGGTCATCAACTGCGCCGACATCACACCGCGGATCATACCGGCGCGCCGAAACAGAAGGGGAGCGCACAGGACGGCAAGAAATTGCGCCAGCTGCGAGCCCGAAAATGCGGCGCCGATTTTACCCAGGGGAACGCCGAGAGACTGTTGAAGATAGATTGCTGCGAATCCCGGGAACGATCCGGTTACCACGCACCAGAGAATGAACGGAGGCAAGAAACGGAACAGAAAGGGATGAACAATGCGCGCTCGTTGAGAAATTGACGAGAAGGAACGGTCAATCTGCAATTTCCAGATTGGCCACAGGCCCAGCATTGCCACGCCGCATGCTCCCAGAAGCACATAGCGTATGCTCATCACGACAGTGGAATGGGACCCGACTGCATGAAGAAGCTGGGGCATATATCCGCCGGCGAGGCCTGAGAGCGTACCCATGCCGATCCCGGTTGCAAATACAAGGCTGAAAGCCGTCGTGCGCGTGCGTTCATCGCTGACCTTGGCCACAGTCGGCGAGAAACAAACCGGCCAGCAACAGAGCGCGACTCCGGTGCAAAACGCCAGCCCGCGCTGTGCCGACTCAGCCAGGAAGAAAAGCCGCAATGCGCAGAAGAGTGGCCCGGCGATAAACGAGAAAAGCAGCAGCGGGCGCATTCCATGGCGGCGCGCAACGAGAATAGCCGGAAATGATCCCACCACGTTGCCGAGCGTGAGCCAGGCTGAGATCTGCCCAACGCTGCGCTCATCAAAATGAAGGTCAGTGAGATAAAGGTTGAACAGAAAGAAGAAAACACCAAACCCCAGATCAAAGAAAAGTGCGGCGGCAAAGAAGGTCCAGAATCCTTTACTGAACTGATTGACGAACGAACGCAATTTTGCCGAGACTGCGCCAAGTAGCATCGCCGGACCGGTCAGGGTCATCCGTTGCCACATGGTCAGCGGCCTTCGCGCGCCAGGCGCGTCAGCCGTTCTACGGCCCAATCCAGGTCTGAGTAGCAGAGCTCCAATGTGCCAATATCCAGCAGGTTGTCAACGGCGCCCTCCGCATCGAATCTGAGCCCAGGGACACTGTTGACTCTCTGCATGATGTAAAGTTTCGCTACCTCCACTGGAAAGGGAACGAGTTCCTCGCGGCCTGTCAATCGATTGAGAAACACCACGTGTTGAATCCTTGTCTGGACTGAAGATCTGACTGCGCGAGGGGGGATTGCGAGTTCGATCGAGGGCTTGCCTTTCTCAGCGCGATGAACGACTCGTCGATTTCTAAGTTCGGGAAAGAAACTCTCCGACGCGGGACGGAATCGGGCAACACTGCTGTTTCCCACCACGAGCCTGTCTGTACGCTCTTGCACAAGGAAGCTCGCGTCATCGGTTACGTAAGACCACCCCGCCCGGGCGCAGGAATACGCTAAGGTGGACTTGCCGGCGCCGGAGTCACCGCAGAGAAGGATCCCCACACCGTCTAAGTCAACACATCCCGCGTGGATCCCAACTGCGTGCCGGTTGACAATGCAGCACGCCGCCGTGGATTCGAGATAGAAATAGCGAAAGTAAGTGGGCTGCTTTAGAGCTGCGCGGGTGATCCAGATGAGGCAATATCCCTGGGCAAGATCGATGGCCGCAAAGTTCTCCGCATTCGCCACATTCGTGAAAACGTGTTCTCGCATCCGGCCGACGGGCACAGGCGGACAATCCAGTGTCCCTGCTTCGGTCACGCCAACATCGAGGCGGATCGGATCGATCTCGAAGAGTTTGGTGAAGCCACCCCAGCTCTCCGCAGCCGCATCGAGAACTTCCTGGCAGTTTGTCGAGATAGTGAGTGGAAACCCCAGCGGATAAAACGTCCCCGTCAGATGAAATTGTGTGCGAGCCATCGCAGGATCACCGAATTCCACCTCCTTGCCGCGGACCCAGGCATCCCGAAGCTGCTCGGTAGTCAGGATATTCATCGATTGCACCGGCAGCGCTTGAACCGAACTCTCCATTGACCATCCTTTCGACGCTCTAGAAAACGTATTTGAGGGCAAGCTGCACAATACGCGGGTTATTGGATTTGGCAGTGATCTTGCCGAAGGCTGCTCCAAAACTGACGGTGTTGTTTGGATTGGCGAAATTGGGCGTGTTGGTCAAGTTAAAGAACTCTGCCCGGAAATGGACACTCTGGTTCTCGAGTAGCCCAAAAGACCGCTCCAGCGCCACGTCCGCATCGCGCTGCCCTGGGCCCCTCACGATGCCTACGCCGCTGTTGCCAAAGTCGGTGTCGCCCGCGCTCGTTCCATTCGGAGCCTCTGGAGCTGCTGTGAATGCCGCGGGATTCAGGTATTGTCCGAGTACTCGCGCATGAAGTGATCCCGCCGTAGAGACGCGAAGGCCACTTAACTGCGCCCGATTCTCAAAGGGGAAGTTTCCGTACACGGCCCCGGCATTGTCGTCGAGAATCGTAATCGGGGTGCCGGACTGCGCCACGAGAATGCCGGATGCCTTCCAGTTGGAGGCCGCGTATCGGATCGCTGCCGGCATCGAACTCGGCTTGGGGAAATCATACGTAAAACTGAGTACGGCGCGGTTCGTCCGGTCGAAGTCGCTCGGGCCATAGGCCTGTCGGGGATTGAATTGGTTGTTGGTCAGGAGCCAAAGCTCAAATACCTGGCTGCCTGAAGACCCGCTTGTCTCATCGAGAGTACGGGACCATGTGTAACTTCCCTGGAACTCGAGACCCCGGCTTAGCCGCTTGGTCACATTCGCCTGAAGGCCGTTGTAGTTTGAATAGTACGAACTTAAACATTCAAGTGATCCGGGACCAATACCTTGGAACGGCACTCTTTGAATCACGTTCAAGACGGAGTTCGTGGTCTCGCCGTTGATTGCCTGGCCGGGACTTGCGAGTCCTGCCTGGTTGAATTCATAACAGCCCGCCACGTGGATGGAACGTGTGCCCACGTAACCAACTTCTGCCAGGTAGTTGTGCAGAAAACCGAATTGCAGATTCAGGTTGTATTCCTCCGTGTACGGATCCCGCATGTGGGTCGACAAGCCTTCAACGGTGGGGCCGCCACCCGGTACCCGGGGAATGAAAATCGGAAAGCTTGACGTGCTCGGAAGAAGCGGGCTGAACGGCTGCTGCAGTGTCGCCCCGGCGTTTTGCGATCCAGCGAAGAGCTGGCTGATCGAAAATGGTTGCTGCCCAACGAGGTTCTCAGCAAGCCCTCCCGACAGCCGGTCGAAGTAGATGCCATATCCACCGCGCACAACCAGGTCGAGGTTCTGGGTGGGTCGGAATGCAAAACCAAATCGTGGAGAAAAGTCCTTGTGATTCGTCGGCCAAAGCCCGCGCCGATCCGATTGTTTAACTCCCTGAGGAACCGATCCCGGGAAATTTGAGGCAACAACAACTCCGCTTAGGCTTCCATTCGCCGGCACATTCAGCGACGCGATCGTCGGGTCAAATGTGACCAGCCGCCCATGAGTTTCTGATGGCGCGCTGAATATTTCGTACCGTAGACCTGCGTTTAGCGTCAGTCGTGGCGTCACCTTCACATCGTCCTGCACAAAGCCGGCGAGATCCGTATAGCGTTCGTCCTTTCGAAACAGGCCAGAGCTTCCCCCACTCATCGTTACGTTGCTCACGCCGCTTGGGCTTTGATTCTGTTGTGCGCTCTGTCCGAGCAGAAAATCGCTGAAGCTGCGGATGTCCAGCAGGCCGCTGGCCGAAAATGGTGCGTCCACCATCACCTGGTGGCGTTTCACCTCTCCCCCAAGGCGAAGAAACTGATTCCCGCGCGCGAGTGAAACCGTGTCCTGCCAAATGAATGTGTTGGTCTTTTGCGACTGGGAAGGCGTACCGGCGTCGCCGATTGTGAACAGTCCATCTACCGTGATCCCGGGTGCGGGCACGCCCGCACTCGCATCACCCGTCGGCGAAGTCGTACCCAGGTCGGAAGCCGTGATCGGGTGTGCAACCGAGGAAACGCCGCCAAAATGCATGTAGCCGAATCGCGCGACATTGATGAGGTTCGAGTTCACGACGTGCGTGTCTGACAGCACCGTCATGAGATTGCGGTCGACTTCATTGGTCCCCCAGCCGGGAACATTTGCCGCGTTCGGCGAAAACGGTTCGGCCGTGGGGGCTCGGGAGTAGAAAAAGCGTCCTGCCAGCGAGTTCTTGGGCGTCAGGGTGTGATCGACGTTGGCGGTGTATTGATTCTCCTGGTAAGTGGCCGGGATCGAATAAGTCGATTCACCAATCGGCACCTGGCCAGGATCAGAGCTGAGAGGGATCTGCGGGCTCGGAATCGCAAATTGCCCATTGGGAAATTTGAAGTTCAACAACTTCAGCGCCACAGGATTGATGTTCGACCCATCGCACGCCAGTTGTGTTCCGCCGGCAGCGGTTGGGAAGGCACAAAACTGCGCTCCGAGGGTGGCGGCTGACCGGTCCGACGTGAGTTGCGGGAGAGTCACCGTGGTCTGATCGCCCTCGCCGTTGCTGGAACGAAGCCCCTGGTAAGCGGCGAAAACAAACGTCTTGTCTCGCCTGATCGGGCCGCCCGCGGCGATGCCGAATTGGTTCTGCTTCAGCACCGGCCGCGTTTGTCCCGTGAGCTTTGAAAAGAAGTCATTCGCGTTGAACATGTCGTTGCGAAGAAACTCCCAGGCGTCTCCGTGAAAGCGATTGGTGCCGGTTTTACTGACCACGTCGATGTTTGCTCCGGTGCCACGGCCGTAGGTGGCATCGTAGTTGCCGGTCTGCACTTTGAACTCCTGGATGGTGTCGGGCGCGGGCACAGCCACCCCGACCTCCTCGCCGTCCGCCGCGGCGGAATTCTGGGCGAGATTGTTGGCGTCGACGCCGTTGAACTGAATGTTGTTGGCGGTGGTCTTGCTCCCGTTGGCCATCACGTCTTGCGTGCCGCGGCCAAGAACGGTGGCATCCGGCAGCCCCACAATCACTCCCGGAGAGAGCGAGAGGATTTGGGTGAAGTTCCGGTTAGCGAGGGGGAGGGAATTGATGGCCTCCTCGTCGACGGCCCGACCGAGCGACGAGCTCGACAGCTCGATCATTTCCGATTGCCCTGCTACCTCAACCTTTTCGCCGGCGACGGCCAGTTTCAATTGGAAGTCGACGGTGCTGGTCTCGCTCACCACCACTGTGACCGGCGGTGCAACGCTTTCGGCGAATCCTTCCACCTTGATCGATGAGCCGTAGCCACCCGGCGGGAGCAGTGACAAAAGGAATTGTCCCGACGGATTGGTGTTCGCGGTGCGTTCTACGTGGGTGGCCAGGTTGACGAAGACGACTTTGGCCTCAGCAACCGGATGTCCCGCCGGATCGAGGACGGTGCCCCGAATTGCTCCCGTCCCGGGTGTCTGCCCACACAGGAGCAACGTGGGAGCAAGAATCAGGCAGAGAGTGATTGCGAATCGCTTGAGAAGGCCAGCGGCCATTGTTCGCCTCCATTGGGAACTAACGCGGCCAGAATACGGAGGTTAAGCTCGGCGGCTTGTCAGCGGTATGTCATCTGATTGTCATTTAACCCCCCATGGGCGAGCCGGGGCTCTTTGATTTGCGCGCACACAATAAAAAACGGGGAATCGCTTTGGGATGAGAGGGTTAGGGGCGATTTCGCGTTGAATGTGATTTGAATCACCGGAGGCAGAGGACAGCAGACAGAAAACAGTGCTCGAGTGAGAGAGTGCGGGCGACGGAGAGGGTGCGTAACGGCGGCGTGATGTGATGATGTGAGGTTGACCCGAGCGACCGAGACTGGTCGGCGGGGACCCTGGATGAATGATCGGCATCGCTGCTCCTT
>Ga0210408_10001950_pt1 | contig 20681 bp, 12 predicted proteins | sample IncBWH4MmetaG_FD_155471 | JGI IMG/M metagenome (GOLD analysis project Ga0210408, IMG submission 155471) | Forest soil microbial communities from Barre Woods Harvard Forest LTER site, Petersham, Massachusetts, United States - Inc-BW-H-4-M | ecosystem: Environmental > Terrestrial > Soil >...
CGGAGACCACCTGGGATGCCCGGCCGGCGCGTTTCTCCTCCGCCATTGCCCGCAGGGTCAACACGATTTTTCCCCGGCTCGGACCAGTCGAGATCGCGGATGTGTGGAGCGGGGCGGTCGGTCAGACTGTGCACGGCATGCCGCAGATTGGTCAGTTGCGGAAGGGCTTGTGGGTGGCGAGCGGCTTCGGCCGTCTGGGCCTCGGCACGACCGCCATGGCCGGGATGTTGATTGCCCGCAGCATTCTTTGGGGTGATGAGCGCTGGCGGCTGTTTTCCCAGTTCGAACTGGTATGGGCGGGGGGAATCACCGGCCGCGTCGCCGGACAACTGATCGGGATGTGGGGACGGGCGAGTTCGGCCGCTGCCGGCGCATTGGCGCGCTACCGCGAGAGCGCGCGACAGCAGGAGCGCCTGCGCGAGGCGCGCCTGGTCGAGGCAAACCGCCAGGCAGGTACAAGGCTGCAACGGCCCCGCCCTCAGCCCGGCCGCCCAAATCCGGACCGTTCCCGCGCAGAACGCCCTCGACCGCCCGCCGCCGCTGACATCAGCGAAGGCGAGGGTGCGCCGGGCCCGTGACGGCCCGTGACTTGGGGCGGGACGGGCTCCTCGCAAGAAAGTGAGAAGCTTTGCCTGCAATCGATGTAACTTTCGTGGCTAACGCCCCGTATTTCCAGGCGAACAAGCCTAAAATTCGCTTCGAACGGAGACCCTCATGATCGACCGCCGTATCCTGCTCGCCTCTACCGCCGGTTTGCTTGGCTTTGCGGCCCTGCGCTGGCTCAAGGGCACACCTGCAAGGGCGGGCAAGTTCGAGATCGAAAAGACCGACGCGGAATGGCGTGCCCAGCTTACCCCGCAGCAATACGAAATCATGCGCAATGAAGGCACCGAGCGTCCATGGTCGAGCCCGCTCTTGAAAGAACATCGCAAGGGCATCTTCGCCTGCGCCGGCTGCGACCTGCCGCTGTTCTCCTCGGAAACCAAATTCGAAAGCGGCACCGGCTGGCCGAGCTTCTTCAAGCCGCTCGACAATGCCGTCGGCACGACCGAGGACCGCACGTTCGGGATGCTGCGCACCGAAGTTCATTGCCGCCGCTGCGGCGGACATCTCGGTCACGTCTTCGACGATGGGCCGAAGCCGACGGGCCTGCGCTACTGCATGGATGGCGTTGCCCTGGTGTTCCACCCGGCGGCAGCTTCGGCGACCTGAACGGAAGAAGCGGGCCAGGATCTTTCCCGGCAATTGTTGCCTGCCCGGCAATTGTGCCCCGGTTAAGAGACCGGGGCATTTCCATTTAAGCACCTGAAATATCAGGATTCTTGCATCTGGCACGGTGCTTGCGACGTCTCCTCCGATCACGGCCATGCGCGGGCCAAAGCGGCTCGCTGCACGCAATCGAATGTGGAGACAAAGTTATGGGTATCTTCGACGCGCTTAATACCTCGGTCGCCGGCCTACAGGCTCAATCCTTCGCATTGCAGAACATCTCCGGCAACATCGCGAACGCCTCCACCGTCGGCTACAAGGGCATCGAAACCAGTTTCGAGGATCTCATTCCCGACGCCACGACGCCCAACAAGCAGGTTGCCGGCAGCGTGACCGCCTTCTCGCAAGCGACCATCACTTCGCAAGGAACGGTTTCGACTTCCACCGTTGCGACCAACATCGCGATCAATGGCGACGGTTTCTTTTCGGTGCAAAAGCCGACCGGGGTGACCGACAACGTGCCGGTGTTCGACGGCATCACCGACTATACGCGCCGCGGCGATTTCCAGATCAATGCGAACGGCAATCTGGTCAATGGCGCCGGTTACTATTTGATGGGCGTGGCGGTCGATCCGAAGACCGGCAACCCGCTCGGCAACGTTCCGCAGGTTCTGCAATTCCAGAACAACTTCATTCCGGCACAGGCGACGACCGCCATTCAGTACGCCGCAAACCTTCCAACCACACCCGCCACGGCGGCAAGCGCCGGCGCGCCGGCCGGATCGATCACGGCGGCCGGCGGCATCAATCCCGCCGACTTCGCGACGAATCCCTTGCCGCTCGGCACGCCGGCGCCACCCGTTGACGCTTCCATCACCGGCACCGCCGTCAACGACCAGGAGGCAACGCCGCAGCCGATTACTGCCAACACAGCACTATCCGGCACGGCACCGAGCAACTCGCTGGCCGTAGGGTTCGCTGCTGGCGACAGCATCACGGTTGATGGCACGACCATCAACTTCGTCGCTTCGGGGGCTACCGGCAACGATCTTAACATCACAGACAATGTCGGAGCGCTGCTCAACAAGATTTCAACGATCACCGGTGCCACGGCAACCGTGTCGGGCGGACAGATTACCCTGAACACCGGCACCTCCCAGGATCTCAATATCACCGGCAATACGGCCAACGCCACGAATGTCCTCAAAGGGCTCGGTTTCGCCACGGTCCCGATCGTGCAGGCGCGTGCGCCAGGTACCAACGTCGGCGCGGGCGTCGTTGCCGCCAACGACGTACAGACCTTCACCACTGAATCCATCAGCGGCGGCGCCGTAACGGCCTTCGACTCCGCGGGAACGCCGGTGAACCTGCAATTACGCTGGGCCAAGACCGACAGCTCGACGCTCGGCCCGGGGCACCAGGACGTCTGGAATCTCTTCTACCAGACCTCTACCACCGCGACAGGTAACCAGAGCGCATGGGTCAATGTCGGCATTCCTTTCACGTTCAATGCGAGCGGCGCGTTGACGTCTCCTACCGGTTCGTCGGTCGCCATTCCCAATGTGAGCGTCGACGGACAGTCGCTTGGTAATCTGTCTTTCAACATCGGTTCCGGCGCGCTGACGCAGTTTGCAAGCTCGAGTGGGGCTGCAACCATCGGCGCCATCACGCAGAATGGGTTTGCCGCTGGCCAGCTTCAATCGGTCGCGATCAACAACAGCGGTCTCGTGGTCGGAACTTTCTCGAACGGCCAGAATATCGATCTTGCCTCGATCACGCTGTCGCACTTCAACGGCACCAATTACCTCAAGGCACTCGACGGCGGCGCCTATGCGGCCACCGATCAGTCCGGACCGGCGATCATCGGCGCCTCCGGCACGATCTCAGGTTCGTCGCTCGAGGGCTCGAATACCGACATCGCCGACGAGTTCACCAAGCTGATCGTGACCCAGCAGGCCTATTCGGCCAACACCAAGGTGATCACCACGGCCAACGACATGGTTCAGAGCCTGCTCAACGTGCTGCGCTGATCGCCTGAGATAAGAGCAGGCATGATCGAAAGCGGGTAACGAAGATGGGTTTGAGTTCAGCCCTTGCCAGCGCGCTGTCCGGTCTGACGGCCAACCAGGCCGCGCTGTCGATCACCTCGTCAAATGTCGCCAACGCCCAGACGGCGGGCTACGTCGCCGAGACGCCCAACCAGATCGAAGTGTCGACCGGGGGAGCCGGCGCATCTGTCAAGATAGCCGGCGTCACCCGTGAGCTGGATACATTCATCCAGGGCCAGTTGCGCACTGAAATCGGCGGCGGCGGCTTTGCCGACCAGACTTCCAATATTCTCGGCCAGCTGCAGAGTCTTTACGGGACGCCTGGCGGCACCGGGACGCTTGAGACCGCGTTCAATAATTTTACAACGGCGTTGCAGGCGCTCTCGACGAGCTCGACCGGCCTTTCGGCGCAAACGACGGCGCTCGGCGCGGCGCAGGCTCTTGCGCAGCAGCTCAATGTTACCTCGCAAGGCATCCAGACGCTCCGCTCGAATGTCGAACAGGATATCGGCACATCGGTGACGCAGGTCAACGCGGATTTGAATCAGATCGCGGCCATCAACACCAAGCTGCAGGGCCTTCAGCCGACCGATCCCACCGTGGCAACGCTTTCGGATCAACGCGATCAGGCGATCAACGATCTGGCGAAATTTGTCGATGTCAAAACCACCACCGACAATAACAACCAGGTGAGCGTGTTTACGACCTCGGGCTTTCAGCTGGTCGGCGCGGGGCTTGCTTCACAGTTTCACTTCAGCTCGGTGGGTGCGCTGACACCCACCTCGCTCTACAACACCGATCCGACCAAATCCGGTGTCGGGAGTTTGACGCTTACACTTCCCAACGGTGCCAGTCTCGATGCGGTCGCCAACCAGGTGTTCAGATCGGGGCAGATAGCCGCCGACCTGACGCTGCGCGACCAGACGCTGGTGCAGGCGCAGACCCAGGTCGATCAACTCGCCGCGAGCATTTCCAGCTCGCTTTCTGATCTGACTACGCCGGGAACGGCCGTGACGGGTCCTCCGGCCGGTTTGAGCCTCAATGTCGGCACCAACGGCAGTAATCTGCAGCCGGGCAACACGATCAACCTCACCTTCACCAACACTGCGACGGGCGCGCTGCAGCAGGTGCAGATCGTGCGCGTGGACGATCCGGCCGCGTTGCCGCTGCCGAACGCCCCGGGCGCGACTCCAAAGGTGATCGGAGTAAATTTCTCCGGTGGCTTGGCATCGGTGGCCACGCAATTGAACACGGCGCTTGGTCCGGACCATGTGCAATTTTCCGCGTCAGGTTCCACGTTGAACGTAACCGATGACGGGACCAGCAGCGCGACCGTCAACGCGGCTTCGGTCACATCAACGATTTCCTCGCTGACGTCGGGCAATCCGCAATTGCCGTTATTCACCGATGCCGGTACGACCTATACCGGCGCCATCACCGGTAACGGCTCACAATTGACCGGCCTCGCCGGACGCATCACCGTCAACAAGGCGCTGCTTGCAAATCCGGCAAATCTCACGGTCTTCAGCACCTCGCCGGCGACGCCGGCCGGCGACACTACCCGGTCCGACTTCATCTTTTCGCAACTGACCTCCGGCGTGTTTAACTACTCGCCGCAAAGCGGGCTAGGTTCTGCAACCGCGCCCTTCAGCGGCACGATCGGCAGCTATTTGCAGCAGTTCTTGAGCCTGCAGGCCAATGCTGCCTCTACGGCGACGCAGATGCAGCAGGGCCAGAACGTCGTCGTCAGCACGCTGCAGCAGAAGTTCGATTCAACATCCAAGGTCAACATCGACAGCGAGATGTCGAACCTGATTGCGCTGCAGAATTCCTACGCCGCCAATGCCCACGTGATGTCGGTCATTCAAAGCATGATGCAGACGTTAGAGCAGATCCAGCTGTAAGGCGATCCAGATGGCGATTAGTGGTATCTTAGGTCCCGGTGGTTCGCTGTTCGGCCAGGCAGTCCAGAACATCAACAGGCAGTTGACGAACCTGTCGACGCAGCTTGCGACCGGCAAGATATCGACGACCTATTCCGGGTTTGGCGCCAACGAGGGGTTTGCGATTGCCGCGCGATCGCAACTTTCCGACATTTCTGCGTTCACCACGACGATCACCAATGTCAACACGGTGATCGACTCCGCCAATACTGCGCTGCAATCGTTCAGCACTATCGCGGGGCAGGTGCAGAGTGGTGCTGCATCCGGCGCGCAGGACATCACCAGCACCGGGCAAACCATCGCGCAGCAGAACGGGCTGAGCCAATTGACCGGGCTCGTCGGAATCCTCAACACGCAGGTGGGTGACCGCTTCATCTTTTCCGGCAGCGCCATCAACACCCCTGCGGTCGCCCCCGCCGACACGATCCTGAACGGCAGTGGTACGCAGGCCGGTTTGAAGCAGGTGATCGCCGAGCGCGCGCAGGCGGACGGTACCACGGGCCTCGGCCGTCTCGTGATCACGCAGCCGACGGCGACGTCGGTTTCGGTCGCCGAGGACGTCGCCGGTTCGCCGTTCGGGTTGAAGCTGAGTTCGGTGTCGTCGAACCTGACCGGCGCGACCGTGACCGGTCCCTCCGGCTCGCCCGCGGCAATTTCGATCGCCCTTGGCGCCACCAATCCCAAACAAGGAGATCAGGTGAACATTACCTTCAATCTCCCTGATGGTACGACCGATTCCGTTCAGTTGACGGCATCGAATTCGACGCCGCTGCCGGCCGACAGCTTTGCCATCGGCGCGACCCCGGCGCAGACGGCCGCGAACCTGAATGCGGCGCTGAACACGGCGATCGGCACCCTTGCCAACACGTCGCTGGTCGCCGCCTCGGCGGTCGAAGCTGGACATGATTTCTTCGATGCGGGAACGGCCACGGGAAGCGCAGTCAACAATCAGGGCTCGCCGCCAGCGCCGATCACCGGCGCGACCACCTTGTCTGGCGCCGCCGGCACGGATTCGCTTGCGAGCGGCTTTGCGCCCGGCGACTTTATCACCGTCAACGGAACACAGATCACGTTCGTGGCCTCCGGCGCGACCGGCAACGAGCTCAATGTCACCGACAGCGTTCAAACGCTGTTGTCCAAGATCGACCAGGTCACCGGTACGTCGACGCCCTCGACCGTCAGCGGCGGCGTGATCACGTTGCACACCGAGGATGCCTCGAACCTGTCGGTGACGAGCTCCAACCCGTCGCAGCTGGCATCGCTCGGTTTGCAGCCGGTGACCGCAACCCAGGTGCCGTTGCGGGTCTCGGGCTCGCCACTGAGCTCCGCGACCTCGCTCGTCAGCGATCCGACCAACACGGTTGCCTGGTACACCGGCAATTCCTCACCCTCGCCACGGGCGTCATCGACCGCCCGGATCGATTCGAACATTGTTGTTGCCTACGGCGCGCAGGCCAACGAACAGGCGATCCGCACGCAGCTCGAAGGGGTGGCCGTGTTCGCGGCCGTCACGGTGTCGCCGACTGCGGCCAATTCGAGTGCGACGATCGCAGCGCTCAGCCAGCGCATCGCGACCAACCTGACGCCGCAGCCGGGACAGCAGACGATCGCCGATATTCAGACCGATTTCGCCAACGCGCAGAACACGATGAAAGAGGCGACCGACCGGCAGACCCAGACCCAGACGCTTCTGCAGAACATCGTCGACCAGACCGAGACCGCCTCGACGCAGCAAGTGGCAAGCCAGATTCTGGCGCTGCAGACGACCCTGCAGGCCTCTTATGAAACGACCTCCATGCTTGCGGGCCTCACGCTGACCAAGTTCCTCTTGCCCGGTGGCTAAGCGCGATCCTGCCTTAAGAGCCAACCGCAACGACAGGTAGAGCGCTGAAGTAAAGCTTTCGTTAACTATACCGATTTACTCCTCGGTAAGCGGGTTAACACCGCGTTAGCCGCCATTGCAGCCTTGTGCGCAGCGGCCGGCACAGCTGTTATGGGGTGGAGGCTCAGGCAATGCTCAATGGTGGGGTTCGGTTGCAACTGGTCGAGAAGGCGACTTCCCGGGATCGATCGGCCTCGGCCTCTGCGATGGCGGGACTGTTTGCGCCGTTGGATCGGCTCTTGTGCGGCGGCGGCGATTCACGGCTGAGCATCAATCCGGCGAGCGGGCTGAATGAATATGGTTGCCAGCCATACCCTTGTCCCCAAACGCTGAGTTTTTCCTCGAGCACGGCGACATCGATTTCGCAGCGCGCCTACGATCGCGCCCAAAGCGCGCGCGATGGGTTGATGCAATCTGCGATTGTAGTCGGAATGGAGGCCGCGTTCGATGCGCGCATCGGGGCGATGCGGGACGAATTACGCGGCTATCTTTCGCTCTCGCGAGCCAACGCCGACGTGGTCCTCTCTCCGTCGGGCACCGACTCGCAGCTTCAGGCGCTCTTCCTCGCGCGCGCGCTGCTCGGTCCCGCCATGACGACGGTGGTGGTGGCGGCCGATCAAACCGGAAGCGGAACCGTCCACACCGCCCGTGGCTGCCACTTCAGTGCCTCGACCGCGAACGGAGGCCTGGTCCGCAAGGGAGAGCCGATCGCCGGGCTTTCCGGCTGCGTCGAGAGTATCGCGCTGCGGTTGTTCGATGAGACGGGGCAGGGACGGCCGCATGGCGCCATCGATTCACTTGTTCTCGGCGCGGTCGAACGATCGGTCGCGAGCGGAAGCAACGTGCTTCTCCAGATCATGGACTCCTCGAAATTCGGCTGGCGGGCGCCGAGCGAGACATGCCTCGAGGAGATCGCGGCGCGCTGGCCCCGACAGGTCCAGGTCGTGGTCGACGCCTGCCAGATGCGCCTTGGGCGCGCACGGCTTCGAACCTACCTCGATCGCGGATATTGGGTGATCATCACCGGATCCAAATTCTTCACCGGCCCGCCCTTCAGCGGTGCGCTGCTGATGCCCTCGATTTTCGCCCCTGATATCGATCAGGCCAGCGATATTCCGTCAGGGTTCTTCGAATATTTTTGCCGCAGCGACTGGCCGCAAGACTGGTCGAGCCTGCGATCGCATTTTCCAGTCAGAATGAATCTCGGCCAATGGCTGCGATGGGAAGCAGCGCTGGAGGAAATCGGCAGCTATTTTCGTGTTCCGCCGAAGTTTCGCCTGGCGACTCTTTCGGCGTTCCGCGAAGGTGTCGAACGAATCATCGGCTCATCGCCATCGCTTTTCCTGCTGCCGCCACAGCATCAAGTCGAAGGCGCCGGCGCTGGCGACGAAGAGATGGCCCAGCGGACGATTTTTCCATTCATGGTCCGCCGCGGCAACCGCATCCTTTCGCTGGAAGATTGCAGGACGCTCTATCGCAGGCTCGCCCGCGATGCGGCTTGCGATGATCGGGAAACAGAACCAAAGCCCTGCCTGATCGGCCAGCCCGTCGTGCTTGGTCGTGCCGACCACCATCCGGCGGCGGCTCTTCGCATCAGCGCGAGCGCCCGGCTCGTCTCGGAAGCCTTCTCGTCGAGCGAAGACCTGGCGCAACGCAACCTGCAGCGCGCGCTTGATGACGTGGCCACGGTGGTTGCGAACATCGAAAGACTGCTTGTCCATATGGACGGCCTTGAACCAGCGGGAGTTTGCCATGGCGCCTGACAATCGCACCGGTCTTGCGTGCTACCCGAGCGCGGAGCGGATTGGATTCGCGCGATTGACGACAAAGGCGTTCGAGGGCGCCGACCTTCGCCCGCTGCGGGACGAACTGATTTCGAAAGTGGCCGCGGGCACGGCCGGGGCGGGCGAGGGGCTTGATCTGTCGTTGATTATGCAGCTCCTGGGTGACAAGCCGATCGGAATGGCTATTCAGGCGGAGGTGCTCGGCTTTCATCAACTGTACCGCTCGCCCGGTCCGTTGGAGCCGAAACTGCGCGTGCTGGCGCTGGCTGCAGCGATTGACATGGGAGGCAACACGCCCATCGAGTTCCTGCTGGAAAATTCCGGAATCGAATTGCAGACGCTTTACGTCATCTCAGGGGTGGATTTGCCGGCCCCACTGCCCGAGCACGACGTTGCCATCGTCATTGCATCCGATTCACCGGAATGCCTGGAGGCGCTGCGCAAGATCGATTCGCTTGCCGCGCGCTGGCCGCGGCCATTGCTCAATCCGCCGCGTCTTATCCGCAGTCTCGATCGCGACAAACTGCATCACATGCTTGGCGGGATCGAGGGTCTCGACATTCCCCCAACCGCTTGCCTGAGCCGCGGGCAATTGTCTGAGATCGTTCGGTCGGGACGCGCCGAGGTGGCGGCCGGCCTGAAATTTCCGATCATCATCCGGCCGCGGGGCTCGCATGCGGGTGTCGAGCTCGCCAGGCTGGAAAATGCTGCCATGCTCGAAGCCTATCTGGCCGTTTGCGCAGAGCAGGAATTTTTCGTCGCGCGTTTCGTCGACTACTCCGACGACGACGGCCTGTTTCGCAAATACCGGATCGTGTTCGTCGATGGCCGCGCTTACGCCTGCCACATGGCGATCGCCGATCGCTGGGACATCTGGTATCTCAACGCGGGCATGGCGTTCAGTGCGGCAAAGCGCATGGAAGAGGAGCGTTTCATGCGCGACTTCGACAGCGATTTCGCCGTCCGTCACCGTGGCGCGCTGGCGGCGATCGCCGAGCGCGTGGGGTTAGACTACTTCACGATCGATTGCGCCGAAAACAAGCGCGGCGAGCTATTGATCTTCGAGGCCGACAATACGGCGGTGGTCCACAACATGGATTCGCCCGAGGTGTTTCCCTACAAGCCACCGCAAATGCGAAAGGTCTTCGATGCCTTCGCGACGATGCTTTATCGCCATGCTGAGGTCAGGGAAGAAAAGGCAGCCTGAAGGATTTTTGGGGGACCGACGCCGGTTCGAGCGCGTCCCGCGTCGTTGCAACATCGCGGCTCGTGCGCTGTTAATACTTAAGTTCTGTCCGCCGCCGGGCATCCTGCTCTGCGAAGGCAGAATTTTTCATTTGATAAATTGAACGGAAAACCCAACACTCCCGGTCCGCAAGAGAAAAAACGGACGGGAGATGAAATGGCCGGGGCGGTCGAGCAGGACGACATGCTCATTGAATGGGACGTCGGCATCGCAATGGATGACGGCGTGGTGGTGCGGGCCGACGTGTTCCGGCCGAGGGACGAAGGCAAATGGCCGGTCCTCCTGACGTATGGCCCATACGCCAAGGGCCTCGCTTTCCAGAAGGGCTATCCGAGCGCGTGGCAGGCGATGATCGCAAATCATCCCGACGTGGCCTACGGATCGACCAACAAATATCAGAACTGGGAAGTGGTCGATCCGGAAAAATGGGTATCACACGGCTATGTCTGCGTGCGCGTCGACTCGCGCGGCACCGGAAGTTCGCCGGGTTTTGTCGATCATTTTTCGCCGCGCGAGACGCGCGATTTCTACGCGTGCATCGAATGGGCCGGCGTGCAGCGCTGGTCGAACGGCAACGTCGGCCTCAATGGAATTTCCTATTATGCCATCAACCAGTGGCACGTGGCTTCGCTGCAGCCGCCGCATCTGAAGGCCATGTGCATCTGGGAAGGGGCGGCCGACTGGTATCGCGACATGACCCATCACGGCGGCATCCTGTCGACGTTCTGGGCCAACTGGTACGACATGCAGGTCAAGACCGTGCAGTACGGGCTCGGGGAGCGGGGACCGTGCAGCGTGGTGACCGGCGCGCTGGTTTGCGGCGATGAAACAATGTCCGACGAGCAACTCGCACAAAACCGATCGAGCTTTGGCGACGAGATTCTTAGGCACCCTCTCGACGATGATTACCACAAGGCGCGTTCGCCGATCTGGGACAAGGTCACCGTCCCGTTGCTGTCGGCGGCCAACTGGGGCGGTCAGGGCCTGCACCCACGTGGAAATTTCGAAGGTTTTGTCCGCGCTGCGTCGAAGAACAAGTGGCTGGAATGTCATGGTCTCGAGCACTGGACGCATTTCTACACCGACTACGGGCGAAACCTGCAGAAGCGCTTCTTTGATTTCTATCTCAAGGGCGAAGCCAATGGCTGGGCCGAGCAACCGAAGGTGCAGTTGCAGGTCCGCCATATCGATCGTTTCGTCGAACGGCATGAAACCGACTGGCCGTTGCCGTCCACGGTCTGGACCAGATTCTATCTCGATCCGAAACAGCAGACGCTTTCGCTGGACCCGCCCGCAGAGGATGCTGAGATCAGTTTCGCAGCCTTAAGCGACGGACTGACCTTCATATCGCGCCCCCTGAGCGAAGAGACCGAGATCACCGGCCCTCTGGCTTGCAATCTGCGAATTTCTTCCACGACCGAAGACGCCGATATCTTTCTGGTGTTTCGCGTCTTCAATCCCGATTTGCGGGAAGTGACCTTTGTCGGTGCAATCGATCCGCACACGCCGATCGCACAGGGCTGGCTGCGCGCCTCTCATCGCAAGCTCGACGAAAGCCTGTCCCGACGCTGGCGTCCCTACCACACCCATGACGAGGTTCAGCCGTTGCAGCCGGGCAGGCCGGTTGATCTGGCGATCGAAATATGGCCGACTTCGATCGTGGTGCCGAAGGGATTTCGCATTGCGCTTAGCGTTCGAGGAAAGGATTACATGTGGCAGGCGACCACGGGGGCGAAGCTTTCCAATTTCAAGAATGAGTTGTTGGGGTGCGGGCCGTTTTTGCATGATGATCCGCGCGACCGGCCGCAGCTTCTATTTGCAGGAACGACAACGCTGCATGTCGACCGCAAAGGCGCTTGCAGCCTCATGGTTCCGATCATCCCGGGTCCTGAAAAAAATCCGACCAAATAAGTCAGCAGGACCAGCCGATCGCATTCAAAGAAAATACGAGGGAGCAAACATGACGAGGATTTCACGCCGCCATTTCGTATCGGGAGTTGCAGGAATCGGCCTGTCGAGCGTGGTTGCGCCCGCCATGGTGCGCGCCGCCGACGGGCCGATCCGCGTCGGGCTGTTGACTGTCAAGACCGGAGCGCTGGCGTCCGGCGGCATCGATATGGAGCGCGCGCTCGTGATGTATTTGAAGGAGCGCGACTACATGATGGCGGGGCGAAAGGTCGAGCTGGTAGTCGGCGACACCGCAGGCATTCCCGCTACCGCGCGCAGCAAGACGCAGGAAATGGTCGAAAAGAACGACGTGCATTGTCTGATCGGGCCGCTCGCGGCATTCGAGGCGTTGGCCATCGACGACTATATTCGCCAGAACAAGATCCCGACGCTCTCGGTCGCGGCCGCGGAGGATATGACCCAGCGCAACGCCAATCCGTGGTTCGTGCGCGCAACCTCCACCTCTTCCCAGTGCGCGCATCCGTTGGGAGAATACGCGGCCAGTGAACTGAAGTTCAAGAAGATGATCACGATTGCCGACGACATCGCCTATGGCCAGGAGATGTGCGCGGGCTTTCAGCGTGTTTTCGAGGACAATGGCGGGCAAATCGTTCAAAAGCTGTTTCCGCCGCTGACCGTGCCGGACTACGGAAGCTATGTGGCGCAGTTGAAGAATGCGGACGCCATTTTCCTGGGCTTTGCCGGATCGAACGGCTTTCGTTTTCTTCGACAATTCGTCGATTACGGCTTGAAGGACAAGATGCAGGTCATCGGCGGAATGACCGCACTCGACGAGGCGGTGCTGCGCAACATGGGTGACGAAGCGCTCGGCATCATCACCACCTGCTGGTATTCGGCGGAACTCGACGCCAGGCCGAATCAGGTCTTCGCGCCGGCGTTCCGGAACGAATTCAAATACGATCCCGGATTCTATGCCGCGAGCACCTATGTGAACGCGGCGGTGCTCGAAGCCGCGGTCAAGGCTGTCGACGGCAAGGTCGAAGACAAGGCTGCGTTGATGGCTGCGCTTCGCTCCTCCAACGTTGAAACGGTACGGGGGCCGGTGAAGTTCGACGATCTCGGCAATGTGGTCGGCAACGTCTATTTGCGGAAAGTCACCCGCAAGGACGGTCGGCTTGTGAATTCGGTGTTCAAGACCTATCCCGACGTCAGTCAGTTCTGGACCTATGGCAAGCAGGCATTCTTGGCCAATCCGGTTTACTCGCGCGAATATCCGCCGGCCAAATACCTTGAGCGATAGATCGGCTGTTTGTCGCGAGGGAAAACCGGCTTCCGCTTTACACAGACGCGGCCCTTCGGGTCGCGATCATTTTGATGCTCCCTAACACTGCTGCCACGCGCCGTGCCCGTCCGGACAAGAGTGGTCCGGCCGCACGCCAAAGAGCCGGCTGCGATTGAATCTTTGACCGGTCACCGGGCGGGCAAAACGACTTTTTACTTACTGCATGGTGACGAGCGTCAAATCGATGAACCAGGATTGCGGCGAGACAAATCCCTTGACCTTTGGGCTCATGGCGCGGGGGTTCAGGTCATGGACGATATAGAGCCACGGTGGATTGTCCACGAGCCGTTCATGTGCCTTGCGCAGCGCGCTTGCAATCACGGCCGGGTCATTCGCCTCCGACAATGTCGTCAGCGCATTGTCGAAATCATCATCCTTCCACTGTTCGAAATTGAAGCCGTTGGGCGAGAAATTTGCTGACGAAAAATAGCGAGCCATGATGCCGACATCGGAAGAGGGCGAACTGATGTTGAGCACCATCGCTCCCTTGAGGTTCGGACTGTCGGGTGTCACCCGCGCCGCGTTCAGAAGAATCTGCCACTCGACCACATCGAACTGGACGTCGACGGCACAAGCCTCTCTAAGGTTTTGCTGGACGAATTCATTCATCGGCAAGGGCAACATCTGTCCAGAGCCCGATGTGGAAATCATTGCCTTGAAGGCGAGCGGCTTTTCGCTGGTGAAGCCGGCTTCCGCGAGCAGCTTCTTGCCTCTCGCGGGGTCGAACTTGTAGCGGTTTTCGGGTGATCCGAAATTGGGGTCGCTGGTCTTCAGCCAGCCGACCGAAGGTTCGGCCGTGCCGTTGAGCAAGGTGACGATTCCATCGCGGTCGATGCAATAATTCAGAGCCTGCCGGACTCTGACGTCCTTGAACGGGCTGCCGGCGGCGCCGATGTTGTAAAACCACGGCCAGACATGGGGGTAGGAACCACTCGTGATCGTGAACCCGGCCGATTTCAGCGAGGCAATGCCGTCGGACGGCGGCACTTCGATCCAGTCGACTTGACCCGAACGCAGCGCTGCGAGTCTCGTATTGGCTTCGGGAATCGGCATCAGCACCACACGGTCAAGCTTTGCTTTCCTCGCGACGTCCCAGTAGCCGTCCCACCGAACCAAATCGACCTCCTGGCGTGGCACGACTTTCGAGATACGGAACGGTCCGGTTCCGGCAGCAGGCAGCGTCGCCACTTTTGTCCAGTCCCGACCGGCCTGCTCGAACGAATTCGGCGCGGTGAACAGAATGTAGACGGCCATGAAGGGGAAGTATGACGCCGGTTTCGTCGTTGAGATCGCCACGGTTAAATCATCGATCTTCTTGTACGAGGCGACCAGCGGCGCCCGGGCGCGCGTCATCGCCGAACTCGCAATCTCGAATTGAGGACTGTCGTTCTTGAAATAGCGGTCGAGATTCCAGATGACCGCGTCGGCGTTGAAAACAGTCCCGTCGTGGAATTTGACGCCCGGTCGCAGGTGGAAAATCCAGCTTTTGCTGTCGTTGGGTGCCTGTTCCCAGCTCTCGGCCAATCCCGGCCGCAAGCCCGCCAGACGGTCCGTCCTGGTCAGGTCCCAGAGTACCAGGCCCTCGAAGATCGGGTACCCGAGAAAGCGCATGCCTTCGAACCCGTTGTTGGGAAGGCCGGTCGTCGTCGGGATATCGGACGCAGTCATGGCGATCCGAAGCGTGCTTTCGGCGCGGGCAAGTGGCTGCGACCAAAAACATGCCAGCAGGGCCGAGACGCAGCAAATCCGGGAAATGCGCATGGGCATCCTCTGTGTCACGTGAGCGCTACGCGGTTTCGATGCAAGTTGCGGACCAAAAGCCGTTGACTATTGCGCGGAAACAGCGTGTTGCCTGCAACATTCAGCCAAATGATGTCCTGCATGATAACCTTGGCGCAGGCGATTGATTCGAGGGCGGTTTTGGAATCCGCCTTCAAAGGGACGCTCCTTGCCGGCTCGTTGGAAGAATTCCCCCGCGCAGATGCCGAACCTGTCGCGCCTGCAACGCCAGGCTCTCAATTCGTTTCAGGAAGGGCGTCTCGACAAAGCCGAAAGGCTGTGCACCGGGATTCTGGATCACCGGCCGGACGATTTCGACGCGCTGCAATTGCTTGGCCTTCTCAATCTGCAGCGACGCCGCCACGTGGACGCGCTGCATTTTTTATCGAAGGCGCTGAAAGCCAATTCCTCTTCTGCGGAGGCGATGTCGAATCTTGGTCTTGCGATGCATGCAACGGGACGCTTTGAGGAAGCCGTTGGCTGTTATCGCAACGCCTTGCTGATCGCACCCCTGCATCCGGAGATCCTCTACAACCTCGGCAATTCGTACCTCGAATTGGGTCGCATCGATGAAGCGCTCGCAAATTATGACGAGCTGCTCGCGAAAGACGCTTCGCATGTCGGTGCGCTCGTCAACCGCGGCAATGCGCTGGCTCGGCTCAACCGCCCGGTCGAGGCGATATCGAGCTATGACGCGGCGCTCGCGCGGCTGCAGGGGCATCCGCAAATCCTGACCAACCGCGGCCACGCCCTTCGCCGCCTTGACCGCCCGGTCGAGGCGCTCGCCGACTTCGAGGCTGCGCTCGCAAAGGCGCCGGGATTTCCAGAAGCTCATTTCGAAGCCGGCATGACCCACCTGACGCTCGGCGAGTTCGAGGCCGGCTGGAAGGAATATGAATGGCGCTGGAAGACCGGCACGTTTGCGAACAAGCGGCGTGAGTTTCAGCGGCCGTTATGGCTGGGCGAAGCGGAGGTTTCCGGCAAGACCGTCCTGCTGCACGCCGAACAGGGATTCGGCGACACCATTCAGTTCATCCGCTATGCGCCGCTTTTGGCCGCACGTGGCGCCAGGGTGATTTGCGAGGTTCAGCCGGAATTGCGCTCGCTGCTGTCGCAGTTCGGTTGTCTCGATGTCATTGCCGAAGGCGAGGGGCTTCCCCCCTTCGATAGGCACTGCCCGTTGCTCAGCCTTCCGTTTGCCTTTCGAACCAGGCTCGAGACCATTCCCGCCGATGTTCCTTACCTTGAGGCTTCGGCGGAGCGCATCGCCTCCTGGCGCGGTCGCCTGGGCGAGGGGCGGCCGCGCGTCGGATTTGTCTGGTCCGGTTCGACCTCGCACAAGAACGACGCCAACCGCTCGATCCCCCTTGCGCGCCTCGCTGCGCTCTTGGAGGATTTACCGGTTCGTTGTTTCAGCCTTCAGAACGAATTGCGCGACGCCGACCGCGAAACCTTGCGAGAGGTGCCACAGCTCGTTCATTTCGGCAGCGAGCTTGCCGATTTCGCCGATACGGCTGCCGTGATCTCTCTGCTTGATGTGGTCGTCTCGGTCGACACCGCCGTGGCGCATCTGGCTGGCGCGCTTGCCAAGCCGGTGATCGTCCTTCTGCCCTATGCGGCCGATTTCCGCTGGATGCGCCGGCGCGGCGATTCGCCCTGGTATCCGACGGCGAAGCTGTTGCGTCAGCCGGCATTCGGCGATTGGGACAGCGTGATCATCCGTCTGCGCGATGAATTGCGGCGATCAGGCTAGCCACCGCTCGCGGGCAAACTCGAGCGCGAAAGGCCACCGCCTTGCTGTAGTTGCAGCGCGCCACGCGCTCCCGACACTTGTCCCCGTCGCGATCTTTGGCCGGCCGGTCACCGCCGGTCGCTCAAGTACCGCGAACATTCTTCACTCATTTTAAAGCACGAGTTTTGAAACCAGCCGGTATCGGGACCCCTTCCGGTGGGATTCATCATTCGTTGAGCATTTGCTTCCTACGTTCCGGCATCGGCCAAGAAGGCCGTCAGTTGCGTAACGCCAGAAAGGTACCTCCATGTCTTTGTCCAACGTCACCCTCACAGCGGCTGTCCGCCAGAACCTGCTCTCGCTACAGGGCACCGCTGACCTGCTCGCCCAGACGCAGACCCGTCTCGCCACCGGCAAGAAGGTCAACAGCGCGCTCGACAATCCGACCAACTTCTTCACCGCCGCCGGCCTCGATGCCCGCGCCAGCGACATCAGCAACCTGCTCGACAGCATCGGCAACGGCGTGCAGGTGCTGCAGGCCGCCAACACCGGCATCACCTCGCTCTCGAGCCTGGTCGATACCGCCAAGTCGATTGCCAACCAGGTGCTCCAGCAGCCCGTCGGTTATTCTGCCAAGTCGTCGACTACTTCGACGGCCCTCGGTGCCACCGCTACCTCGGCTAATCTAGTTGACGGCACCACGATTAAGGGCGGCGAGACTCTCTCGTTCGCCGCGGCAACGGGCCTCCCGGCGGTCACCGTGACCTTCGGCGCCACCGAGTCGCTTGGTCAGCTGAACACCGCTTTGGCGGCCGGCAATCTGACAGCAACGCTTAACGCCAGTAACCAGCTCGTCATCACGACGACCAACGACGCGGCTTCGTCCACGATCGGTGCGGTTACTGTTGGGGGAACTGCCGGTACTGCTACGTTCGGAGCTCCTACCACCCCAACCCCCGACGCGGTGTCGCAGGCGACGCGTGCGTCGCTGGTTACTCAGTACAACCAGATCATCACGCAGATCACCACCACCGCGCAGGACTCGTCCTTCAACGGCATCAACCTGCTCAACGGCGATTCGCTGAAACTGGTATTCGATGAAACCGGCAAATCGAGCACGACCATCACGGGCGTGACCTTCAACCCGGCCGGACTTGGCCTGAATGCACTCACCGCGGGCACCGACTTCCTCGACAACGCTTCGGCCAACAGCGTTCTGACGGCGCTCAACACCGCCAGCGTCACACTTCGCTCGCAGGCCTCGGCCTTCGGTGCCAACCTGTCGATCGTGCAGATCCGCCAGGACTTCAACAAGAACCTGATCAACGTGCTGCAGACCGGTTCGTCCAACCTGACGCTGGCCGACTCCAACGAGGAAGCAGCCAACAGCCAGGCGCTGTCGACCCGCCAGTCGATTGCGACCTCTGCACTCGCGCTCGCCAATCAATCGCAGCAGAACGTCCTGCAGCTCCTGCGCTGATCTCGGCAAAAGCTTCGACAAATAACAACGGTGCGGCCTTGGCCCCGCCGTTTTTTTTGCGTGCGACGTGGCAATCGGCGTTTGGTGATGTTTGCTTTACCTTTTGAACGATCTTTATCGGTTCCTTAACCATAATTTTTCGAAAACAAACCGGTATCGGGACGCTGCCCAAGCCGATTCATATTTTGTTGACCATGTGATTCCTAGAGTTCGCCCCACGTCCGGCCAAGAAGGCCGACTGTCGCGTTACACCAGAAAGGTTATCCCATGTCTCTGAATAACGTCACTCTCACAGCGGCTGTTCGCCAGAACCTGCTCTCGCTTCAGGGCACCGCCGACCTACTCGCGACCACCCAGACCCGCCTCGCGACCGGCAAGAAGGTCAACAGCGCGCTCGACAATCCCACAAACTTCTTCACCGCCGCCGGCCTCGACGCCCGCGCCAGCGACATCTCCAACCTGCTCGACAGCATCGGCAATGGCGTACAGGTGCTGCAGGCCGCCAACACCGGCATCACCTCGCTCTCGAGCCTGGTCGACACCGCCAAGTCGATCGCCAACCAGGTGCTGCAGCAGCCCACTGGCTACAGCACGAAGGCGAACATCACCTCTGTTGCCGCCGGCGCTGCCGGTACCGCGACCGATCTGACCGCTGGCGGTACGAACGCACTTAACGCCACAACGTTTATTTTCAAAACGTCTGCAACTACCAGCGTTACGCTGAACGCCAGCACAACCGCTGGCGCAACCAACTTCAACTCGATTACCACCCTTAACAGCGAGCTTGCGGCCAACGGCATTCAACTGCAAGCGAGCTTCAATACCAACGGCACGATCACCTTCACCTCGACCAATGACGCGGCGTCTCAGACCATTACCTCCACAGGAACCTTCGCCGCTCCGACAGCCGGCCACTCGAGCTCGGTGGACGTTTCCGGTTCGGGAGTCGTCGCCGCTTCAGTTGCCGCTCCGGTCGCCGACGCGGTGTCGCAGGCCACCCGCGCAAACCTGGTCAGCCAGTACAACCAGATCCTTACTCAGATCACCACCACGGCGCAGGACTCCTCCTTCAACGGCATCAACCTCTTGAACGGCGACGAGCTGAAACTGGTGTTCGACGAAACCGGCAAGTCGAGTGTGACGATCTCCGGCGTGACGTTCAACCCGGCTGGTCTTGGCCTGTCGACGCTCACCGCGGGCAACGACTTCATCGACAACAACAGCACCAACAACGTGTTGACGGCGCTCAACACCGCCAGCGTCACGCTGCGGTCGCAGGCCTCGGCCTTCGGCGCCAACCTGTCGATCGTGCAGATCCGCCAGGACTTCAACAAGAACATCATCAACGTGCTGCAGACCGGCTCGTCCAACCTGACGCTGGCCGATTCCAACGAAGAAGCAGCCAACAGCCAGGCGCTGTCGACCCGCCAGTCGATTGCGACCTCTGCGCTGGCGCTTGCCAACCAGTCGCAGCAGAACGTTCTGCAGCTCCTGCGCTGATCTCGCGCGAAAGCTTCGAGAAACAACAACGGCGGGGCCCTGGCCCCGCCGTTTTTTTTTAGAATGGAATGTGTTTGTGTGGGCTCCTTCTGCCCTGATTTTTCCGTCATGGCCACGCTTGTCGCGGCACATCCACATCTTTACTTTCTTCATTCGGGAACGAAGACGTGGATGCCCGGTATGCATGACGAGCATACAAAACGGCGAAACCGAAAAGGGAAACGTGTGAGAGTAGCCCGTCGCAACTATCGTAGCAGTTGAAGCACGCTTTGTTGCGACTGGTTGGCGAGCGCCAGCGCAGATACCGCGATCGACTGGCGGGTCGACAGCGCCTGGCTGTTGGCTGCTTCCTCGTTGGAATCGGCCAGCGTCAGGTTGGACGAACCGGTCTGCAGCACGTTGATCAGACTTTTCGAAAAATCCTGGCGGATCTGCACGATCGACAAATTGGCGCCGAACGCCGAGGCCTGCGAGCGCAGCTCGGAGCTGGCGGCGTTGAGCGAGTTCAGAACGGTGCCGGTCAGGACGTTGTCCGTGAAATCTACTCTGGGCGTGAGATTGGTCAGGCCGAGACCAGCCGAATTGAAGGTCACGCCCGCGATTGTCAGGGTCGATTTTCCGGTTTCGTCGAAAATCAGTTTCAGCGAGTTGCCGTCCAGAAGGTTGATGCCGTTGAACGACGAATCCTGCGCCGTGGTGTTGATCTGCGTTAGAATCTGGTTGTACTGGGAGACGAGGGTCGCACGGGCGTTTTGCGACACCGGGTCGGGCACCGCCGCCACGACTGCGCCGGCAGTGGCGCCGCCGGTGGCCGAGACGTCGACGGCG
>Ga0210408_10001951_pt1 | contig 20679 bp, 16 predicted proteins | sample IncBWH4MmetaG_FD_155471 | JGI IMG/M metagenome (GOLD analysis project Ga0210408, IMG submission 155471) | Forest soil microbial communities from Barre Woods Harvard Forest LTER site, Petersham, Massachusetts, United States - Inc-BW-H-4-M | ecosystem: Environmental > Terrestrial > Soil >...
GGATTTCTTCTCCGGTTTTCGGATTGCGCCCGGGACGCCGATTCTTGTCCCGCAGATCGAAATTGCCGAACCCCGATAGTTTGACTTGTTCGCCGGACGACAGCGCAGCACGAATTTCCTCGAAAAACAGATCAACGAGTTCGCGCGCTTCGCGCTTGTTGAGCCCCAATTGATCAAATAGGGCTTCGGCCATTTCTGCCTTCGTCAGGGCTGCCATGCTTATTGATCTCTTATTGTGGCGCTCAACTCATCCCGTAACCGCGCAACTACTGAGGTCACCACGGCGTCTGCGTCAACGTCAGTTAGAGTGCGTGAAGAGTCCTGTAAAATCAAGCCTAAAGCGATACTTTTTCGTCCAGTTTCTACGCCGGGGCCTCGATAGACATCGAACACCCGCAGCTCACTTAATAGGCCCGAAGCGCTAACAGTAACATTTTCCTGCAACACTGCCAGAGGTAGGTTTTCATCCACCACGATGCTCAAATCACGCCGCACGCTCGGAAACTTTGATATCTTATTATATTGCAATGACTTAGCAGCAAATGCTGAATCTATTTCTAGTTCATATAAAAATGCGGTACTCGACAAATCGATGGTCCTCGCCACCTGCGGATGCAGTTCCCCCAGCCATCCCACGGCCGTCGCGCCGCGATAAATTCGAGCGCAGCGTCCCGGCCGCAAACTGCTCAGCCTTTCCGCCGTAAAGCGCACCGACGATACGTCGCCGGTCAATGCCAGCACGCCGATCAGATCGGCTTTCACATCATGGAAATCCAGCGGTTCTCGCGCCCGGCCCCACTGCTCCGGCCAGCGCGTGCCCGTGGCGATGCCGGCGAGCGTTTCGATCTCCTCGAGGCCTGCGCCTTCACGACTTGCGCCATCACCGCCCGCGCCTTCACGGCCGGCAGCCCGCGCCGCGTCTTGCAACTGGAACTTCTTGCCGATCTCGAACAGCCGGACTCGCGTTTGCTGACGCCGCAGATTCTCGCGGCAGGCCTGAACCAGTCCGGTCCACAGCGATACGCGCATCTCGCTCAAGTCCTGGGATATCGGATTCGTCAGCCGCAGGCTTGGGGTATCGGGAAATAACTGCTGCTGCAGTGTCGGATCGACGAAACTGTAGGTAATGATCTCGTGATAGCCACGATCGGCCATCGCCGCGAGCAAGCGCTCGTTCGTCACCCGCGACTCGGTGGACTCTCCCGCAATCTGCGGCACGGTGGCGTGACTCTCTGCAATCCGATCGAAGCCGCGCAGACGCGCCACCTCTTCGATCAGATCCTCCTCGATGCGTATGTCGAAGCGATGCGGCGGCTTGCGCACACGCCAGCCCGCCTCCGTCGCCTCGACCCGATCGCTCACCGCGGCGAGCACGGCATGTACCTCATCGTCCGGCACGCTCACCCCGAGCAGTCTCGCGAGACGCGTGCGGCGCAAGCTCACCCATCCCGCATCGGCCGCGCCGGCTCGCGCGCCGGTCATCTGCACCGGCCCGGGTTCGCCCCCGATGATGTCCACGAGCAGCGCCGTGGCGCGCTCCAGGGCGACGGGCGGCAGGCTCGGGTCAACGCCCCGCTCGAAACGTTGTGACGCATCGGTAAGCAAACCCAAGCGCCGCGCGCATCCCGCGATTGCGTCGGGCGCGAAGTGCGCCGCTTCCAGAAGCACATCGCTGGTTGCATCGGAAATCGCGGTGCCCCGCCCGCCCATGATCCCGGCAAGTCCGATCGGCCCGCGCGCATCCGCGATGACCAGATGCTGGGGATCGAGCGCGTATTCTCGGTCGTCCAGCAGCATCAGGCGTTCACCGGCCTTCGCCAGTCTCACGCGAATGCCTTGGTCCAGCTTGGCGAGATCATAGGCATGCATCGGTTGGCCCAAATCCATCATCACGTAATTGGTGACATCGACAATGGGCGAAATGCTGTTGATGCCGACCCGGCGCAGGCGCTCGCGCAGCCACGCCGGCGACGCTGCGCCCGCCTTGACGCCGCGAATCACCCGCGAGGCGAACAGGGGACAGGCCGCGGGCGCCTCGAGAGTCACCGGGAAGACGGCGGTGCTCTGCGGCGCCACCGGTTGAACCCGCGCGCTCAAATAGCGCCGCTCCTGGGCCGCTGCGTAATCGCGGGCAACGCCGAACACGCTCATGCAATCGCCGCGATTCGGCGTGGCGTTCACTTCCAGCATCACATCGTCGAGGTCGAGCGCCACCCGCAGGTCTTGGTTGAGCGGCAGCGAGGCGGGCAATTCCATGATCCCCTCCTGTTCGTCGCCCAAGCCCAATTCGCGTGCCGAGCACAGCATGCCGTTCGATTCCACGCCGCGCAGCTTGGCGCGCTGGATGACCACGCCCTTCGGCAGCCGCGCGCCCACCATGGCGACGGCGACTTTGAGTCCCGCGCGCACATTCTTCGCGCCGCAGACAATCTGCAGCCGATTCGCGCCGTCCGTGGTCACCTGGCACAGTGACAGCTTTTCGGCGTCCGGATGCCGCCCGGACTCGCGCACCTCGCCGACCACGACCCCGGAGAACGGCGGCGCCACGGGGGTGACGGTCTCGACCTCGAGGCCCGCCAAGGTGAGCTGCTTGGCAAGCTCGGCCGGCGCGGCGAGCGGCACGTACTCTTTGAGCCAGGAGTAGGTGACTTTCACGGGAATTGCTTCAGGAACTGCAGGTCGTTTTCGAAGAAAAGCCGCAGGTCATCCACGCCATAGCGCAGCATGGCGAGCCGGTCGATTCCCATTCCGAAGGCGTAGCCCTGCCACCGTTCGCTGTCGATCCCCGTTGCGGCAAGCACATTGGGATGAATCATTCCGCAGCCCAGGATCTCAAGCCAACCGGTTTGCTTGCACACCCGGCAACCCTGGCCGCTGCAGAACACGCACTCGATGTCGCATTCGGCAGAGGGCTCGGTGAAGGGAAAATACGAGGGCCGCAGGCGCAACCCCAAGGGCCGCTCGAAGAAGCGCTCGACGAAAGTGTGCAGCATGGCTTTCAAGTTGGCGAAACTGACGTTCTCTCCCACCGCCATGCCTTCGACTTGATGGAACATGGGACTATGCGTCATGTCCGAATCGACGCGATACACGCGCCCCGGCGCAATGATGCTGAGCGGCGGCCGCCGCGAGCGCATGCTGCGGATCTGCACGGGCGAGGTGTGTGTGCGCAGCAGCCGCCCGTCGGGAAAATAGAACGTGTCGTGCATTGCCCGCGCCGGGTGATTCCGCGGAATATTCAGCGCTTCGAAATTATGAAAATCGTCCTCGACCTCCGGTCCCGACGCCACTTCGAATCCCGCCTGCGCGAAGATGCGCTCGATCCGCAGCCGCGTGCGGGTCACCGGATGCAGACTGCCGGGGTCCTGCCCGCGCCCCGGCAAGGTCACATCGATGGCGCCCGCGGCGAGTTCCTTTTCCATCATCGCCCGCTCGAGGCGGATTCGATGCATCTCGATCGACGTCTGGATCGAGGCCTTCGCGTCGTTGATTCTCTGGCCCGCGGCGGGACGTTCGGCGGCCGAGAGCGCCCCCAGTCCCTTGAGCTGCTCGGTGAGGAGCCCCTTCTTGCCCAAGATGCGCACGCGCACCTCGTCCAGGGCGGCGAGAGTTGCCGACGAATTCACGTCTTCGAGCGCTTGCTCGACGAGTGCGGAGAGTGCTTCTGCAGTGGCCATTGGACGATTCGCGGGATACGGCGGGATCAGCTCGCGAACTTTCGAAAGCCGATCCCGCCTTCATTTCCCGCCAGTCTCAAGCCGCGAGGCTGGCCTTCGCTTTCTCTACGATGGCCGTGAAGGCCGGCATGTCATGCACCGCAAGGTCGGCGAGCACCTTGCGATCGATGGCCATACCCGCCTTGGCCAAGCCGTCGATCAACGTGCTGTAGGTCATGCCGCACAGCCGCGATGCGGCGTTGATGCGCGTGATCCACAGTGCGCGGAACTCCCGCTTCTTCTCGCGCCGGCCGCGATAGGCGTACTGACCGGCCTTGATGACCGCCTGCTTGGCGGTGCGAAAGACCTTGCGGCGGGCATTGAAATAGCCTTTCGCCTTCTTGAGAATTTTCTTGTGCCGCCGACCCGCGACGACACCGCGTTTAACTCGTGCCATGTTCTATCTCCTGACTCTTAGGCGTTCGGCAAGCACTGCTTGATGCGCTTCACGTCGGATTCGCTGACGTGCATCTCGCGGCGCAGCTGGCGTTTACGCTTGCTGGGTTTTTTCGTCAGGATATGACGACGGTGGGACTGGCCGCGTTTGAAGCCGTTCGCTGTTTTGCGAAAACGCTTCGACGCAGCCCGCTTGGTTTTCAACTTGGGCATGATCGACTCCTGATTTTTTAGCCCTGGTCGCAAGCGCCTCATCAACGAATCTCGCGATCCTTTGACACGGCGCCGCTGCAGGCGGGACGACAGATTTTTAAGGTCTGCCGCTCACTTCTTTTTGGGCCCGAACACCATGATCATCTGCTTGCCTTCCATGAGCGGGTTCTGCTCGACCACCGAATATGGGGCGAGATCCTCAGAAATCCGCGTCAACAGACGCCGGCCGATGTCCTGATGCACGAGCTCACGGCCGCGGTAACGCAATGTCACCTTGGCCTTATCACCCTCGGTCAGGAAGCGGATGATGCTACGCAGTTTGACCTGGTAGTCCGCCTCTTCCGTCCCGGGACGAAATTTCACTTCTTTGACCTGAATCTGCTTCTGCTTGCGCTTCGCGGCATGCGCCTTCTTGTTTTGCTCGAACAAGAATTTGCCGAAATCCATGACTCTCACCACCGGCGGCTCCGCCATCGGCGAGACCTCGACGAGGTCCAGAGTTTGCGAGACGGCCATTTGTAGCGCTTCTGCGCGTGTCATGACCCCTGCTTGGCTTCCATCCGCTGCGATCACCCGCACCGATGGTGCGGAGATCTCCTCATTGCGCCTTACGCGCTTCGACGTTGCGATACGCGATCCTCCAAAACAAGACGGCCGCGGCTCGCGACTTCGTCGCAAAGCAAGGCAGTGAGCTCGGCCAGCCCCAAACTACCTAAGTCTTTGCCACCGCGCGTGCGTACGGCCAGGGTGCGCCCCTCCACTTCCCGGTCGCCCGCGACCAAGAGGAAAGGGACACGTTTAATTGTGTGCTCGCGGATTTTAAAGCCTACCTTCTCATTCCTCAAGTCCGTTTCTACCCGAAGCCCCTGATTTTTCAGGTTTTCCGCAACTTCGTTGCAGTATTTGTCCTGTCGGTCGGTAATTCCCATCACCACGGCCTGTACCGGCGCCAGCCAGGTCGGCAGCCTGCCGGCATGATGTTCGAGCAAAATCCCGATAAACCGCTCCAGAGAGCCGAACATGGCCCGGTGCAGCATGACCGGGATGTGCCGCTGGCCATCCTCGCCGATGTAGGCCGCGCCCAGGCGCACGGGCAAATTGAAGTCCACCTGCAGGGTGCCGCACTGCCAATCGCGCCCGATGGCATCGCGCAGCACGAATTCCAGCTTCGGTCCGTAAAACGCCCCTTCGCCGGGGTTCAACGTGGTCTCGATGCCCGCCGCCGCCGCCGCCGCCCGCAACGCCGCCTCGGCAGTATCCCAGATCTCATCCGAGCCCACCCGCTTCGCCGGCCGATCTGAGAACTTGATCCGCACATCGTCGAAGCCGAAGTCGCGGTAGATGCTCAAGATCAGCTCGGTGACCTTGACCGCCTCGACGGTGATCTGCTGCGGGGTGCAAAAAATATGCGCGTCGTCCTGAGTGAACGCGCGCACTCGCATGAGCCCGTGCAAAGCTCCCGAGGGCTCGAAGCGATGAACCTTGCCGAATTCGGCGAATCGCAGCGGCAGCTCCCGATAGCTGCGCAGTCCCTGCTTGAAGACCTGAATATGGCCCGGGCAATTCATCGGCTTGATCGCGAAGATCCGATCATCCGGCGTGCTCGTCAGGTACATGTTCTCGCCGAAGGTCTCGATGTGTCCGGACTTGACCCATAGCTCGCGGTCCATGATTTCCGGCGTGTTGACTTCCTGGAAACCGGCCGCCGTCTGGCGCTCGCGCATGTAGGCAATCAATTGCTGGAACAGCGCCCAGCCCTTCGGATGCCAAAACACCGCGCCCGGCGCCTCCTCTTGTAAATGGAACAGGTCCAGTTCCTTGCCGATGCGCCGGTGATCGCGCTTCTCCGCCTCCTCGAGCCGGGTGAGGTACTCCTTGAGCTGCTTCTCATTGGCCCAGGCCGTGCCGTAGATTCTCTGCAGCATTTCGTTGCGCGAATCGCCGCGCCAATAGGCCCCGGCGACCTTCATGAGCTTGAACGCCTTGAGCTTGCCGGTGGACGGCACATGCGGCCCGCGGCACAGATCCTCCCAATCGCCCTGCCCGTACAGGCTGATCGATTCGCCCGCCGGAATAGCGCCGATGATCTCGGCCTTGTAGTGCTCGCCGATTTTCTTGAAATGCGCCACCGCCTCATCGCGCGGCAACACGCGCCGGTGCACCGGCAAGTCCTTGGCGGAGATCTCGGCCATGCGCTTTTCGATCGCCGCCAAATCCTCGGTCGAGAACGGGCGCTTGTAGGCGAAATCGTAGTAAAAGCCGTCCTCGATGACCGGGCCGATGGTGACCTGGGCCTCGGGAAAGAGCTCTTGAACCGCATTCGCCAGAAGGTGCGCCGTGGAGTGACGGATGATCTCCAGGCCGTCGGGGTCCTTCTCGGTCACGATGCTCAGCGTGGCGTCGCGGTCGATCAGCGCGGACGTATCCACCAGAACGCCGTCGACCTTGCCGGCGAGCGCTGCTTTGGCAAGCCCGGGGCCAATGCTCGCGGCGACCTCCGCCACGGAAATCGCGCGATCAAACTGTTTGTGACTTCCGTCGGGAAGCGTAATTACGGGCATAGACGCATCTTACCAAAGGGATTCCGCATTGCCGCCCTTCAGGTCCGGCAGTCCTGCTCGAGAATGGTGCGCGCTAGTGGGATCGAACCACTGACCCCCACCATGTCAAGGTGATGCTCTACCGCTGAGCTAAGCGCGCTTGAAGGGCGCGAAAGATACCGTATCTTAAGCGAAAAATCACGTCGAAGGGATCGGTTCCGCGGGTTTCGGTTCCGGCGAACCCTGCAGCGGCCTCGCGATATAGCGGAATTGGATGTCCCCGATCGTCACCGCATCTCCATCGTTGAGCAGCTGGCGCGTCACTTTGCGGCCATTCACGAGCACCCCGTTGGTGCTGTTGAGATCTTCGATGAAGACGTCGCGCGCTCCCACCACGATCAGGGCATGGTGGCGGCTCACGGAGGTGGAATCGATCTGCAATTCGCAGCCCGCCGCGCGGCCGATGCGCGTTCGCCGCGACAGCACGTGCGTGACCGGTTGGTCGCCGTCGATCCTGATTAGCTCCGCCGACCAATCCGCCACGGTTCCTTGGGCGGGTCCCGCCGCCGACCCCAGTCTCTCGATGCTGGTCTGGATGCGTCCGAGCGCATTCGCGGCGTTGCTCTCGCTGCGCTCCAGACGGCGGATGAGAAATTCGCGCTCCTCGAGTGCGCCGCGAGTTCGCTCCAGCGTCGCCCGCAGTTGCCGGCTTTCCTCGCCATGATGTTCCACCGCGGCGTTCTTGGCCGCGAGTTCCTCGGTCAGGCGCTTGACATCCGCCTCGATCGATTGAATCGGCCGCCGCGCTTCCTGCAGGTGCGCCATCAGGACCGCCAATTCCTGCTCGTGGGTCTCGGCCTCGGACTGCAATTGCTCGATTTGTGCCGCGTGTGCGCTGCGCAACTCGGTGATCTGGGCCGCGTGCTCGGTCTGCCGCCGCTCCGCGGCGGCGAGCAATTCCGCGACTTTTCGTGCATCGCCGCCGCCCCGCTCGCGCGCCTCCGCGATAGCTCGATCGCGCGCGCCCACTTCGGCGGCCGCGCGGCTTCGTTCGGTCGCGGCGGTGGCCAGTTGCGTCGCCAGCCGCGCTTCCAAGTCGGCCACTTGGGCTCCCAGGCGATTGCGCTCCGACTCGAGCGCGCTGGAGCCCTGGTGCGCCGCGCCCACCTTGGCGTCCATTTCACGGAACAAGTTCAGATCGAATCCGCGGCGCCATTCGCGGGTCCGCAACAACTCGAGGTAGGAACCCCCCAGGGTCTTTGCGGCTCCCAACTCGGATCGCATGGCATTGACGTCCGACTCTGCGATCTGCAAGCGCCGGGCGAGCGCAGCCGCTGCCTCCCGGCTCGCCTGCAGCTCGGTGGTCAGTGCATCCGCTTGCGCGCGCGCGGAGCGCAGTTCCGCCTCCAGCTGCGAGGTGGATTTCGAGGTGGCTTCGAGCACGGGCACGATCTTGGCGTGCTCGGTTTGCAGCGCCGCCAGTTGCGCATCGCGCTCGCCGAGCGAATGCAGCACCTGAACGATGCTGGCATCGCGTGCCTCGAGGGCGGTTCGGGCCGCCGCCAGGTCCGCCGCCAGCGCTTTGGCGCGATCAGCGGCGGCCGACTCCGCGTCCCGCGCGCGTTCGTAGGCGCGGGTCAGTGCCTCATACTCGGCCTTTTGCCGGGCGATGCGCTCCTCCACCGAGCGCACACTCTCGGCGAGCGACGGCAGATCAACGGCGGAGGATCGGGCGAAATCCCCCCCGGGGGCAGAGCCGGGCGCCGCGGCGCCGCGGTCCGTACGCGCCGGGTGCTCCACTCGCGGCGTGAGCTCGAGTCGCGAGGTCTGGTCCATCCGCACCGCGTCGTCCTCGAAGTCATGACCGAACTGCGAGTCCTCGAGAATCGGCAGCTTGTCGGTCTTGTCGAGGTCACTCTCCGGGGGATGACTGTATTCCTTTGCCATAAAATTCCCTCCCTAGCCCGCGCGTGTGCTCGGGACACCGAAAGCTGCTTGACGCAGTCTTTGAATTTGATCGCGCAATCGCGCGGCCTGCTCGAATTCGAGATTTCGCGCCAGCTTCATCATTTCAGCGTCGAGTTTCTTGATGCGCTTCAACGCCTGGTCGGGCGCCAGCAGCGGCGCATCGTCATCCAGGCCGTAGCGCTCCCGCTCCTGGACCGAGCGCGCGCCCTCCATCACGTCGCCAACCGCCTTGACGATGGTGCGCGGGGTGATGCCGTGCGCGGCGTTGAATTCGATCTGCTTGTTGCGGCGCCGGTCGGTCTCCGCGATGGCGCGTTCGATCGAGCTCGTCCGGACATCCGCATACAGAATCGCCTTGCCTTGGAGATTGCGCGCCGCGCGGCCGATGGTTTGGATCAGGGAGCCTTCGGAGCGCAAGAACCCTTCCTTGTCGGCGTCCAGGATCGCCACCAGTGACACTTCGGGCATATCCAGCCCCTCACGCAGCAAATTGATCCCGACGATCACGTCGAATTTTCCCAAGCGCAGGTCGCGGATGATTTCCGAGCGCTCGACGGTTTCGATGTCCGAATGAAGGTATCGGACCTTGACGCCATGCTCGTTCAAATACTCGGTCAGATCCTCCGCCATTCGCTTGGTGAGAGTCGTCACCAGCACGCGCTCGTTGGCGTGCGCTCGCAGTCGAATCTCCGACAGCAAGTCGTCCACCTGGGCGCGCACCGGCCGTATCTCGACCACAGGGTCCGTCAGGCCCGTGGGCCGCACCACTTGCTCGACGACCTGCGCGGATACGCGCTTCTCATAATGCGACGGCGTCGCCGAGACATAGATGCCCTGCGGCGCGAGGTGCTCGAATTCGTCGAATCGCAGCGGCCGATTGTCGAGCGCCGACGGCAAACGAAAGCCGTATTCCACCAGCGTTTCCTTGCGCGATCGATCGCCCTTGTACATCGCGCCCAGCTGCGGAATGGTTTGATGGCTCTCATCGATCACCAACAGAGCATCCTTCGGCAGATAGTCGAACAAGCACGGCGGCGGTTCGCCCGCGGCCCGGCCCGACAGATAGCGCGAGTAATTTTCGATGCCGGCGCAATAGCCCACCTCGTTCATCATTTCGAGGTCGAACAAAGTGCGCTGTTGCAGGCGCTGCGCTTCGACCAGCTTGCCGGCGGCATGCAGTTCAAGAAGCCGCGTGCGCAATTCGTCGCGGATTTCCTCCACGGCCCTTTGCACCCGCTCCTTGGGTGTCACGTAGTGCGTCGACGGATACACGGTGAGCCGCGGCACCTTGCGCAGGACTTCACCCGTGAGCGGATCGAAGAAACTCAACGTGTCGATCTTGTCGTCGAACAGCTCCACCCGGACCGCTTCACGCTCCGACTCCGCCGGAAAGATATCGATGACGTCGCCCCGCACGCGATAGGTGCCCTGTTGCAGGTCGATTTCATTGCGCGTGTACTGCATGTCGGCAAGACGCCGCAGCAGCTTGCGCTGTTCGAGCGAGTCGCCGCGCGACATGTGCAGCACCATGCTGAGGTAGGCCTCCGGGTCGCCCAAACCATAGATCGCCGACACGGTCGCCACGATGATGGAATCGGGCCGCTCCAGCAGCGCCTTGGTCGCCGACAGACGCATTTGCTCGATGTGCTCGTTGATCGACGCATCCTTCTCGATGAAGGTGTCCGACGCCGGCACGTAGGCCTCGGGCTGGTAGTAGTCGTAGTAGGAAACGAAATACTCCACCGAGTTCTTGGGGAAGAACACTTTGAATTCACCGTACAACTGCGCCGCCAGCGTCTTGTTGTGCGCGAGCACCAGGGTCGGCCGCTGCACCTGCTGGATCACGTTGGCGATGGTGAAAGTCTTGCCCGACCCGGTCACTCCCAACAAAGTTTGGTGGGCCAGGCCGCTGGTGAGTCCATCGACAAGTTTTTCAATCGCTTGCGGCTGATCCCCGGCCGGCAGGTAATCCGAATACAGCTCGAAACTCATCGCTCCATTCTCTCATGTTGCAGCCCCGTGGACACGCGCCGCCTCCAGGGCAGGTGCGCTCGCCGGCAGTTCGGCCGGCGCTCGCCGGCAATTCGGCCGGATATATGTCATCTCGGGCGTTCTGGCGCCCAATTGCAATATTTCGTACACTCGTGCGCCGCATTTACGCAGAGGAAATTCCCCCTTGGCCGTGTCATTGTCGAAGCGCGTTCAGAAGGTTAAGCCCTCCCCCACCCTGGCCGTCACGGCCCGGGCCGCCAAACTCAAGGCCGAAGGCAAGGACATCATCGGTTTGGGGGCCGGCGAGCCGGATTTCGATACGCCCGTGCACATCGCCGATGCCGGCGTTGACGCCATTCGCAAGGGGATCACGCGCTACACGAACGTCGACGGCACCGTGGAACTGAAGGACGCCATCATCGCGAAGTTCAAGCGCGACAATGGATTGACCTACGAGCGCAATCAAATCCTCGTCTCCTCCGGCGCCAAGCAGACTTGCTTCAATGTCTGCGCCGCGCTGCTCGATCCGGGCGATGAATGCGTGATTCCGGCGCCTTACTGGGTCTCCTACCCCGACATGGCCTTGCTGGCGGACGGGGTGCCGGTGAGCGTGTATGCCGGCCCTGAGCAAGGCTACAAGATCACGCCGGCGCAGCTCGCCGCCGCGATCACGCCGCGCACCAAGCTGGCGATCATCAACAGTCCGAGTAATCCAACCGGCGCCGCCTATACCAAGGCCGAACTGCAGGCGCTCGGCACGGTGCTCGACCAACACCCGCAGGTGGTGATCGCCTCGGATGAAATGTACGAGCACATTTACTGGGCGCCGGAACCGTTCAGCAGCTTTTTGCAGGCGAATCCTCAGCTCTACGATCGCACCATCACCATCAACGGCGTGTCCAAGGCCTATGCCATGACCGGCTGGCGCATCGGCTACTGCGGCGGACCCAGGGCAATCGTGGCTGCGATGGCGACTATTCAAGGCCAGTCCACGTCGAATGCCTCCAGCATTTCGCAGCGCGCCGCGACCGTGGCCTTGAACGGCGACCAGACCTGCGTCGCCGAGATGAACAAGGCGTTCAAGAAGCGCCATGACGCCGTGGTCGCCGGATTGAACGCCATTCCCGGCATAAGTTGCCTGCCCGGTGCCGGCACGTTCTATGCCTTCGCCCAGGTCGAGGGCGCCATGCGCATGGTTGGCATCAAGGACGACAATGCCTTCGCCGAGTACCTGTTGGTCGAAGCGGGCGTTGCGGTGGTTCCCGGCTCCGGCTTTGGCGCGCCCGGCCACATGCGCATCTCGTTTGCCTGCAGCATGCAGACCCTGGAGGATGCGCTCGGCCGCATCCGCCGAGTACTCAGCGTGGCGGTGGCAAAGCGCGCCTGACCCGCGCGTCGGGGCGGTTCGCGGCGCAGCGACCCATCGAGACGTTTCCTATGAAACTACCACATTTCAAGCGGCCTGCTGGATGATCACCTCATAGCCGAGTTGCTGAAGCCTGCGGACGTGGTGGCGGCGGATACGGTCCTTGCTGCGATGTTCGAAGTAATCGGCGCCGAGGTCCTGGTGGGCGGCGCTGTTGCTGAGCATGTGCCAGATGGCCACGAGCAACGAGTGCTGGACAGCGACAATGGCCTTCTTGGTCCCGTGCCGAGCGCGGATGCGATGATAGAACGCGCTGTAGTAACTGCGCTTGGTGCGCGCGGCGGCCCAGGCGACTTCCTGCAGGATTTCGCGTAGCCATCGATTGCCGTGCCCGGTACCGACGGGCTGACGTTTGCCGGCGCTTTCGTGATTGCCCGGGCAGAGCCGCGCCCACGAGGCAAGCTGCGCCGCCGAGGGAAAGCGGCTCATATCGACACCGATTTCCGCCAGGATGGCTTGTGCGGCCCGTTGGGCCACCCCCGGAACCGTTTGCAGCAAGCGGTAGGCCTCAGCGAAAGGGAGCATGCAGTGCTCGATCTGGGCATCCAGTTCGGCGATCTGCCCATCCAGAGCATCGATGAGCTTGAGCTGCTGGCGCAGCATAAAACGATAATGTTCTCGCATGCGCCCGGTGACTGCCTCGCGTAGAAGCTCAGTCTTTTTCTTCAGTAATCCTTGCGCAAGTTGCGCCAGGTGCTCCGGATCGTCCTGCCCAGCGATCAGCGCTTCGAGGATGGCCCGCCCGGTTTTGCCCAGGATATCGGTGGCGACCGAACTGAGCTTAATATTGGCCATCTCCAGAGTCTTGGCGATCCGATTGACCTGATCCCCGCGCTCATGCACCAAGCTCTTACGAAAGCGCGTCAGATCGCGTAGATCCCGGATCGCCTGGGGCGGCACAAAGCTGCCGCGCAATAGTCCGCACTCCAGCAGCTGCGCGAGCCACTCGCAGTCACGCACGTCGGTCTTGCGACCCGGGACACCCTTGATATGCCGGGCGTTGACCAACAAAATCTCAAACTGCTCTTCCAGCACCGCGTACACGGGGCGCCAGTACACCCCCGTCGACTCCATCGCCACATGCGTAATGCGTTCGCTTTGCAACCACGCGGCCAGTTCCGACAACCCACGCGTCACCGTCGAGAATGTCCTGACTTCACCACGTCTCTGGCGCTTCTGTCCTCCGGGCTGGCGCACACAGGCCACCACCGTCTCCTTGTGCACGTCCAGGCCCGCGCACCGCTCAAACACGATCTCCATAGGCACCTCCCAATGGTGTGAACAAAGGGCCGGGGCGTCTGAAAGATTAAAGAATTTCCTAATCCGTGATCACGGCTCGCGCCGCGTCAACATTACGGGGTACCTTAAAAAACGCCCAGATCAGGTTCCGCGACAGGCTCCTACGGCACCATTAACGTTCCGACCTTCACAGCCCTCGCCTAAAGCCTACTACTGGTTTCATACTTACGGGGTGCAGCTCGCTGCATGGGGGTTCCGCGGGAACGTCACTTTGTCCATTGGCTGGTCATTAGCGCGTTTCCGCGGAAACGCGCGGCGACTGTAACGAAAGTTAGTCGCGACAACACGGCGATTGGTTCCTGTCGCTGACCGACGTGAGGCTCGGTCCCTGGCCTACAACATTAAAATATGCGACAGAATAATGGATGTACAATAGTGTATCCATAGGGTACACTCCCACAATGCCTCTGAAGATCAAGGACGCTGGATTACGCCTTCGAGTCGAACGCGATCTGCGGGAGGAATTCGTCGAAACCTGCCGTTCGGAGGGTAAGGCTGCGGCACAAGTGCTCCGTGAGTACATGCGTGATTACATCGCGCGGAACAGGGTGGCGGCGCAGAGGGAGCTTTTTGGTGGAACCGAGAAACGGCAGTGACGACGGACTTGCTGCCACCGTTTTTGCTCGAGAACTACGAAGTTCACGAGTGGCAACACGCTTGCGCGATTCTCCATCATGATTTTCCCGCGGAATGGAAAGATATTGTCGATGTCCTGACCGCATTTCGGTTTCGCAGGAGTTGGATAACCGTCGGGGGAGGCCGTAAGTCAAAGGTGTCTGAAGCAATAGACTCGGCGCTCTATGAGCGCGACTGGAAAGAAAAACACTTCGATACAAAGATAGTCGTGGACGATGCCTCTCTAGAGTCTCCCACACACAGCGTCGATTGCTATAAGAACCGAGTTGCACTCGAAATTGAATGGAATAATAAAGATCCTTTCTACGACAGGGATCTGAACAACTTTAGGTTACTTTTCGGGCTTCGGGTTGTAAGCGTGGGTATCATCATTACGCGATGCGACGATCTGCAAGAAATCTTCCAAGAACTGGGGCGAGGCAGCAGTTTCGGCGCATCGACCACCCACATGAGCAGGCTGCTTCCACGCATCGCCGGTGGCAGCGGTGGAGGTTGCCCACTGCTCGTGTTTGGTATTTCCAAGTCACTTTATGTTGAGGACTAACCGCTTGAAAACAGCATCACAAGACTTGCTCGATGCGTTTGCGCGCAAGAAATTCCGCACCATCCTTGCGGATCCGCCGTGGCAGTTTCAAAACCGCACCGGAAAGATGGCGCCGGAACATAAACGCCTGGCTCGCTATCGCACGATGAAACTTGGCGAAATCTCCGCATTGCCCATAAGCCACGTGGCTGCAAATACCGCTCACTTGTATTTGTGGGTGCCGAACGCGCTGCTGCCCGACGGAATTCGCGTACTGCAAGCGTGGGGCTTCCAGTACAAAAGCAATATTGTGTGGCACAAGATTCGAAAGGACGGTGGCCCCGATGGCCGGGGAGTAGGGTTCTATTTTCGCAACGTCACCGAGCTCATTCTCTTTGGCGTTCGCGGAACCAACGCACGCACGCTTGCGCCGGGTCGTCGCCAGGTTAATTTCCTGGCAACGCAAAAGCGGGAACATTCTCGCAAACCAGATGAGCTCTTCGACATCATCGAATCGTGCAGCCCGGGACCCTACCTAGAGCTATTCGCGCGCGGTACTCGACCAGGGTGGATCGGATGGGGCAATCAATCTGAAGACTATTTTCCCACCTGGGATACGTACTCCAACCATTCACAATCGGGGGTGCGCGATCGTTCGTATACCGCCCAAGGACATGAAGAGTGAAAGATCGCCTGGCACTTTGACGGCCGGCCGTTTAGAGTGGCGCCTCTTGAAAATCGAGTGGATTCAGCGTCATGCGTTTCGGTGCGGGATACGGAGTGATAGTGATCGGGGGCGGCCATGCGGGCACCGAAGCCGCCCTGGCGGCCGCGCGCATGGGCCAGCGTACCTTGCTGCTAACGCACAACATAGAGACGTTGGGGCAAATGAGCTGCAATCCGGCGATCGGCGGCATCGGCAAGGGCCACCTGGTCAAGGAGATCGATGCGCTGGGCGGCGCGATGGCGCTCGCCGCCGATGAGGCCGGCATCCAGTTCCGCACCCTGAACTCAAGCAAGGGACCCGCGGTGCGCGCCACGCGTGCACAGGCCGATCGGCAGCTCTACAAGCGCGCAATACGCCGCATGCTCGAGACTCAGGCGAATTTGACGCTGTTTCAACAAGAGGCGGCGGACCTCCTGATCGAGGGCGAACACGCGGTGGGGGTGGTCACGCAAAGCGGCATCGAATTTCGTGCGCGCGCCATGGTGTTGACCGTCGGCACATTCTTGGGCGGCAGGATTCATGTCGGCTTGGAGAGCCATCCTGGCGGCCGTGCCGGCGATCCGCCGTCGACGAGTCTGGCGGCGCGCCTGCGAGAACTGAATTTGCGCGTGGGCCGCCTGAAGACCGGGACGCCGCCGCGGATCGACGGCCGCAGTGTCGATTTTTCGGTGATGCGGGAACAGCACGGCGATCAGCCGCGGCCGGTGTTCTCTTATTTGTCGCAGCGCGCGGCGCACCCGCGCCAGCTGCCCTGCCACATCACCGCCACCAACGAGCGCACGCACGACATCATTCGCGGCGCCACCGCGCGCTCGCCGATGTTTACCGGGTTGATCGAGGGCGTGGGGCCGCGCTACTGCCCTTCGGTGGAAGACAAGGTCGTGCGGTTCGCGGACAAACACTCGCATCAGATCTTCGTCGAGCCCGAGGGCCTCGACACCCATGAGATCTACCCCAACGGCATATCGACGAGTCTGCCGTTCGACGTTCAGCACGAGTTCGTGCGGACCATCTCGGGCTTCGAACGCGCGCACATCACGCGCCCGGGCTACGCCATCGAGTACGATTTTTTCGATCCGCGCGATCTCAAAGGCAGCCTGGAGAGCAAGCATCTCTCGGGTTTGTTTTTCGCCGGCCAGATCAACGGCACCACCGGCTACGAAGAGGCTGCGGCGCAAGGACTGCTCGCGGGCATCAACGCGGCGCAGCGGGCCGAAGAGCGCGATGCGTGGTGGCCGAAGCGAAGCGAGGCCTATATCGGCGTGCTCGTCGATGACCTGATTACGCGCGGCGCCCCCGAACCGTACCGGATGTTCACCAGCCGCGCCGAGTACCGCCTGAGCTTGCGTGAAGACAACGCGGATCTGCGCCTCACCGCGCACGGCCGCAGGCTCGGGCTGGTCGACGACGCCCGCTGGGATTTCTTCCAGCGCAAAAGCGCCGCCGTCTCGGACGAGATCTCGCGGCTGGCCGCGGCAGTGGTGCAGCCGGGCAACGTGGACGAGAGGCTGCTCGCCAAACTCGGTTCGCCCCTGACGCGCGAAGCGCATGCCCTGGATTTATTGCGCCGTCCGGGGCTGGACTACGATGATTTGCTCAGTGTCGCGCCCTTGGCAAAGGCGAACGGCGATTGGCGCGGCGATGAGCGCTTGGCGGAGCAGGTAAAACTGCAGATCGACGTGCAAGCGAAATACTCGGGGTACCTCGAGCGCCAGCATGACGAGATCGAGCGTCAGCAACGCCATGAAGATTTGCGCCTGCCGGAGAACATCGATTATGCCGAGGTCGGCGGACTGTCGAACGAAGTCCGCCAGCGCCTGCGCGAGGTGCGTCCTGAAACCCTCGGCCAAGCCGCGCGAATCCCGGGCCTGACGCCGGCCGCGGTGTCCCTGCTGCTGGTGCATCTGAAGAAGCGCGACCGCGCGGCTTGAACGCGCAAGGCGAACGTATGCCCAAGTTTTATGACTTCGCAGTGCCTGGGCTCGACGGCAGCCAGAATATTCTCGCCCCCTTGCGCGGCAGAGTGACGCTGGCGGTGAATGTCGCCAGCAAGTGCGGCTATACGCCGCAGTATGCGGGATTGGAAGAGCTCCACCAGGAACTCAAAGAGCGGAATTTCACCGTGGTGGGATTTCCCTGCAATCAATTCGGCGCGCAGGAACCGGGCACCGCAGCGGAAATTCAAAGTTTCTGTTCGCTCACCTACGGCGTGACCTTCCCGTTGTCGGCAAAAATCGAAGTCAACGGCGCGCATCGGCATCCCCTGTACGCCTGGCTGACCGCCAAGGAGAACGGATTCGCCGGAGACATCGGCTGGAATTTCGAGAAATTCCTGATCGATCGCGATGGGCGGGTGATGTGCCGCTACCCGTCGGGGACGAAGCCCACGGATGCCACTTTTTTGCAGGACCTGGCGGAGGTTCTCTAGGCCGCGGGCCGCGCCTCTGGCGGCGGCCAGTGGCATTTTGTCCGCCCACTCTTTAACATCAGCCCTCCCTGTGAACCCCTTGGGCCGGAGAAATGAGATGTTTTCGCGATTGAATGCCCTGGCGTGGTTCGCCGGCACGGCGCTCTGCTTGACTTGGGTTGTTGGCGCGCATGCAGCAGGCGATCCCATTATCGGCGAAAAGAAGTTCTACACCTGTTACGGATGCCATGGCATCGAGAACTATCGGAACGCCTATCCGGACTACAGCGTACCCAAGCTGCGCCACCAGAATGCCTCCTACATCGTCGCGGCGCTGCAAGAGTACCGCAGCGGCGAGCGGCCGCATGCGACCATGCATGCGCAAGCGGCATCGTTGACCGATCAAGACATGGAAGACATCGCCGCCTACCTGCAGGGCGCTGCCCCCGTGAAACCGAGCGCCGCCGCGACCGGCAAGGTTCCGAAACAAGTGGCTGCCTGTGTCGCCTGTCACGGTGACAATGGTCTTGGCGTCGAGGCGCCGCTGACGCCGCAGCCGGCCCTGCTCGCGGGCCAACACGTCGACTATCTGGAGCAGGCGCTTGCCGCCTATCGCAATGGCCGCCGCAAGAACGTCGTGATGGGCGGCATGGCGCAGCTGCTCACGAGCGACGAAGACGTCAAAATCGCGGCGGCGTATTTTGCCGATCAATCATCTCCGCTGGTGACCGCGAAGTCCGGCGGCGAGTAAGTGCAAGGCGCGCCAGCCGCGGCGGCGCCCCGGCCGCGGCGGCGCCCGCCTATTGGCGCATGCTCATCAAGAATTGCGCGAACGTCCCGTAGTAGGCGTCACGGTTCTGCTTTTTCCGAAAGCCTTGACCTTCGTCGCTCGCCTGTAGATACCAAACCTCGCGGCCGTTGCCGCGCAGTCGATAGACCATCTGTTCCGCTTCGCTCAACCGCACCTGTGGATCGTTTTTACCGTGCGCCACGAACAATGGCCGCGAAATCCGTTCCGCATTCGTCAGCGGCGAGATGCGCTTCAGGTAGGCCCGCGTGTCGGCGTCGCGTTCATCGCCGTAGTCCGCGCGGCGCTGACTCTGGCGGTCCGGCGCGCTGTTGGTCAACAAGCCGACGAAGTCGGCGATGCCCGCCAAATCGACGCCGCCGCGCAGGCGATCGCTGAAATTCACCAGCGCCGCGAGCGCCAAATAGCCGCCATAGCCTTCGCCGGACACCACCACATGCTTGGCGTCATACGCGTTTTGTGAACCGAGCCAGACGAGCAGCGCCCCGATGTCCTTCACCGCGTCCTCGCGCAACAGGCCGAGCCCAAGCGCCTGGTAGCTCTTGCCGTAGCCGGAGGAGCCGCGCACATTGGGGGCAACGACGGCAAATCCGAGTTCGTTGACCACATACTGCAGCCATGGATCGAATCCGGGGCGGAATTGCGAATCACGGCCGCCGCCCAAGGTGATCAGCACGGGGTGCGGCCCCGGAGTCGGCGGTTCGTAAACAAACGCCGGTACTTGGCGCATTCGGCCGTCCACTCGGTCGAACGTCGGAAACTGCGTGAGCCGCGGCACCACGAACTTGCTCAAGTCGACCGGGCCCGCTTCGCTGTGTGTCCAGGCCTCGAGGGTGTTCGCGGCGATGTCGAGAACATAGGCATCGCGCGGCCGATCGGCCGCCTCGAAGCCGAAGGCAAGGCGGTTGCCCTCCGCGTCGAAACTTAAATGTTCGATGAGACCGGCCACGGGAAACCGCGGCGGAATCAGATCCTGGTGAGTCTTGAGATCGAGCACATTGAGTTTGTCGATCCCGGCCTCGTTGCTGATATAGGCCAGGTAGTGTCCGTCGCGCGAAATCGCCAGCTCTCTGATGTCCCAGGCCAGGTGGCTTAGGATCACGGTCTTCTCGCCGCTATAGAGATTGACGTAACGCAGCTGCGCAAATTCGCCGTCGCGGTCGGAAATCAAATACACGCCCTGCCCGTCGCGCGAAAATTTCGCGCCCGCAATCCCGACCCTGCCCGCCGTCCCGGCCTTGGCCGCGGCGGGTTCCACCTCGCGCTTCTGCCCCGAGCCTAAATCCACCACGTACAGATGCGTTTCAACGGCCGAAACGGACTGCAATACCAGCAGCCTGCGGTCATCCGGCGACCAATCGAGGGGAACCCACGCGCCGCCGCCGCTGACGGCCAGCCGCGGCAGCGAGCCGGCTTCCGGTTCGTCGATGTCGATGTCCGTATTCATACCGTCGCGCGCGGTGCTGAAGAACGCGACTTCCCGGCCGGCGTTCGACCATACCGGACCGCCGTTTCTGGATTTGCCGTCCGTCAGGCATTTGGCGGCGGATTCGCCGAGCCGCTGATAATAGAGTTGGGCGTTCTCGCTGCCGCCCTCGTCCGCGAGGTAGACGTAGGCGCTGCGCAGCGGGTCGGGCGAAAACACGGCGTGCGTGATCGGCTCGCGCAAAAACGTGATCTGGCGACGCTCGCCCGCCGGCCGCTCCACCAGATGCAGTTGATCGACATCGCCGAAACGGGTGCTGATCAACAACTGACCTTTCGGCGAGAAGCCGAGCGGCGTGGCCTGACGCGCATTGAGATACAAATCGAGTTTCTCTCTCAAGCCCGCGGCGGGTTCGGGGATGCCGTCGTATGTCAGATTGCCGCGCACGTCGCGCGTGCCGGCGGCCTTACCTAAGGCGACGGGAAGAAATGTCGCAGCCAGCAGCAGCAATAAATAAATTCGAGCCATGATTCCTATGTTCTCACACGGCGCGGATAATGGGACCGATGGCAGCTTTTGAGCATCTGGTGAAATCCTACGAC
>Ga0210408_10001952_pt1 | contig 20678 bp, 15 predicted proteins | sample IncBWH4MmetaG_FD_155471 | JGI IMG/M metagenome (GOLD analysis project Ga0210408, IMG submission 155471) | Forest soil microbial communities from Barre Woods Harvard Forest LTER site, Petersham, Massachusetts, United States - Inc-BW-H-4-M | ecosystem: Environmental > Terrestrial > Soil >...
TTCAGGCCGCCACTTTTGAGCCGGGACCAACTCGGAGGGAGGACCAACTCGGAGGGACAGGTCAAATATTGCCGTTGCGCGTTTTTTGGACATGCCACGCCGGATCGCGCAGGAGTGCGTCCCGCGTTCAATGTCGGGTCGCGCGATGTGACATGGGCCTCCCGGGCTACACCTCTCATCCCCTTTCGCGTCTTTTAACGTTGTTTCGCGGGCTCCCCATTCCTTAGGCAAAGCGGGGCGCTGCGACATTCGGGAAGCGAAGAAGAATCATTTTGCAGAAGATCGCAAAGATCACGAAGGCAATCCTTTCTGGGGACAAGCTCTAATCCGCTAAAGAAGCGCGGGCGCTATCCGTTCTAAACATATGGGGCATTGCACTCACGCTAAGGATGAGAAGGATCGACATCTTTATATCTTCGCCCGAGGACGTCCAGGCAGAACGAATCTTGGTCGAGCGATCGATTCGTTCGATTGCTGCGGAGTTTAGCGTTCCGATCACTGTCACCTACTCCAATTGGCAGAGAAGGCTCAGCGCAGAGGATAAGTTTGCCGCGCAAAGCGTAAACGGGTGCGAAGAAGGCAGATCATGGTTGTATCCCTGTTTCTGGGAGTATCAGGATTTTGGGCTGGATCAAGACTATCGGGAACGAATTCCAAATACCGGATCGTACGATCTAGTCGTCTCTATTCTCTGGTCTCGGCTCGGAACCAAGATATCGCCGGCGTTCGTCATGCCGGACGGCAGCCGACCGCAAACCGCAAACGAATACGAAATCGCCTGGGTGTTGGATCAGTTAAATCGAACTCCAGGATTCCCGGAGTTGCGCGTATACCGAAATCGATCGACTCCCACCGCGCCGGCTCAACCTAAAGAGGACCGGGAAACATTCTTTCGAGCATGGGATGCAGTTCAGGAGTTTTATGCGGCATGGGAAAAGCAGAGTGCGTTCACCGAAGCCTGCACTGACTATTCGAACCTGCAAGATTTCGAGAATTTGTTTCGCGAGCATTTTCGAGATTTTCTCGCAAGGCAGCTGGAAAAGGAAATTGTCACGCGCAAACGCCCTTCAAGGGCGCGCTACTGGAAATCAAACCCTTTTCGGGGCATGCTGCTCTTCGATTTCGAGCATGCCCCTGTTTTTCGCGGCAGAACGAAAGCCGTCGGAGAAGTGCTCGATGCTCTGAAGAAACAGGCGAGCGCGAAAAGGCCACTCGTATTGGTTTTGGGAGCCAGCGGTTCTGGAAAGAGTTCCCTGGTTCGAGCCGGCGTTCTTCCTCTTTTGACGGAGATCGGAACAGTGGTTGGAGATGGACCTTGGCGCCGTGCGGTAACTCGGCCCGGCCCCGGAGGCACCTCCGGAGATCCCTTCGATGCGTTGGCCGTCGCCCTGCTTGCCAAAGGCGCGTTGCCGGAGCTTGAGAAGGCGGCCTCGCGCAACGAATGGAGGAAACTGGCCGCGGAGTTGAGAGAACATCCAGACAGCGTCGCCCTCCGGGTCAAGGAATTGCTCGATCGGATCAGTCTCCGAGAGTTAGATCATCTGTTGGATGAACAAGAGACTCAATCTCCGTTGCCGGGCAGAATCGAGAGCGTTGAGCTCGCAAGGCACAGGAGGCTGCGGCGCGTCAAGCCAAAGGCGCAGCTGGCCCTCGTCATCGACCAATTGGAAGACTTGTTTGCCAGCGGGTTTTCGCGAGAGCTCCAGCAACGATATATCGCTGTCCTTGCTGCTTTGGTTCGCTGCCAGAGGGTGTTTGTCGTTGCGGCATTGCGGAGCGATTTCTACGCTTCTTATCTGCAGTTTCCTGAACTGGTGGCACTCGTTGGTCCAAGCGGACGATTCGATCTTCTCCCTCCCACACGGTCAGAATTGCGGAGTATAATCCGGTTGCCGGCCGAAGCAGCCGGCCTGAGCTTCGAGCGGGATATCAAGGCAAACCGGGCGTTGGACGAGGCTTTGACTGACGCAGCTATGGCCTGTGCTGAGCCGCTTCCGTTGCTTGAACACCTGCTCTCGCAGCTTTACCGAAAGCAGCTTGATCGAAGAGACGGCTTGCTCCGATGGGCCGACTATCGGGAATTGGGCGAATTTGAGGGAGCACTGGCCAGCCACGCAGAGACCGTCTTCACCGCACTAAACAGCGACGCGCAGCAAACGTTTGAGTTCGTCATGCGACAACTCGCTTCGCTCGGGCCAGACGGTAAAGCTCTTTGTCGGCCGATGCCGTATCAAGATCTCGTCTCATCCCGTGAGTTCGATAATCGCTTGAAAATGGGCGCCAAAATCCTGGTTGACCGGCTGCTCAAAGAGGGGCTGTTCAACGCGGAGCCTGATCCCAAGCAAGAGATTTTCATCAGCGTTGCCCATCCGGCGCTTCTTCGGAGATGGCCGAGAGTTCAACAATGGTTAGCTGAGGACCAAGAATTTCTTCGAATGCGAGATCGGCTCGACGGATGTCTGAAGCTTTGGCTCAATCGAGGCCGCCAGAGCCATCACTTGCTTAGGCCCGGGTCAGGCCTTGCTGATGGAGAGACGCTGATCGATCACTTTCACTTTTCACTGTCCGAGGCTCAGATCGACTACATAAAAAAGAGCATCGCCGCGCAAAGGCATGGACGGTGGATACGGAATATCGTTGCGTTGCCGGTTCTAATTGCATTGGTTTCGCTGGCAGCGGTTGTCGGGGTCCGATGGTTTAAAACGGAGAGCCAACGAAAGAGTTTGGACGAATATACGGACCTTGAGCGAAGGATCGCTGAGGTCGCCCAGAGCAAGCTTGGCGCGACTCAAAACGCGACGAAAAGTGCGGAAGAGAGGGCGCAGCGAGCAGAACAAAGCGCCGATCTGGCCGCTACTCAGCTCAGAGCGATGGAAGTCCGATTAAAGGAGGCTGAAGAAAAGGCTCAGCAGAATGCCGATATCGCCGCGAGCGAGTCCGGTTCGGCCCAAACCGAGATGAAAAAGGCCGAGGAGAACGCCCAACTGGCCCAGCAGAGCGCAGATCTTGCCACAACTCAGCGTAGCGCGATGGAGGCCCAGCTGAAAGAGGCCGAGGAAAAGGCCCAACTGGCCCAGCAAAATGCGGATCTTGCCACAGCTCAGCGCGGCGCAATGGAAGCCCAGCTGAAGCAAGCCGAAGAGAAGGCTCAATTGGCCCAGCAGAGTGCGGATCTTGCCACAACTCAGCGTAGCACGATGGAGGCCCAGCTGAAAAAGGCCCAACTGGCCCAGCAGAGCGCGGATCTTGCCACAACTCAGCGTAGCGCGATGGAGGCCCAACTGAAAAAGGCCCAACTAGACCAGCAGAGCGCAGATCTTGCCACAACGCAGCGTAGCGCGATGGAAGCCCAGCTGAAGCAAGCCGAGGAAAAAGCCCGACTAGCCCAGCAGAGCGCAGATCTTGCCACAACGCAGCGTAGCGCGATGGAAGCCCAGCTGAAAGAGGCCCAGGAAAAGGCCCAACTGGCCCAACAAAATGCGGATCTTGCCACAACGCAGCGTAGCGCCATGGAGGCCCAGCTGAAAAAGGCCCAACTAGCCCAACAAAATGCGGATCTTGCCACAACCCAGCGCAGCGCGATGGAGGCCCAACTGAAGCAAGCCGAGGAAAAAGCCCAACTGGCCCAGCAGAGCGCAGATCTTGCCGGAACGCAGCGCAGCGCGATGGAAGCTCAGCTGAAGCAAGCCGAGGAAAAAGCCCAACTGGCCCGGCAGAGCGCAGATCTTGCCGGAACGCAGCGCAGCGCGATGGAAGCTCAGCTGAAGCAAGCCGAGGAAAAAGCCCAACTGGCCCAGCAGAGCGTAGATCTCGCCACAACGCAGCGCAGCGCGATGGAAGCTCAGCTGAAGCAAGCCGAGGAAAAAACCCAACTGGCCCAGCAGAGCGCAGATCTCGCCACAACGCAGCGTAGCGCGATGGAAGCTCAACTGAAGCAAGCCGAGAAAAAAGCCCAACTGGCCCAACAGAGCGCAGATCTCGCCACAACGCAGCGTAGCGCGATGGAAGTCCAACTGAAAAGGGCTGAAGAAAAAGCGCGGCTGGCACAAAGGATTGCGGATTTGGTTTCAGCTGAGTCTCAGGCCGTCGAAACCGGATCTTCAAAAAGAGAGCCGGCAAAAAACAACGCAGATCTCCCAGCAAACCAACTTCGATCAGGACGCGCCTTGCCACTGGATGCCGGCCAGAATGCAGAACCGTTGCTTTCAACTCAGCCGTTGCTTCCGCCCGTTCAGTCCCCCAGCCACTAGAAAGATTAAGGAAATGCTATGAAGCCCAATTTATATACATTTTATATCTCTGCGCTCATCGCCCTCCTGTCGTTAGCTCCGATTCGAAATGTACGCGGAGGTGACGTTCTTTATGAAGATAACTTTACTAACCTCGATCCCAGTTGGGGCACACCCGGTGATATTTTGAGCGCGAAGGATGGCAAGTTGATACTTAAGCCCGCGCTCAACACCACTCAGAGTGTGTTGAATCAATCGAACGTTTTTGATGATGCTGATATTGCAGTGGACATCATTCTGTCAGCCGGCGATCCCATCGTGCCGGGCGGCCTGATCTTTTGGGCGAAGGATTACAGCAACTTTTACTGTTTATCCATTGATGCAAACGGCTCGTTCAAGATTAGCCACTTTGTGACTGACCGATGGTTAAGTCCTGTCGGTTGGACCAAAAGCGAAGCAATGAACACGGGCATTGGGCAGGTCAATAACTTGCGGATGGTAACGAAAGGTCGTCAGGCGACAGCCTATATCAACGACAAGGAAGTGGTGACGATCAATGGCCAGCCCCCGCAGGGCGGCGGATGTGTTGGAATATCGGGTGGATCAGCGCAAGATTCGCAAAATATTTGGCAATTTGCGAACCTCAGAGTAATCGCTACCACTCAGACGGCTGCCCCAACCTCTCCTTCGCCTCTACGCCCCGCCAGGCAGGTAGCTTTGCGACTCCACGGGTCAAACACCATCGGGGAGGAGCTCGCGCCGACACTCTGCGAGGACTTCCTGAAATACGAAGGGGCAACATCCGTCCAAAGGAAACCAGGAGCTAGGGAGGACGAGATAGATATCGAAGCAGTTTTGCCGGGTGAATCTCCCCAACTCTTGGTTTTCGAAATCCAGGCTCATGGATCGAAGACGGCTTTTGAAGACTTGGCTTCAGGTAAGTGTGACATTGGTATGTCCTCACGGCAGATTAAGTCGGATGAGGCGCAGCAGTGCACGCTCGCGGGGTTGGGCAACATGTTTTCGCCTGCGTCCGAAAACGTCCTGGGCTTGGATGGCATCGCCGTTTTAGTCAGCAAGAGCAACCCGGTCAACGCGCTTACAAAGCAGCAAATCGCTGATATCTACACGGGCAAAATCAACGACTGGTCGCAAGTTGGCGGCAATTCCGGACCGATTTATCTCTACGCGCCCGACGAGAACTCCGGAACGTTTGACACCTTTAAATCGCTCGTGCTCGGCGCCAGAGCGTTGTCTACCCGAGCATCGCGTTACGAGGATAGCGCTAAACTTTCGGACGCAGTGGCGGCCGACACGAACGGAATCGGGTTGACTGGAAAGTCATTCGTGCGTGGAAGCAAACCGCTCGCCGTATCAGAGACTGGTGCAAAGCCGTTGCTACCGACGACGTTTACCGTTGCGACTGGAGACTACCTGCTCTCCCGCCGTCTTTTCCTCTACATCCCCGCTAACCCGCAAAACAAATGGACTCGCAAGTTCGTTGAGTTTGCACGTCCAAAACTGGAGGTTTTTTCCTGGTGGACCTCCGGCGGCGAGGCTGCTGCGCTTGAGGCGTTATTCAACAATTACAAGAAACGCTACGCCGGGGTTGGCATCATTAACGCGACCGTCGCGGGCGGCAGCGGCTCCGGCGCTCGACCTGTTTTGCAAACGCGCTTGGCCGTCAATAATCCGCCCGACACCTGGCAAAGCCATCCCGGCTGGGAGTTGCTTGGTGACTATGTGGAACCGGGTTACTGTGAGCCGATTACCGACCTTTACCAAAGTGACGAATGGGAGAAAGCCTTTCCGAAGGCTCTCGTCAACATGGTGTCTAAAGACGGCAAGGCTTACGCTGTGCTGACTGGCGTTCACCATGGGAACGTCCTTTGGTACAACAAGAAACTGCTGGAGAAGAATGGAATCAAGGTTGGTGATTCTATGACCTTCGACCAGTTCTTTGTGATTTGCGACAAGTTGAAAGCCGCCGGGATTCCCGCCCTTGGCGTTGGCGATTCAGGGATTTGGGCTTCCTCCCAGCTCTTTGAGAACACGCTTCTGGGAGTCGTCGGACCACAGGGTTGGACGGATCTGTTCAGCGGCAAGATGAATTGGGACGATCCCAAGGTGAAGCAGTCGATGCAGTATTTTGCGAAAATGCAGGACTATCTGAACCCGGATCATGCCGCACTAACCTGGGATCAGGCCGTGAAGGAGTTGATGGATGGAAAAGTGGCATTCAACTCGATGGGAGACTGGGCGGATGGCGAATTCATCAAAGCGAACATGAAAGAGAAAGAAGACTTTGGGTGGGTGAACCACCCCGGTACTGACGGCTCTTTCATCATCGTTGCAGATGGCTTCACGCTTGCAAAAGGTGCTCCGCACAAAGAGGCAGCCATTGCATGGCTGAAGAGCATCGGCAGTAAGGAAGCTCAAGAAGCATTCAATCCTCTAAAGGGCTCGATACCGGCTCGAACCGATGTCGATAAGTCAAAATTTGACGGTTACCACCGATGGTCAATGGACGAGTTCGCCAAAGACAGGCTGGTTGCGAGTTGTGTGCATGGCGGGGCCGCCCCGGCAGCTTTCCAGCAGGCGTTGAACGAGGCGGTAACGTCTTTCGTCGTGGACAAGAACGTCGAGAATTTCGCCACCGAGCTTGTCCAGGCGGCGAAAAAAGTCGGCCCGAACACCATGGGAAGGCTCCAGTTCTCGGCACAAACAATTGAAAAGGAGAATTCTGCAATACCGCCGGACGCACCACCCCAGTACGCGCAAGATGTCAGCGGCGCTGGGAAACTGAATATCATCTTTCACTTTCGTTCTGCCAGTACTCAGTTGGATAATAAGGCGCTGGGGGATTTGCGGCGCCTGGTGGACCTGCTTGCGAACTCAACTTACCAGGGACGGCGCGTTCTCCTCTTTGGGTTCTCCGACAACTATGGCGGGACCAAATTGAATCTTACAATTTCGAAGGAGCGCGCGCAGGCGGTTGCGGAACAATTACAAAAACAGGGTATAACACCGTCGTTAGTGACTGGATACGGGAAGGCGTTGCCAATCGCTCCCAACGACACCAGGGAGGGTCGCGAAAACAACCGGCGAGTCGAGGTCTGGCTGCGCTAGGAACAAATTGTAGATGGCAGAGACCAACTGCCCTCCTCCTCAAATCTGCGAAATCTGCGGAATCTGCGGTTTCAAATTCGGAATTTAGGCTAAAGATGTCGCAGAAATCGTGAAACTCTGAGGTCGCGATTCATTTGTAATCGGAAGAAGGCGGGTGATCCGCCTCGCTGAGCCGGAAGCGGCCTCGGCAACCCTGCACCTCTGGTGTCAGCAAATGAAATTATAGAAGAGCTGATTAGAGGGGAAAGGTCATTCCATGAACACCAAACGAATCATTAACGCCATACGGAGCCGCCTTTACAATCGCCAGGCGACGATTCAGAGAAGAAAGGTTTTACGATGAACGGGCAACCAACATTATTTATTGACCCATATGGGAACATATTTTGGGCAAAGACAATCAAAGATCGCCGCTCAGAAGCAAATGGCAGTGTTCTACCTACGCTTTCACCAGCTCCCGGCCGTGCTCACGGGCGACCGGAGCGAGGATCGCTACGAGTAGAACCAGCGCTGCTACCGCCAGCAGTGCCCGGTCGAGGGGCACGATAGATCCGATTCCGACACAGACCAGCGCGAACGCCAGGTGCGTTGGAATGGCACCCACCTGATCTCGGATCCCTGGCATCCGAGAAAACGAGGATGCCAATACCAAGCCGTTTCCAAAGAACATCACTGCAACCGCAAACGGTGAACCTGTCGGCGAGACGATTTTAACTTGTCTAGACATAAGATTTCTTCGTCACCGTTCGCCGTTCACCGTTCACCGTTCAAATCGTTCTCACCTCTCACCTCACCTCGCCTCTCACCTCGACGGGGCTGGCTCGGTTCGCCATTCCCGGATATTCCGCCTACGCGAAAAACTGACTCGGACGTATCCCGGACGACGGCTCCAAACGAACCCAACGTGCATCTGCCGATGGTCTCCAGCTGAAAGTGAAAGTTGATTCCAACCAGAGTTGGCTTATAATTACCATAGATATTTGTAAATTATGCGAATGAAAGACTCTTCAATGCTATCACCGCTGCCACAATTGTGATCTGCCTATTTAACGACCTGCACGACTTTCATCACCTTTACATGACCAAAGTTTGGGCTGAAACCTCACAGGGCAACAAGGAACCAATGTGAAGAACCAAGATGAGGTATCGCAAACGCGCGCAACTGAGACCATTCCTGATGATCATGGAGACCCCAGGGACCGGCTGTTCCACGAAATTGTTCGGGATGGTCGCTCGATGCCCGGCTTTGGTGCGTTGGAACGCAAAGAAGTGTTACCGCTATTCGCCCAGCGCATCGCACAACTCCCTCTGATGTCCAAAAAAATTCTAGCGATGTGTTATTACGAGAACCTGTCGATATCCGAGATTGCGGCTTGCTTTAATCTACCTGCATGTCGGATCGACGAGATCCTCACCCAAACTGTCGGATTGCTCGGGAACTACTTATTGAATGTATCAACCGAAAACGCCGGTACGACGCCGATCCCGTCGTTCACCTCGATGACGTTACCCCACTCTGGATAGTCGGCGTTGCGATAGCACTGCAGATAGACGAACGGAGAGCCCTCGCTGACCGCCGAGTGGCAGACGGTCGGTTCACCAGGGATAATTGGCGATTTTTGTCGGATTGCGCAACTCACCCGTTTGTCGTGTTTCATTATGCGCCGATCGAGTCAGAAACAACCACCCGTTCTGGGCATGGCATTCCCGCATGATCTTGATTTATTGATTGAAGGCGAACGGCGGGGTGGCATCAAAGCCCACTCTTTCTGATGCCCTTGATCAATCGATCAATGAGTAGCACTCGCACGGATATTGTTATGTGTTTTCGACCTAAAGAAACTCTGGAGGAAATCGAGTCGGACTGGCTTCAGGAATCTAGCAATCCTTTTCCAGTCCTTATCTTCAACGACGAATCGTTTCAACTACTGGAAACGCTTGATCCCCGGAGAGGAATTCTTAGAATCCTCGTCCCGCTAGAGTCATCCCCCGGTACTTGTCACTACCTGTACAGGCCTCGAATCGATGCAGAGCCTAAGATTCCTTCAATCACCTCACCTGCGAAATGAAACATTCTATTCTCGTGGCGACGCCGTCATGCGGCGATGTCTATATTGCGCCCAGGTCCGACACTAACGTACTTGAGCTGTTCTGGAATCGGAATGGCCTACCTAGCGCCAATGAACGCAAGGCCGCGGTGGCATGGCTCGACGCGGAAGGCTGGTTAGCATACGCCAGTGGCGTAATCGCCGATGCTGATCAAGAGGTTTCAAAGCTAATCGCAGAAGTACTACCAGATTCCGCAGGATCATAATCCGATCCGCGATTTTTGACCTGTCCCCAAAATGCGCTGCTTCTGACTCCTGGGCCCTGGCCGCTGCCCTTAAAATAAGGCGCGCTTTGGCATTCTTTTTGTGCGTATTTCCGGCTAGAGTGTTCCTTGACGCCAGGCTTACTGGATCTCAATCTTTAAAACGGAGCCGTGACTATTTTGACCGAGCCGATCGGGAGTATCACTCGCTCTTTGAAATTGCTTGATGCGATCAAACGGTAGAAATGATCTATGGCAGATGGAATGGAATCTGAGGACGAAACAAAACAGCTCCCGTCCACGGTCCTAGAGACAGCGACCGACATTTTGCAAATCCGGCAGTGCGCCGAGCGGGAGATTCGTCGGACCAAGGAAGTCCTCGAACTGCGCACGAGAAAGCTTGCCCAGGCGCTCGTGATCATGCGCGCGACGCTGGAATCGACCACGGATGCGATCCTGGTGACCGACGAGAATGTCAATGTCACCGAATACAACGAGAAGTATATCGATATGTGGAAGATCAGGCGGGAACTCCTGGAGGGCGGCATGGCACGCGAGGTGCGGGAACTCACGAGCCAGAATTTTGCTGATCCGCAAGGGTTTATCGCTCGCATCGAGGAAATTGCCGCCTCCGATCAGGAGAGCTTCGACCTGCTGGAGCTGAAGGACGGGCGAATTCTCGAGCGCTATTCCAAAGTTCTGACCGTTGAAGGACAAAGCGCGGGCCGCGTCTGGAGTTTCCGTGACGTGACCGAGCGCCATTTGGCAGAAGGCGCTTCTCGCTGGCTGGCGGCCATCGTCGCCTCGTCCGATGATGCGATCATCGGAAAGAATTTGAAGAGTATCATCACCAGTTGGAATTTCGGGGCGGAGCGCATCTTCGGATACACTGCCGACGAAATGATCGGCACGTCGATCATGCGATTAATTCCGCCTGATCGCCGAGAAGAGGAATTGGAGATCCTTTCCCGCATCCGGCGCGGCGAGCGATTCGATCATTTCGAAACCATTCGTCTCGCGAAGGACGGGCGGCAACTCAACGTCTCGATAACGGTATCTCCGATCAAGGATTCCACCGGCCATGTGGTTGGCGCGTCCAAGGTGGCTCGAGACATTACCGAGCGAAAGAAGACGGAAGAGGCACTTAAAAAAGCGGCGGAGGAAGCCGAGGCGGCTAACCGCGAGCGGCTGCAACTCCTCGACCGCGAGCGGCAGGCCCGTTTGCAGGCCGAGCGAGCGAACCGCTTGAAGGACGAGTTTCTGGCGACGCTCAGCCACGAGCTGCGCACGCCGTTGAATGCCGTGCTGGGTTGGTCTAAGATCCTTCGACTCGCAAAGCTTGAGGGTGAGGAACTCAAGCAGGGGCTCGACACCATCGAACGAAATGCGCGTGTTCAGGCCCAGATTATTGATGACCTGCTCGATATGAGCCGAATCATCTCGGGCAAGGTTCGCTTGGATGTGCAGCGGGTCGACCTTCCCGCTGTCCTGAACGAGTCAATCGAGACGCTACGCGCCACGGCGGAGGCGAAAGGTGTTCGTCTGCAGGCCGTGGTGGATCCCTTTGCCGGACCGATCTCCGGAGATCCGAGTCGCCTGCAACAGATTTTCTGGAACCTCCTTAACAACGCCATCAAGTTCACTCCCAAAGGCGGAAAGGTCCGGGTGGTGCTCGAACGTGTCAACTCACACGTGGAAGTCAGCGTCATTGATACCGGTGAAGGCATCGCACCCGAGTTCCTGCCTTATATTTTCGACCGGTTTCAACAGGGGGATGCGTCGACAACTCGTCGACATGGTGGACTTGGGCTCGGACTGGCTATTGTCAAGCAGCTGGTCGGACTGCATGGCGGCGACGTCAGCGTCAAAAGCGGCGGGATCGGGCAAGGGGCGGCCTTTATTGTGCAGCTCCCGCTCATCGCCGTCTATTCTGAGCCGGACGAGGAACGTCGCCATCCCCGGGCTGCGCTCCGCGAGAACCAGCCTTTGCCAGAAGTATCCCTCGACAATGTTCACGTTCTGGTGGTCGACGATGAGATCGATGCACGGGAGCTCGTGAAGAGGCTGCTGGAAATGGCTGGAGCAACGGTTTCGATGGCGGGCTCTGCGTCAGAAGCGATGGAGCGTATCCTTGCGGGACGGCCGGATGTGCTTGTTTGCGACATCGGGATGCCGGGAGAAGACGGCTATTCGCTCATCCGTCGGCTGCGAGGCCTCGAGGAGAAACAAGAGAGTGCCTTGCCCGCGGTCGCGGTGACCGCATATGCGCGTTCGGAGGATCGCACGAAAGCTTTCCGTTCAGGTTTTCAGAATTATCTGGCGAAGCCCGTGGAACCAGCGGAGCTCCTAGCTGTAGTAAGCAGCCTGGCAGGTCGCAAGTTCAGAACTCCGCCCGACGGAGATTAGCAGCCTCGTGCACCGTCTCCTAAATCCCAAGGGATTTAGGAGACGGTGCACTACCCTATTTTGGGCTCTCTAAATCTGCGGAGGATACCGTTTTGCGCACGCCTGCCAATGCATCTCCAATCGCCAAAGATAAAACCTTCCACTGTTGGGGCGGGCAATCTTTGAACAACTCATGAATCGTTCCTATGTGAGATCGGAACTGCTCCAGGTACCACTCCGGGTCAGGCATTTCCGAGAGTTCAGTGCGGTTGGCAGCTGGATCGGGCATTTGTGCAAGTTTCATCCCAAAGCTTCTACTATAAAAAAAACCAGGTGATCAAAAGCGTCAGAGCGATCAAAGCGACCGAAATAATTTCCAGATTGAATCTACGCATTCGCCTCTGGTACACCTGCGCCCAACTGAGCTCTTGGTGCCTCACTGGCTGTCCCATCATGTCGACCAATTCGATTCTCATTCGTGAGAAAGTCTCGGCCTGCTTGATCAGGTTTTCCCATACTTTTTTCGACGGGCTTACCTTGCCTCTAGGTATGCCATAGGATGGTCGGTATCGTCACCGGCCGGAGAACCCTTGGGGCGCGACTCATCGTTAATCTAAATTCCAAATTTGAGGAGTCGTCCTCGTACTCGTCGTCGTGCTCGTCCTCGAGAATCCCAATCGTTTTTCGCAATCAGACTAACAGAACAAATTAGTTGCAGGACATCGGTCTCTTTTCGGTCACGGAATCCCAATGCACCGAGGACGAGCTCGAGGACGAGGACGACGACGAGGACGATTCCAAATTTCGCGATTTGGGGTTAATCATGCCATCTCCCGCCTACGCCTTAAAAGGCTTTGATTAATTTCAACTATAATGTTGATTATTTTGATAAATCTTAGCAGCATCCAGAGAGATATCCCGTTTGATGCCTTGCCTTTATGCCGTGTGGAAGCGCGCCAAACGCATCATCCTTTGATTGCCGACTTTAAAGAAAAAGGAACCCCAACATCCGTAGACCAATATGAGCATCGCCCTGCTCACAGTTATAGTTCTCTTGGTCGGGGTAGTGTCGTATATCCTGTTTAAACCATTGATCGGACCGGTCCGCGTGATCGGGGCTTGCGTACTCATGATCTCCCTAGCGGCTTTTATTATACAAAATCGAGAAACAATCGCTCACCAAGGTAATTCTTCCGACGCCTGGCGTTTCCCGATTTTTTCCGATAAACGTGCGCAAAAAGTTCCGACTCCGATCGACGATCCTGGACCCGCAGACTACGTCACGTTTCAGAGTACCAGTAAAGAAGATCACGATTTTTTAGATGAAATCTTGCGGGAACAGAACCAGGAAGGTCAACAGCAAGGTAAACCTGAGCTCACCCAAAATCGGAGCATCGGCAAGAATGGGATAATTGGCTCCGGCAATGAGCCAGTCCTGAAGGCGGAATTAGTTATTAATACCGCGGAAGTTAAACGTGCCGAACTGGTCACGCATAAAGGGACAGTCAAACGCGCTGAGCTAGTTCGATCTAGGCAACAGTGATGCTGCTCATTCAAGGATGGATCGGGAAGTTGTCAGTTTGACGTGTCCCCCCGGTTTCTATTATGGTGTCAGTCAGAGCGGACCCGGGTTGCATGCATTACATCGAGATACTGATCACTGAAGAGAACCCAGGTATCGTTTTCATCCTCCAGACTATTGCGGCGTGCGATATTCAACGTGACTTTGAAGTTCCTGGAGTGCCCGATCAAATCGATTCCGCTCCGGCCGCTTTGTCATGTTTAGTTCCTCTCGCAACGAGCCAGTTGTCAGGGGATCGAGCCTCAGCCTCTCATAGATTCGCTGCGCTAAGGGACTGCATTCTTTCAGCGGCCGATGATGTTTTGGATAATGCTCCATCCGCAGGTAATCCATACTCATCAATGCGGCGTGACCGGTCGGAATCTTTCCATAGAAGATCTCTTCGGGGTAGATAGCTGGCAGTTCATTCTTCCATCGCCAGATCGCAATCACTTTCTGACCCCAGCCCTTTTGTCCGGGTTGTCGGTCGGGCAAGTCGACCACATCCCATAAGTTCGGCATACCAACCCGTGCGTCGGAGAAAATACCGCATATCCCGACCTGTAAGATATAGGTCCGAGCTTGTTTCAGGGTTAAAACGACATCGACCTTGCGTTTCATTCGGGAACGTTCCGCCTTTGGGCAAGGCTATGGCGGACAAGCATGGCTGGGCAATAAAATCTGCACGCCGGTTAAACCAAAAGCCGCAGATAAGAAGTAAACCGCCGATTCCACAGCGAAATCGTCGCATTGGGAAGTGAAGCCCTGAAACACTTCTTAGCGGATATTGAAGAAGATCCTCCGAAATGTTATTCTCGCATACGCCCATCTGGTAGCTGCGAAGCGATCTGGGATGGGATTGATCGCACATGTGAAGCACCCACCCGAAAATAAAAATGAGCTGCATGAGTCGTATCTAAAGATACCCCCTGAAGTATTTATCTGCCGAAAGATGGGGGCAAATGTCTTTATGGATGCCGGAGAGTTGACCAGAGCTCAATGGTTCTGGGAACGGCGGCCGAAAAAATTGCTTCTGTCCACAGAAGGAGTGCTAAAAGTCCTGATGTTCTATGCAGGCTTTTGGGTGGCTGCGATTTGCATAAATCAGCCTGCGCTCGAAATGACGATGTTAGTTAGTACAGGATCTACCCTCGTTATCGCGATACCCGTATGGGCTTATATAGACGCTTTGCGGTTTGCCCGGTGGAGCTCGGACTATAGGCGGGCAGTCCTCAGGCTTCGTCAAACGGTTCATCGTTAGTGCACCGTCTGGCATATAATGGGCCATGTCTTATAAACGGTCACTCCCTTACCTCCCTTGATTTCGACAGCATTTCGTTCCACAATGACTTCGCCGACCAGAACCAGACGATCATGTCCTACAGCATATCGACCTTGCTGACCCGCAATCTTCACGAGGTCTTCGGTGAAAACGACCCCGCGCGACGGCGTGCGGCCATCGACGAGATCTTCACCGAAGATTGCGTGTTCTACGACCCAACCAAGGGCGTCTACCGGGGCCGCGACGAGATCGATCGCGTCGCGGGCGCGATCAAGGCGACTCACCCTGACTTTCGATATCAGCCGATTGCCGAGCCCGAGGAATTGGGCAATGGCGGGCGGGTCCAATGGGTATCGGGCCGCCCTGGTGAGGGACCAGCTTACGCCGGGACTGATTTCATCATTGCCCGAGACGGCCGGATTGCCGCCCTTTATCTCTTTTTCGACAAGCTACCCTGAGCTTGACTCTGCCGTGCGACGTCACTTCTCCCGATCCAGTTGCCAACGATAACAAATCGGGCCCAATAAAACAGGCGAGAATGCATCTGAGAGTCGCCATCCTGCGCACGCTAGGTAAGAAGATCGCTAGAGAAAAGCCCCGATGGATACTCCATTGGTTCTATTTACGGCAGGAAGTCCTGACTGTATCTCGAAGCGGCAAATGTTATGAGATTTCCATACTTCTCTCTCTTCAGCGCTAAACGGGATGGCGAAACTCCCGAACCCTGGTCGATTTCCGACAAATCCCAGGATCATTTGATCTCAACGCGCGTAATGTTGATACCGCTCCGTTCCCCGAACGACCAGCTCCAAGTTGTGGTGTTCCCGCTGATTTGCGAATAAGTCGCTCGACCTGCTAAGCCTCCGTACCAAATCGGCAAACGAGATCTCAGGGCTTCCCCTGCGAACTCATAATGAAAGGCCCGGCCAGATTCACGGCATTTGCTAGCCCTTTTTCTTTCCGGAGTTTGACCAACCACTCGCGCTGGACTTTTGCTAATGCCTCCGGAGCATTCCCGGTCTGGTGTGCGGCCTCGTAAAAATCGCTCATGATCTGGATAGTGAATTCGTCGCTGATCGGCCAAAGGGTCATGAGCAGATTCTGCGCTCCGGCTTCAACGAAACCGCGGCGCAATCCCATCACGCCCTCGCCGGCTCTGGCTTCGCCGGAACCCGTATCACAGGCCGATAAGGTTACTAACCAGGTACCCTTGAGATCAAGGGTGCTGACGTCTTCGGCACTCAGAATACCATCTTCTTCTATAGGAGGCGCCTCGCCCCGTTTCCAGGCGGCAATCGTCGTATTGGCTCCCGCCAACGCCAAACCGCTGCGGTGCATCGGGTTCTTGAAAAACCTGGCCTTGGCAAAATCAAATTTGATGTTCGGCGATGGGGACTCAGTCGGGTTGGCGTCCAAGGTGGGGTCCTCGGCCTCAAAGAACCCATGGGTGGCCAGGTGCAAAATGTAAGGGCCGTGCAGCTCCGAGAGCACTTGCTTGGTTACCTCGGCTCCCGTAAACGATTTGGTAGGCCAACCCCATCTTTTAAATTGACCTAACAATTGATCGCTCTCCTGTTGCGTGCCTCCGAGGTCTCCAAAGCTCATGTCCTCGAAGTCGCGCTTTTCCGTGCCGCGAAGCACTCCGGACCCCTCAGTGGGCAGATCACTTTTGGCGATTTGGGCATTCAAATTTCTGTCAAACTTGGGGTTGGCCAACACAACGACCTGGTGATTTTGAGTTGGCTTAAGTTCGCGCAGCAAGTCACGCCCGCTGGCCACATACCGGATGGAGTATCTATCCGCCACAAAACGCTTGTCTCCATCGACCAATGTTGCGAAAGAGAGGAAGTTAAGCTGCCCATCCGGGCTGATAATCACCGTCTTGACCCCGTCGGGCAATGCCCGCTGAATCGGCTCCCAGACCTCATCGTACAGCTTCTGCAAAAGCGCTTCCAATTCACCCTCAGCGCTGGAGGTGCGCACTAAAACCTGGTATCGCCTAAGGGCAGCTTCAATTTCCTTGGCGCTTCCCAGCGTGAACCAGTGAGGTGAGCTACCTGGCGAGAGCAAGACCGCAGCGTAGCGCGATTCACCTTTAGATTTTCCCAGGTAATGGCCATACCTCACGTATTCGACAAGGACCGCGTCGTTTGGGATAGCCGCTTGGACCTGTTCAACCGTGACGGCCAGTGAGCGCCGGGCTTGTCCAAGATCAGTAATCTGGCGAGCCAGCTTGCCCTCGATGTTTTCCACCTCCTGCTCGACAGCCTCGACGCGTTCGCTAGCTTCCTTGGGAGAGACCGATGCCGTCTGCAAGGAGAGCTGCGATAGCGTTCGCTTCTTGGTCTTCAATTGCTCAACCAATTCCCGGTTAGCTTCTTCTTTGCTGGTTTCGGCCACTAGGCGATCTTCGATAATCGAGTCGAGTACCACGCCTTTGTAGTGCAGAACCGCGCTCGCCAACAGAGCATCAGTCTCATCGAGAGCGGCGAAGAGCGTGTAGGGATGCACGAGCCGCTGGTAAGCGAGCCGCTCGTCCTCTGAGCCGAAGGAAAGGATCTGGGAAAACACTTTGAGGCCGGCCGCGTACTCAAGTTGGCTTAGTCGTTTGGCTTCTTCAGTCTTTCCCAAGTCCAATTCCGCGAAAGCCAGACTCTCCAGGTTCCTCACCGTAAGGGGATGGTCCTGTCCAAGGACTTTCTGGTAAATCTCCAGAGCCTCTTGGTAAAGCGGTTCGGCTTTACTGTAGTCACCCATTGTCGCGTAAAGTTCTGCCAGGTTGTGCAGGCTTGTCGCCGTAAATGGATGCTCTTGGCCAAAGACTTTTTGGGAAATTTCCAGCGCTTCTTTGAAAAGCGGTTCAGCCTTGGCATAGTCGCCCATATCCCTATAAAGCGCGGCCAAATTGTTGAGGCTTGTTGCCGTGTTGAGATGGGCTCGGCCGAAGACTTTTTGTTGAATCTCGAGCGCCTCTTTGTACAGTGGCTCGGCTTTGGCATAGTCGCCCATATCCCTATAAAGCGCCGCCAAATTGTTGAGGCTTGTTGCCGTATCGGGATGCGCTCGGCCCAGGACTTTTTGTCGAATCTCGATCGCCTCTTTGTACAGCGGCTCGGCTTTGGTATAGTCGCCAATGGCCCAATAGAGTCCCGCAAGATTGTCCAGACTTAGCGCCGTATCGGGATGCGCTCGGCCCAGGACTTTTTGTCGAATCTCGAGTGCTTCTTTGTACAGCGGCTCGGCTTTAGCATATTCGCCCATTGCCCGGTAAAGCTCCGCCAAATTGCTCAGGCTTGTTGCCGTATTGGGGTCCTCCGGGCCAAGAGCTTTGCGGCGAATCTTCAGAGCTTCTCCGAGCAGCAGTTCGGCTTTGGCATAGTCGCCCATATCCAGATAAAGCAGACCCAGATTGTTCATGCTGATCACCGCATTGGGGTCCTCTTTGCCGCTGGTTTTTTGGAAAAACTCCAGAGCTTCTTTGAGCAGCGGCTCGGCTTTGGCATAGTCGCCCATGTACCAATAAAGCAGACCCAGATTGTTCAGGCTTTGTGCCGTAACGGGATCTTCTCGACCGAGGACTTTTTGTCGAATCTCGAGCGCCTCTTTGTACAGCGGTTCGGCTTTGGCGTAATCGCCGGTGCGCTCGTAGAGCTGGGCCAATAGATTGATACTCGCCGCAGTCTCTGCATCGTCCTCGCCTCGCTGCTGCTTTATCAGGGCAACCAGCTTCTCAGCCAGCGGAATCGCCTCTTTAAATTTGCCCTCATTGTACAGTTCGTCGATCCGCCGGTTCAGCTCGGCCGGACTATCATCTTCCGCTGGAGCCTGCGCGTTAGCTAGGAAGCTGAAGCCAAGCCCGAGAATGATGACGATCACACAGATGGGCGCGGCAAATGAACTCGATGCTTGAACTTTCATTGCACGGTGCAGGCGCCCTGATAGCCTTGCTTCTGCACGTAAGCGAGGGCTCCAGCCTTTGCAGCTCTTTGCTTTTGCGCGTAGCGCCATCTTGCCAACCAGGATTGCGATGAACGCCGCCTTGTTTCGCGCTTGGCCATGATCACCTGCAGAATCAGCCCATTACAATCGTTTCATTTTCGCTAAGGACCACATTGGCGGCAAAAGCATTAAACCGCGCGCGAGAATCGGGTCATTCCGACTGTGATCCATTGGATGAGATTTGACCGGAAAAGCCTCAATTCGTTCAAGCGGAATTTTCCGGCGTAGCCGGCGGGTTCCGCTGCCACAGCCTGCTGCGCTCACAAATCCTCGTAAGCGAAGGCTCCAGCCTTTGCATCCTGGCAGACCACGCAGGCAAAGGCTGGAGCCTTCGCTTACGTCGCGTCGCCGCGGTGGACGGTTCCCGGGTTGAAAACACGGGCTGAGTCCTCACGAACCCTTCCTTTGCCGCGTGTCCCCATCATGTAGCGAGTGCAATAGGCATGTCTGGATCGCCGATGGTTTTGCCCTTGAGCAGATCTTCTTTGACGGTGGTGGCACCCACGGCTGCCAGCAACGTCGGAACCATGTCCTCGTGCGCCCCGATGTCGTTGATGACCGTTCCGGGCTCGATGACGCCGGGCCAACGAATGAGGCACGGCACGCGATAGCCGCCTTCCCATTGCGTGTTCTTCTCGCTGCGGAAAATCGTCGTCCCGCCATCGGGCCAACTCATGGTTTCCGCGCCGTTGTCACTTGAATACATGACGATGGTATTGTCCTCGATGCCCAATTCCTTGAGCTTGTCGAGCAACTCACCCACAGCCGCGTCATGCTCGACCAAGCCGTCGGCATAAACACCCAGGCCGGTCTTGCCGACGGATTCCGGCTTCAAGTGCGTCCAGATGTGCATGCGGGTGGAGTTCCACCAGACGAAGAACGGCTTGCCGTCCTTGTGCGCCTTGTCCATGAACTTGAGCGCCGCAGCGGTGAACTCATCGTCCACCGTTTCCATGCGCTTCTTGGTCAGCGGACCGGTATCCTCGATGGTTTGATTGCCGACCCTGCCAAAGCGCGGATCAACCGTGGGATCGTCCGTGTCCGATGCGAAGCAGTGCAGCACGCCGCGCGGGCCAAAGAGCGCCTTGAACGCCGGATCTTTCGGGTAGTCGGGATTCTCCGGCTCCTCCTCCGGATGTTGGGTTTCTTGTCCTGCGCTTGCAATGGTCCGCCTGCGCCGATGAGCGCAGCCGTGGCCGTCAGTAAAAACAGGCTATACGTCACTACTTTTGATTGGTAGTTCATTTGCTTTTGGGGGGGTGTTTGCGTCAGAAGATGTCTATTTTATGAGAGAGTCCGGCTTCCAACCGAGCGAATAACATGGGCGTTGTCTCCAGAGATAACATGTAAAATCGGGTTATTCGTTCTTCATGCTGGGACGGTCAGCCTCGCTGCTTCGCCTCGTCATAGCGGGTCAGTCCAAGGGTCAGTCCATAATTTTTCACTTTAGCGAGTATCTCTTCACGAAGGCCGGCATCTATAAGAGTAAAAGTTGATGTCACTCTCTCTAGTGTACCGTCTCGTTCTCCGTTGCAAAAGGCGATCTCAGACACAGCCGATGACGCGGATTATCAAAGTGTTTTCAGCGCACTAAATCATTCAGAATTTTCTCCGGGCATTGGTTTCGTCCGGGCGGAAAGTAGGTTATGGCTCGAGCGCTCGCAAAATCATCGTTGGTACTGTTAGCACTTGGCCTCTGGATTCTCGCATGCCCGGCATCGTCCGCCGAAGACGATGATCCAGATGCACTGAATCAACAAGTAAGCCAACTGATCGAACAAG
>Ga0210408_10001954_pt1 | contig 20653 bp, 10 predicted proteins | sample IncBWH4MmetaG_FD_155471 | JGI IMG/M metagenome (GOLD analysis project Ga0210408, IMG submission 155471) | Forest soil microbial communities from Barre Woods Harvard Forest LTER site, Petersham, Massachusetts, United States - Inc-BW-H-4-M | ecosystem: Environmental > Terrestrial > Soil >...
TTGTTCTAAGGGACCGATATTAGGATCCGGATCAACCGCATCAATAAACACGGCTTGCGGACACACCATGAGCGGCGCTCAGATCCCAGCGGCTTGCAACATCTTTTCGAACGTTGCTGGGGCGGCAAGCCCCGTTTGCAGCTCTACCACCACTCAAGCATTCGCGCCCGTCGTGGTGAAGGTGCTGCCCACTCCGCTTCCTACGGCAAAGCTTGCGGTCTTTGTATTTGAAGACGACTTCCCGCTCAATGGCGAGCAGGATGGCGGGGGTGGCTCCGGAACGGTTGCACCCATCGAGCCCGGACTTGGCGGTTTCGAAATCATCCTGTGGGACACCTTTGGCGGGCTCGGCGATTTCACCGGCCAGGATACTCACGACATGTTCAACCAGCCGTTGTCGAACTCCCTGGCCGGAACCATCGATCCCGCCACGGGTCTCGACGCCTGCCCGCTTTCGGCGCAAGCTACCGCGAGCGTATTGAGCGGGGATGGGACTCAGGCCGGCATCACGGGCAGGATCGTGACGTGCCCGAAGTTTGAATCCGACAACGCCACACTGTCGCCGCTGGCCGGCCAGGCAGTCATTGCCAATCTGATGCCGGACAAGTTCAGCGTGCAGGCCTACCCGGCCGCGGACCGGATTGCGCGCGGTGAAGAATGGCTTCAGACCAACACGCTGGATGGCCAGCACCCCCACGACGCGTTCCTGCGCATCGGCGAGCCTGGCTACTTCCAGGAGTTCGGGCCGAGCGGGTTCCACGTGAGCATCGGCTTTGCGAATCCGAAAATCATTAATGACCGCAAGGCCGCCGTGTGCGCCGGCGCCTACGGCGCCGTTGGCACCTGCAACAACACCATCGACGGACAAGTCGATGTCCAGCGCATAAGCCGGACGCCCGACCAAAGACTCTATCCCAGCGGTTCCCGCGATGCTCTCGCATGGACCCAGTGCTGGGTCAGCCTGGGCGATCCGGACGCCGAGGATTTCATGTTCACCAAGTGCGACGCCCAGGGGAACTTCAAGTTCACCGGCGTTCCCGGCGGCAACTGGAGACTAACCATCGGCGACCAATGGAACGACCAAATCATTGACGGCCTGTCGACTCCGGCGAACGTGGGCTGCGTCCCCACTGGGACCGCGACGACCTGCAGCGGCGGCGTTAGCACCCTGCACCTGGGGAATCTTGGCGTCCAGCAGTGGCAGTCGAACGTCTACACCAGACTCTTCGTTGACGACAACAAGAATGGAATCAAGGATCCCGACGAGATCGGCGTTCCTCAGGTCTATACGCGGATCAAATACCGAGACGGCCACAACGCCAACACTCTTTTGACCGACCCCGATGGCGTCGCCAACTTCAACGAAACGTTCCCGCTCTTTAACTGGTATGTCGTGGAACCGGACCTTGGCCGCTACAAGCGCACGGGAACCCACACCGTCTACGACGCGGGCGGGCCAGCCGACGGCTCCACCGTTTGCGGGGGGACGGGCGTTCGCCCGTGCGGCGCCTCGACCGATTACCAATTCCTCGCCAACACGTATGAGTCGCTTCCGTTGCCCGCCGACCTGCACGTACCGGGCGCGGTCTATTGCGCTACCGCCGATTGCGCGGCGGAAGCCGCCGGGTTCGCGGCCGGCACGGCAAGCACAACCGCCGTCACGAATTCCACCGGTCGCCTCGATCCGCCCTGGGTTAACTCCGAGGCCTGGTCGGGCCTGACCAGCCACGGCAATTGGATCGAGTTCGGCGTGGCGCCCTACGCAGCCTGCCCGCCGGCCTGCGCGACCGTCCCCAATTTGGTCAACAACGCGACCGCTGGCGGAACCACCTCTTCGACCAGGCAGGTAGGCGAGAACGGCGGCATCCATGGACACACCAGTTATGCCGCTACGCGTCCCTTCGACGATGCCTCGCAAATGATCGAGCAGCCGTGGCAGCCGAACGTGCCGGGCGTCACCCTCAACCTCTACCAGGAAGGCTTTGCGGCGGATGGCATCACCCCAACTCTCACGTTGGTAGATACGACCATCAGCACCAGTTGGGACGCCTGGGCGCAGGGGTTCTACCCGGGCAGCACCGCTGGCTCGGGAACCCCCGCGGCGCAAAAGCCCTATATGAGCTGCCCCGGCCAGGGAACAGCTAGCGGCACCAACGCCGACCCGTTCTTCTTCTCGCTATCAGGCCAGCCAGAGTACCTGGACTGGTACGGCTTTCTGCACGGCGCCAACACACTCCACACGCTGCCTTACCAGTCGCAGTACAAGTGCTATGACTCGATGCACATCGGGAACCAGACGCAGCCGGCACCTTACGACGGCTATTACTCGTTCCCCAGTTCTCTCGGCGTCAACGCGACAACCGGAAAACCACTAACCGTACACGGGTGTGTGGGCAATGCTCCCGGCACGACCTGCCCCACCACCTCCACGACCACAGTCACTGTCTCAAGCTTGCCGGGCACCAACTGCACGACCTGTGTGGGGAATCCCGATACGACGGACGTCTATCGCGTTGGCACACCCATGCTCGCACCCGGAAAGTACGTGGTGGAAGTGATCATGCCCCCCGGCTACGAGGTCGAGAAAGAAGAAGACAAGAACCTGCTGATCGGCGATAACTTCATCGCGCCGGCCACGCAGCAATTCGCCGGCGTGGGCGGCAGCGTTTTCATCATGCCCGACCAGGCCTCGGTGGCTTCCCTGTACGACCCCACCGGGTCCGGTTACAACCCAAACAACTATCAGAACCAGACTACCGCCTTGGGAACGGGCGAGCAGCTGGCTCTCCCCGGTTATCCCGGCTTCCAGGATCCTATTTGGCCGTGCGTGGGTGAGAAGCGCGTGGTGCCCGACTACCTGAGTGAGTTCCCACAGAATCTGGAAGTGGCACCGTTTGCCGGAGCGACCCGGCCTCTGTGCGACCGCAAGGAAGTGACGCTGCCCGACCAGATGAGCGTGAGCGCCAAGTTCTACATCTTCACCACCGCGCACATCGCCTCGAAGTTCACGGGCGTGATCACGGACGACTTTACCTCGGAATTCGATCCGTTCTCGCCCCAGTTCGGCGAGAAGTTCTCCCCGCCCAACCAGCCGGTTTCCACCAAGGATTATCTCGGAAACGAACTTTCCCGCGTCTACGCTGACCACTGGGGGGCGTATGAAAGTATGAATTTCTCCAGCTGGGACGTGAACCCGCCCAACATTACCGGGTACGGGCCCTCGATGATGGTCCAGTGCATGAACGACGCCGGCCCGATCCTGGACACCCGGCCGACGATTCCCGACCCGAACAACCCGGCAGCGTCGATTACGAATCCGACGTTCGGCCACATGATTACCGATCCCTTGTACAGCCCGGCCTACAGCCAGTTCTGTTACGAGGAGCCGTACATGCCGGGCCTGACGACCTATCTCGATACGCCTGTGGTGCCCACGCAGGCTTTCGTGGGCGCGGCGTACAACAATGCCGATTGCGCCTATCCCGATTCCACGCCAGCCATCAAGGAAGTGGATGGCGATGGCATCGGCCCGTGGGTGAGCGCGTTGGGGAAGACCCTGACCATCACTGCCCTCGGCAACGCGCAAGTGGATAACACTGGATACTCGGGTCCCTCGGCCAATGCGGCGCCTTTCAATTTGAAGAAGATTCAGCGCCACTACGGCTTTGGCACCACGAAGGGAACCGTGATGATCGGCCCGTATACCGTGCCGGCGGCCAACATCACGTGGAGCGATACCTCGATCGTGCTCACGATCCCGACGACCGCCTCAATTCCGGCTTGCAACATCCAGCAGCAAGGGCAGTACTATAACCCTCCCATCCCCGCGGGGAGTCCGGTCCCACAAGCGCGATGCGGCCAATTGGTCATCACAACCGCTAACACAGCCGCTGCCGGCTCGCCCTCGAACGCCAAACAGTCGATCGATACCGTCACGGTCACCATTGGCGGCACCACGCCGGCGCACGTTGCGGCTTCGGAGACGGTTCAGAGCTACATCGACAAAGCGAATCCGGGCGACATGATCATCGTTGACCCGACTTGCACGATCACTGCCGGTACCGGAACAACAGCCACCACCACTACTGCTCCGTCCTGCACGACGACCGGGGTCAACGGCAAGGCTCCGGTTGCTCACAACGAACTGCTGATCATGTGGAAGCCCGTCCGTCTGCAAGGCGTCGGCGCCGCCTCCAGCATCATCAATGCTGATGCCCACCCGGCGGGCAAGGCGCTTGACCCCTGGCGCCGGCATATCAACTGCTTCTTCGGCTTGGCGCTGAACGGTACACCGTATACCGCGGTGACGGGTGCGAATCCGTACGACAATCCGAGCGACACGGCCAACAACGGTGGTCCGTACAATTGTCCCGAGACGAGTTGGGTGGGCTTCCAAGGCCAGCCCGACAATCCGCAGATTGACCGGCTGCCCCTGGAGGCCACGGTCGGCTGGGACGCTAACCTTAACGGTAACCTGGCCGAATTGCTGCAAGAGCCCACGCTGTTGGGCGCCTATGAAGGCGCGGGCATCACGGTCCTGGCCAAAGGGCTGGAGTTCCACGGACAGTCTCCGTGGAATGACGGCACTGAGCCGGGGGCGTTCCCGGCCGTCACCACGCTGCTGACCGGCGTGGGCGCCAATCCGCTCGCACTCCCCATCGGCGACGCCAACCCGTTCTGCCACACGGGGACCTACGACGCCACCACCGGTGCCTTTACTCAGACCGGTGACAGCAACATGTACCCGAGCAACTTCACCTGCAACCCATCGAGCATCGATGGCTTGACCGTGGCCAACAGCTCCCAGGGTGGCGGCGGCATCTTCATCCACGGCTGGGCGCATCACCTGCAGGTCGCCAACAACCGCGTCTACAACAATGCCGGCACCCTCACGGGCGGCATTAGCGTCGGGCAGGGTGAATTTGCCGGCCCGTATCTCGTGGGGTCGGCCACCAACGCGGCCCCGGGCTCGTGCAGCAACGGCGCCGGGTTGGTAACCAACCAGCACATGCCGGATTGCTTCCAGTTGGACGTGAACGTGCACCACAACATGATCACGGACAACGCCTCGCTCGGTGATGAATTGTTCTCCGCCACGCTGTCGGGCGGGGGCGGCGCGACGCTCTGCACCGGCAACGACTATTACAAGTTCAATTACAACTGGGTGTGCGGCAACCTCAGCGCTGGTGAAGGCGGTGGTGTCACGCACCTCGGGGAAATCCAAAACGGCGATATCGAGCACAACACGATCGTGCTCAATCAGAGCAGCAACCCCACCATCCCCACCCACGGCGGCGGGATCATGGTCCAGGGGACACCGGATACCGATCCGACTTGCCCCGGCATACCCGACAGCGATTGCCCGACGGGATTGAGCGACGGCACGGGTCGCAACCTGGTGATCAATGCGAACCTGATCCAGGGCAACTCGGCGGATAGCGGCAGCGGCGGCGGCATCCGGCTCAACCAGGTGAACGGGACGGAGGTCTCGACCTTCCCGGGCAAGCCTAGCCTCTGGAACAACGTGAGTATCACCAATAACATCATCAACAACAACACGGCGGGTTGGGATGGCGCGGGCATCTCGTTACAGGATGCCTTGAACGTCCAGATCCTCAACAACACCATCGCCCACAACGACAGCTTGGCGTCGTCGGGGGTGCTTACCTTCAGCATCGGCACACCCCAAGCCAGTGCGCCGGCCGGGGAATGCCACCAGACCGGACCCACCGGGACGAGCACGGCATCGTGCCCGCAGGTGGCCGGAGTGGCTAGCACGCGCAATTCCACGCTGCTGACCACCACCTTCACGACCCCGCCCACTTGCCCGACGGGACAAACACCATCAACCGCTTGCCGGACCATCTCCAATCCGATACTCGGCAACAACATCATTTGGCAGAATCGCTCGTTCCAGATCGGCATTTCAGCCGCCGGGACAGGAACGCTGAACCAGCAGAACATCGTCACGCTGTACAACGCGAACTTCACCGGCGGATTTGGCGGCGCTGCACCGGCCCAGACGGCCACTGGCGACTGCGGGACAGGCGGCAGCTATTGGGACGTCGGCGTGCGCGGCGACACGGGGCCCGCGAATCATACTGGCGGTATGCTCAACCCGATGTACTCGATGCTCTCGAGCGGCACCGGTTACAGCGGAACCAACTCGACCACCACTGCACCACCGGTTGTCCACCAGTATTGCAACGGTTCGCGCGTTCCGCCGGAGTGCACTGCGGCGAATGGATGCGGCGGACCCAAGGGATTCGGCGTGCCTCCGGGCATTGCCGATGCTGTGACGCCGAACCCAGTCTTTAGCCTTTCTCCAGCGGCGACGGTGGACGAAGGCAACAACTGGATCAACGTGAGTTGGGGACCGTTGGGGCTAACCAACCCAGCGGTACAACCAACCGGCGGCAACTGGGGCGGCGGACCTGCGCTTGCCAACTACAACCTGACGGCAGCCATCGATACGGTGCCGGCTACACAACCTCACCCGTCGACGGACTTCTACGGCAACTCGAGGCCGGAACCGGGCGAATCGACAAGCACCGGGCTCTTCGATCCAGGCGCGATTGAGTTCGGATCGTCCTTGCCGGTGCCGACCGCAACGCTGACGCCGACGTCGTGGACAGTTGCCCACGTCGCCAATTGCCCAGGCGTGGGTGCCACCGGGATACGGGCTTGCGCTCTTGACCCGACGCAGGTGTTCACGCTCACCAACACAGGTACCCTGCCGATCACCGGCATCACCCAAGGCGTGCTTGGTGGTACCGCGGCCAACGCTGCCAACTACCTTATCGTGAGCGTGTTGTCAACCTGCGGTCCGGCGGGCGGCGGCCAACTGGTGGCTACCACAACGTTGGCTCCGGGAGCGACGTGTGTCATCACGGTGCAGTTCAGGCCACTGACGGCTCAGGCGGCTGGCGCCAAGCCGGCGACCCTCTCGGTCACCGACCTGGCTGGCACCCAGACCGCCGCATTGAACGGTCAATCTGACCTGGCACTGGCGGTGACCTTCTCCGCACCGACTCCGTCGCTGGTGACCGGCACCACAACAACCCACACCGGCACCATCACGGTCGCCAACCCGGCTGGTAACAATGGGAACCTGACACTCAGCGCGAACCCGACAGTCACCAAGGTCGGCGCCCTAGGAGGCACGTTCTCGATCGCCGCCGGTGGCACCTGCGTCTCGGGCGCCAACGTCGCACCCGGAGCGAGTTGCACGATCATCGTGTCATACGCGCCAGCAGGGACAACGACCGCGACGGCCAACGTAACCATCACCGGGGACGTTGGAAACGCGGGAACGGCGACCAGCGCCAACTTCACAGCCAACTAACCAACCCGCACGGAGGGCCGGGCATCCAGTGGATGTCCGGCCTTCGTGCCTCAACCCAGAAAAGCATTGGCCAAAACCGGGCCTAGTCCGAACGGAGAACGTGAGGTAGAGTAAAACTTATGAAGATCCAACAGATCCTGTGCGTTTCAGCCCTCCTCGTCCTACCCAATCTCGCTCTGGCGAAGCTTCCACCGAATTCCTCTCTGGGGCAGGTGGAGGGCACGCTTGATTTCTGCATCCAGGCCGATCCGCAATCGGCCGAGAACTACGAGAAATTCAAGAAGGCCATGGTCGAAGGCGAACCCGAGAAGGATGTAGCCGAAGCGCGCAAGAGCTCGGAATACAAAAGCGCCTATGACGCGATTGGCGAGGCCCTGGGCAAGGTCCCCAAAGACAAGGCCGTGAAGGCCTGCTCCAGTTTCCTGCAAGGCAAGTAGGGCTCAGCTGCGGCGCGGCACGTTAGTGACATTGAGCCGGCGACCGCGGCCAGAGCAAGATACTGTGACGTCCCCGCACTCGACTGATCGTAAGCAATTGCTTCCAGAGGTAGGTGGAAGAAGCGCTATGAGCTTTGTGTCAAAAGAGAAATCAGCAGGTTTTCACCGCGTGATACTGCTCGCAGCAGTTCTCGCGGGCAGCAACGTCGTCTCTGTCGCACAGGGGCAGTCAACCCAGGCCAACCAAGAACCTGCTACTCCTTCCCCGAATGCTCCAGCTGCGAAGCCCCCGGTCCAGTCTGCCCCGGCTGCAGAGCAGCGTCGCGCGCCGAAACATACGTCGCAGCATGCGGCGATGTACTACGAGGGCGTGTGGGGAGTGGACTCGTTGCGGGTGAAGCTGGCAGAGTCGGGCGAACTCGTTCGCTTTGATTATCGCGTGCTGGACCCGGAGAAAGCCTCGGCCCTCAACGATAAGAAAGCCGAGCCTGAGTTGATCGATCCGCAGGCTGGCGTCAAGCTCGTGGTCCCCCAGATGGAGAAGGTCGGGAAATTACGCCAGAGCAGCACGCCGAAGGCGGGCATGGTCTACTGGATGGCTTTCTCGAACCCAACCCGCGCGGTAAAGCGGGGCGACCGGGTAGATGTCGTCATAGGGCAATTCCGGGCAAGCAACCTCGTCGTAGAATGAGGGGTACGGTCTTTTGGTTCCCCCAAAAGACGACGGCGGAGCACGTTCGTTATCCCACAGCTGGCAGCTTTTGAAGCCGGGAGATCGCGTGGATGTTGTGATCGGGAATTTTCACGCGCAAAGGACTCATCATCGAATAGCCCAACCCCTTTCCCCTGGTTTTTGGGTTTGCTCTCCCCGCGGTGCCAAACATAAAATGACTGCAGTCTAAATCCTGGCAGTGGGACGAGAGACAACACTCCCCATCCAGAAGGCGATGCGCATGAACAAGGGCCAGTTCGCGAAACCAATGACTGTTGCTGTGGGGTTCTTCCTTTTGTATGTGGTGCCAGGGCTCAGCCGGGCGCAGAGCGGTTCGCCCAGTCCGATGCAGAGTCCGAGGGTGGCTTCGCCCGCTCAAGCGAAGAAAGACGCTCAGCCAGCGGATGATTTTGGCGGGTTCAATTACACCGAGGAGCAGAAGGCAGAAATTGACAAGATTCATCGGGATTCGGAATCGCGTATGAATGCGGTGACAAAAGACCAGAACCTAACCGCGGATCAAAAAGAAGCTATGCTCCAGGGGTACGCCCGTTTGGAGTATGGCGAGCTTTTTAAGGTACTAACGCCGGAACAACAAAAAGTGGTTCGCAAGAGGATCGACGCCCGTCGAGCGGCAGACCAGGCGGCGAAGAAGAAGCAGCCCCCGCGAAATTGAAAACAGCGTGTTCCGTCCTGAAAACCTTGCTGCGGAATACCTCCCTGAATGGTTCTGCCAGCTAGGGTTTCGTGTGCCCGGCGCACGGCACGTTAGTGACATTGACCCCCTGGCCGCCGGCAGAGCAAAATAATGAAGATCAGCCCCGAAAAAAAGGGGTTAGACTGGTCCTTCCGTCGATGGAGCGTAAGAGGGAATTTCCACGCGGACCGGCCGGCAGTCGAGTAGTGGCCAGGTCAGCAGGCGACGTAGGGCCGCCTGCCACAAGGGCAACAGCAGGTCAGAATCTCCCCCCCACCTTCAGCGATGGACTCCGCCTCGACACAGGAGAAGATTCGGTCACTGGTTTGAATGGATTAACTGGGTGAGGCTCTAATTTGATGAAAAAGACTGTCTATGCGGTGGGGATGATTCTCCTGATGATCCTGTCCTACGCGCTGGGACGGAAACACACAGCGCCGAGTGCAAGTGAGGGCAAGAGTGCGCGCCGGGTTCTCTACTGGGTAGATCCGATGCATCCGAACTACAAGTCCGATCACCCAGGCATTGCTCCTGACTGTGGAATGGCGCTGGAACCGGTGTACGCGGACTCCGTTTCCTCTGCAATGGCCGCCGCACCTGCATCGTCCGGTTCGGTCAATATCGATGTTCAAAAACAGCAATCTTTCGGCATCCGCGTGGTTCCGGTGGAGAAAACGTCAGGCACCCAGAGAGTTCGTCTTCTCGGGCGGGTAGTTCCTGAAGACACGCGCGTGTACCGCGTCAATTCCGGCATGGATGGATTTGTCCGAGAGACTTACAACGACTCTGTGGGAGAGCTGGTCAAGAAAGACCAAAAGCTCGCTACTTCGTATGTGGGGGAAACTCTGTCAGTAGCTTCCGGGTTTCTAGCTGCAACCGCGGGGGTGCCGGGGTCTGTGGGCAAGGACGGGGCGCGGACGATGCCATTCCCAGGAGCTGTCGCCAAGCAAGGCGTGAGCAGCCTGCAGGGCTATAGCGATCGCCTGCGGAATCTCGGTGTGAGTGACGCGCAGATTAAACAAATGTCGGAAAACCGGCAGCTCCCCGAATCGGTTGACATCGTCGCGCCCGCGGAGGGATTCATTCTCGCCCGGAACATTTCGCCCGGCCAGCATTTCGATCGCGCGACGGAGTTCTACCGAATCGCCGATCTGAGCAAAGTATGGATTCTCGCTGACATTTTCGGCAGCGAAGCGCAGGCCTTTCAGCCGGGCGCTGTAGCTCGAGTCACTCTGTCTGATCAGCGAAAGAGCTTCTCCGCTCGCGTGAGCAATGTTCTGCCGCAGGTCGATCCGACCACGCGGATTCTGAAGCTCCGCCTGGAGGTCGACAATCCTGACTTCGCATTGCGGCCCGATATGTTTGTGGATGTGGAGCTTCCGGTCGCGATGCCGGCGGGTCTCACGGTTCCACTGGATGCTGTGATTGACACGGGCCGCGGGCAGCGCGTTTTCGTCGAAAGCAGCAGCGGAGTTTTTGAGCCGCGCCAAGTGCAAGCTGGGTGGCGCTTGGGCGATCGGGTCGAGATCGTGCACGGATTGAAGGAAGGGGAGCAAGTGGTCGCTGCGGGGACTTTCATGGTGGATTCGGAGAGCCGACTGAAATCTGGCGCCCAAGCGCCGAAAAAGGAGTCTTCCGACAAAGGATCATCGCCGTCCATGCGCGGGCCTCAGCTAGCTGGTTGCGCCGGCAGGCCGAACGATCGGACTTGCAGCGTCGCCCTCGATACGGTGAAGGCCCCTGCGCAAGACAAGGCACTCAACTGATGAACTTACATCCACTTTGGTATAACCTGCGGACCTTCAACCAGCGGCTGATGTTGTTGCACGACTGCAGCCGGCACGGCATAGTTGGTTGTCAGCGGTCGAAAGAAGGAGGATCTCTGCGCTACGAACCGAGCAAATGCCCGTCACGAGAGCGGACTAGACCCTGGCGTCTCAAGAACACCTTCGTCTTCATCTCGATCCTCGGCACTGGCCTGGCAATAGTTCCTCGTGGCTACTCTCAGACCGCGTCGGCCGCGGTAGTTAGCGAGCCTCACCCGCGGAAACTGCCAAGCTTGGAGGATCAACTCAAGAGGTATACCGAAGTACTTGGTTTGGACTCTAGTCAACAGGCCAAGGTGAAGATGATCCTTGATCGACGTCAAATGCAACTGCGCAAGGTTCACGACGATACGTCACTCTCGGCCGTTGACCGGTTTCGTGCCATGCAGGCGTTACATGAACAGTCAGATGAGCAAATCAGAAGGATTTTGAACCCAGAGCAGGCAAGCAAGTTCGAGCAGATCCGCCCTCGAAAACAGCCGCAATCCGAGAGCCAGAACGTAACCAATACTCAGAGCCGATAAGAGAGCGTTGAACTAGGGCCTAATTGCGTCCTCAGTGACCAAATGCTGTCCTTTCGCTGGCCGCAGGTCTGCGAAAGGAGACGACAACTACCCTCCCCGAATTCACTAACTCGATTGTCAATCTGGCTTTTGTTTCACCTAAGTGCCTGCGTCCCCCGGAAATACCCTCATGATGCAATCTCCTGCAGTAACCATTACCTTCGGGCCTGTGTGTGGATATCTTGCTAATACATTTAGTTACAATGACATACGAGTCCATGGCTTTGGTACAAAAGTTGGTACGCAATCTGCTGTTTAAGGTAGCGTAGTTTCCGGCTGCGCCGATGCAGCGGATCCTCCCCTGTGATGAGGTGACGGAACGAGTTTCCGGCCGAACATAGCTTTCAGGAGAAGATCGATGAAGTCGCGCATTTTGGTATGCATGATGTTGCTGGCGCTCTTCGCGGCGCCGGCTTTTGCGGACACTATCACTTTTACAAACAGTGGCTTGGTGTCGGGCAGCTTAAGTAGCGGGATTGTTTCCACGATGGATGGCCTTACCTTCGATGGCGGCGCGGTAACCGGCCTCAACGGTTTGGTGATGTTCGATCTGGGCCAGTTTAGCGGCAGCTTGGAGCATGGGGGCAGTTTCTCCGCGGGCGATTTCGGATTCTCGCTGGGAGCTAACGCCGGCGCCGCACTCTTTGTGAGCAACTTCAGCGGAACGCTGACTCAAATCGGCCGCGGTCTGTACGAGTTGGTGGGAACTTTTTCCGGAACGTTTGGTGGGGTTCATATCAACGGCGTGACCACCCAATTTTTCAGCGGTCACTTCGATGACGACGGAGAGGGCTGCTTCCGCGATCTGCATGGAACGACAACGATTACGACAGCAGCCGTCCCAGAACCGGGGACTCTCACGCTGCTGGGCACTGGCATCATGGGGCTTCTAGGCGCGGCTCGGCGGAAGCTGCTGGTGCGGTAAGCACATAGAACTGAGTCGTATTTCTTCAGAAAATGCGACGGTAGCGCCCCAAACGAGGCGGTGCCGTCGCAAACACCTTTTTAGCTGCAATTTTGAAGATAGTCTTGTCTCGGACCTGCCGTGTTCCGCCAATCCCAGTCGCTGCATAATCACGGAAGACAAGCGCGGGGAACTCATTTCAAGTTAGTCAAGAAGCGTATGTGGGGTGGTTCTACGCCGTCCGGAGACTCGCGAGAAAATTCTCGGAGATTCCTCAATGCCGTCGGAGCGCCGCCCACGCGAAGGGGCTACTACGACAGTAACCGAGGTCGATATGAGTCGGTCGAAATGGGCAATCCAACAACACGATGCTCAACTCGCTAGGGGAGAACTCTCGCGCTAAAGTCCTGATTCTAAGAATGAAATGTTGAAGAGTGCTCAGCGCAAACCGCTCTCGACAACCGCCCTGCTCCAAATTGTCTTATGCGTCGATTCAGCATCCGAACTCGTTGAATGCTTGGGGTCTAAGGGAAATTGGCAGACTGTGAGTTGATGGACTCGTGGTAGAATCACCTTCTGACCGTCCTCCTCCCCCAAGACCTTCGTGAGGAGAGCTCCATTGATGTCACGTAAAGTTCTGCTGTCGTTGTTTGCCCCAACCCTTCTGACAATCCTCGTAACTGCCGCCGATGCCCAGCAGAAAACTCCTGCAAGTGCGCCGAAGACGGCAGCGCCGAAGACAGCTGTGTCTAGTGCTTCGAAGACGCCTGCGGCTAGTGCGGAAAAGGCAGTCCCCAAGCTCACGGCCGCCCAAGTTGTCGAAAAGAACGTGGCCGCTCGAGGCGGACTTCAGGCCTGGCGAGCCATCCAGACGATGACGTGGAAGGGCAAGATGGATGCCGGCGCCGGCGATTCGCTCGAGAGAAGCAGGCGGGTTGCGCTAGGTCATATGGCGCCCACCAGTCGGCGTGAATTCGAAGCGATGACGGCTGCCAACAAGACCGAAGCCAAGCAGGTTCAATTACCCTACGAGCTTGATTTGAAGCGGCCACAAAAAAGCAGGCTTGAGATTGTGTTTGCTGGAAAGACCGCGGTACAGGTTTACGACGGAGAGAACGGATGGAAAGTGCGGCCGTACTTGAACCGGAACGACGTTGAACCCTTCACCGCGGAGGAGCTGAAATCCGAACAGACGCAGGTGGACTTGGACGGATACCTGATTGACTACGCCGCGAAGGGGACCAAGGTTGAACTAGAGGGTGTGGAGCCCGTCGAAGGGCGCCAGGCTTACAAGTTGAAGGCGACTCTGAAGAACGGTCAGATCCAGCGCGTGTGGGTGGATGCGGAGAGCTTCCTCGATGTGAAGGTGTCGGGGGCTCCTCGTCGCATGGACGGCAAGATGCGCGACGTGTTCGTGTACCAGCGCGACTTCAGGGTCGTGCAGGGCGTGAAGATTCCTTTCGTCCTGGAGACCGCCGTGGATGGCTACAGAGACACGCACAAGAACGAGCTCGAGAGCGTAGTGGTGAATCCGAAGCTCGACGATGCGCTGTTCGCGAAACCACAGGCAAAGTAACAACGTACGATCGAAGCGGGCGCTCTGGCGGGTGCCCGCTTTGAGTAATTCCTGGTTGAGATTGATCGCCGTGCTTCTCCTCCGTCCCCCGAAAGCACCTCACGCATGACCCGATGATTCCGCTGATTCCTTCACGGTGGTTGCAAGTGGTCTTGGGGACGAAAACCTGCGCAGGTTTAGTATTCTGCTCAGTCGAGCTGGCGTTTGCATTGATGGGGCAAAGAGCATGAACAAGTCGGCGGCTGCCCGTTCCTTACTCGTGATCGCCGCGGGGATCGAGGTCCGAAAATGATTAACCGCATCATCGGCGCCTCGGTCCGAAACAAGTTCCTGGTTTTTGCTTTCGTGACGGCGGCATGCATCTGGGGCACCTGGTCGATGATGCACCTGCCGCTGGACGCCACTCCGGACCTGAGCGAAACCCAGGTCATCATCCTCTCGCGCTGGGATCGAAGCCCCGACATCGTTGAGGACCAGGTTACCTATCCGATCATCTCTGCCATGACCGGCGCACCGAAAGTCCGAACGGTGCGAGGCATCTCAGACTTTGGCTTTTCCTACGTATACGTGATCTTCGACGAGGGCACCGATATTTACTGGGCCCGATCGAGAACGCTCGAGTACCTTTCCAGTGTCACTGCGCGACTCCCTCAAGGTGTGAAGACCGAGATTGGCCCGGATGCGACCGGGCTGGGATGGGTCTTCCAGTACGTCCTAAGGGACGAATCCGGGAAGCACAGCCTGGCGGAACTGCGCTCGTATCAGGATTGGTACCTGAAGTACTACCTGAAGGCCGTTCCCGGCGTGGCCGAAGTAGCGTCCCTCGGTGGATTTACCCAGCAATACCAGATCAATGTAGATCCCAATCGCCTGCGCGCGTACGGGATTCCTATTTCCCGGGTGGCCGATGCTGTACGTGGCGGGAATAGCGAGACGGGTGCTCGCCTGCTCGAATTTGGGGGCGCCGAATACATGATTCGCGGGCGCGGATATGTGAAGTCGCTCAGCGACATCGAGGAGATCGTCCTCGCTAATCAAGATGGAACAGCAGTCCGCGTCAAGGACGTCGGAGAGGTCGTGCTGGGCCCGGACATACGGCGTGGCGCAGCCGACATGGACGGAACGGGTGAGGTTGTCTCAGGCATTGTGATCATGCGCCAGGGGAGTAACGCCCTGGAAGTAATCGACAAGGTAAAAGCTCGACTGAAGGAAATCGAGCCGGGCATGCCGCAGGGGGTCAGGGTCGTTCCCGTCTACGACCGGTCGGAGCTGATCCGGCGGTCTATCTCCAATGCGCGGTCCACGTTGATTGAAGTCATCCTGACCGTTGTCCTTATCATTCTGATCTTTCTCTGGCACTTTCCCAGCGCCGTGATTCCGGTGGTGACCATCCCGGTCGCGGTTTTGGTTTCGTTCATTCCGCTGCAATACGCCGGAGTCAGTATCAACATCATGTCGCTAGCGGGCATCGCGATCGCCTGCGGCGAACTTGTGGACGCAGCCATCGTGGTGGTGGAGCAAACCCACAAGAAGCTGGAGATCTACGAACGTTCGGGTCAGCCTTTCCGATATGAGGAAGTGATCCTGGAAGCCGTGAAGGAGGTGGCGGGCCCGACGTTCTTTGCGCTGCTGGTCATCGCGGTCGCATTTTTGCCAGTGCTGGTGCTGGAAGGCCAGGAAGGGAAGCTGTTTCGCCCGCTCGCCTACACGAAGAATTTTGCCATGCTGGTCGCAGCCGTTCTGGCTCTGACACTTGACCCCGCACTGCGGCTGCTGCTGGTCCGGCGCCCGGCCAACCTTGGCATCGAGCAGGGCCGCTGGCAAGGATTCCTGGGATCGCTGCTCGGCGGGAAGATTCGTCCGGAAGAGAAGCACCCGATTACCGGACCGCTCATGCGGTTCTATGATCCGGTAGTCCGTTGGACGTTGCGCTGGAAAACGCAGGTGGTTGCAGGCGCACTCGTTCTGGTCGCGCTGACGATACCGCTGTTCTGGATGCTCGGGTCGGAATTCATGCCGCCGCTGGAAGAGGGCTCTCTTCTTTACATGCCGACCTCCATGCCCGGCATCTCGATCGCCGAGGCACAGAGAGTTTTGCAGGCTACTGACGGCATCTTGAAGGCTTTTCCGGAGGTGGATCACGTTCTGGGCAAAACTGGGCGCGCTGACACTGCGACCGATCCGGCTCCGCTTTCGATGCTCGAGACGGTAGTGGTGCTGAAGCCGCACTCGGAATGGCGCAGAGAACATGTCTGGTATTCGTCGTGGGCGCCCCACTGGATGCTCCCGGCGCTCCGTCACATAACGGCAGATCATATTTCAGAGCAGGAACTGATCGCGGAAATGAACACAGCCCTGAAGGTCCCAGGGTTTTCAAACTACTGGACGGCGCCGATCCGCGGCCGCATCGAGATGCTCACCACGGGGATCCGCACGCCGGTCGGACTAAAAATTCAGGGTGGCGCCGTCGACCGCATTCAAGAAGTCGGCCGGCAGGTAGAAAGTGTTCTTGCAGGCGTACCGGGGACGCGCAGCGTTTTCGCCGAGCGCACCGGAGATGGATATTTTCTGGACGTGACGTGGGACCGGACCGCGCTGGCGAGGTACGGTCTTTCTGTGGAAGATGTGCAGAGTACGCTGGCGACGGCCGTAGGCGGCGAAAATGTCAGCACCACGATCGAGGGCCGGGAGCGTTATCCGATCAACGTGCGTTACAAGCGCGACTTCCGTTCCGATCTCGCGGCTCTCGGCAACGTGCCGATTCCGGTTAGCGGTGACAAGCAAATCCCGCTGTCGGAACTGGCCACGCTGCGGATGCTGAACGGTCCGGCCATGATCCGCAACGAAGACGGATTGCTGACTGGCTACGTGTTTGTCGACGTGGCCGGCCAGTCCCCCGGCGACTATGTCGCGCAAGCCCAGCGCGAACTGCGGAACAAGTTGCAACTGCCAGCGGGTTACACAGTACTGTGGAGCGGCCAGTACGAATCCGCGGAGCGCGTCCGGCAGCGCCTTTTGCTGGTGGTTCCGGTTACGATTGCCATCATTCTGTTTCTGCTGTATTGCAATACCCGCTCGCTGGTGAAGACCGCGATCATCATCCTGGCTGTGCCGTTCTCGGCCGTGGGCGCTCTATGGATGGTGTACCTGCTGGGCTACAACATGAGCATCGCCGTTTGGGTCGGCATTATCGCCCTGCTCGGCATCGATGCCGAGACCGGCGTGTTTATGCTGCTGTATCTCGATCTGGCATACGAGAAAGCGAAGCGCGAACACCTGCGGTTTACGCGCGCCTATTTGTACGAGGCGATCGTCGAGGGCGCGGCGAAGCGGTTGCGTCCCAAGTTCATGACCTTCGCCACCATGAGCGTTGGATTGATTCCAATACTCTGGTCAACCGGCACGGGTTCGGAGATCATGAAACGTATCGCGGCGCCCATGGTGGGCGGTATCGTGACCTCCTTTATTCTTGAACTGCTGGTTTATCCCGCGATCTACGCATTCTGGCGCGAGCGGTCGCTCGATCCGGAAGCCGAGAATGCGGATGAAAAGCGTTCTGCCTCCAGTACCTACCTCGAGCTGGGATCCATCAAGAACCGGACGGTCGCGCCAGTCTCTGCGCAGGAATAGTCAACCGACCGGATTGCCCCGAGACCCGATCGATCCGGCTTTCCCCTTTACGTGAATCAAAACTCCGTTTTCTTCACAGCGCAATCCGCCAACCCAGTTCGCAACCTGCAATAAATGCCGCGAAACCAGTCATTGACACCATGGCTGCAGCACCTTAGCATCCGGAAACTGGCCGGTTGGCGCGCAGTTCTGCGAGTTTGGCGGCTGGCCCCGGAGTGAGAGCCTGACATGAGCCTGCGTGACTTTCTTTCGAAACAGTTCATCGACGTTATCGAGTGGGTGGAACCGGAAGACGGTATTCTTGCCTACCGCTATCCGATGCAGGATCGCGAGATCCAGAACGGCGGAAAGCTTACCGTCCGCGATTCGCAGATGGCCGTGTTCGTAAACGAGGGGCGGGTCGCCGATGTATTCGGGCCGGGCTTGTACACGCTCAACACAAACACGTTGCCCATCCTGACCTACCTGATGAACTGGGATAAGGCGTTCAAGTCTCCATTCAAGTCAGACGTTTATTTCTTCGTGAACCGGTTGCAGACGAACCAGCACTGGGGAACGCCCAATCCGATCACGATTCGCGACAAGGAGTTCGGCGCGGTACGGTTGCGGGCTTTTGGAATTTATACGTATCATCTCGCCGATCCAAAGCTCTTCTACACAAAGGTGAGCGGCACACGGGATGTCTACCGAGTTGCAGACCTGGAGGGTCAGCTGCTCAATTCGATCGTCGGCCGAATTAGCGATACTTTTGCGGGGAGCCAGGTTGCGTTCCTGGACATGGCAGCGAACCAGGTATCCCTTTCTGACAAGATTGCCGGGCAGCTGAAGTCGGGTTTTTCGGACTTAGGCTTGGCCCTCGACAGTTTCGTCGTGGAGAACCTGTCACTGCCGGACGAACTGCAGAAGATTCTTGACCAGCGGATCGGGATGAACATGGTCGGCGACATGGGTCGGTACACCCAGTACCAGGTGGCGCAATCGATTCCAGTAGCCGCAGCCAACGAAGGTGGAGGTGCGGCGGGCGTCGGAGCGGGCCTGGGGGCCGGCATCGCGATGGGCCAGGCGATGATGGATGCGCTGAAGAAGGGAAGTTCGACCTCTGCGCCAGAGGCCAGCAGCCCGGCAGCGGGGGGCGTCGCGGTGGGCACGGAAGCGAAGTTCTGCCTGAACTGCGGGAAGTCTATTCCGAAAGTCAGCAAGTTCTGCCCAAACTGCGGTCAGGCCCAGCCGTAGCGGGGCGAGCACGGATGAATGGAATCGAGTGGATTGTCGAAGCTCACGGCTGCTCTCCCGAAGCGTTGAGTGATCTGTCTGCCTTGCGGGCGTTGTTTGAGCGAATCGTCGGCGATCTGGGACTGAGGCCCGTGGGGGAGACGCGCTGGCATCAGTTTCCGCAGACCGGAGGGATTACCGGACTCTGCCTGCTGGCCGAGTCGCATCTAGCGTGTCACACCTTCCCCGAGTTCCGATCTCTATGCCTCAACCTGTTCTGCTGCGTTCCCCGCCAGCAGTGGGATTTCGAGGGGGTTCTCGAGGAAATGTTCGCCGCGGACTCGGTAACCGTCCGACGCGTCCTCCGACCCTATATTTCGCCAGCTGCGCCTTCCGATGAGCATTCCCTGGCGGTCACCGGGGAATCGCCCGCAGGGAGCCCCCTGGGATGACGCAGCCCGTCGGCACTTGTCCGAATTGCGGCGCAAAGATTGTGTTTCGCTGGTCGAGCAGCGTGCAGACGGTGTGCGAATACTGCAAGTCCATCCTGGTGCGCACGGACGTCGATCTTCAGAAGGTCGGGCAAGTGGCCGATCTACCGCCCGACAGCTCGCCCATTCAAATCGGCACCGAAGGCGCCTACAACCAGAAAGGGTTCGTCGCGATTGGCCGCATCATCTATGAATACGAGTTGGGAAGCTGGAACGAGTGGCACCTGATGTGGAATGACGGGACCAGCGGATGGCTCTCCGATGCACAGGACGAGTATGCAGTTTCGTTCGCTGCGCCCGGTCGGAAACTGCCGGAGGTTGTGCAATGCAAGGTTGGGCAGAGTTTCGTATGGGATAACCAGCGCTATGAGATCACCACCCTGACCACCGCTCACTATCGAGGAGTTCAGGGCGAGCTACCCTTTCAATACTGGGACAAAGAGGATGTGACGTTTGTGGACTTGCGTTCGGGTACAGGCAAGTTCGCCACGATCGACTACAGCGACGAGCAGCCGGCACTGTACCTGGGAGAGATGGTTGAGTTTGAGAGCCTGGCTCTCAAGAACTTGCGTGCGTTCGAGGGGTGGTTATGAGTTCCACCGGCCCAACTCCTCCTGGCAAACCGCAGGTTAAGGCACTCAACTGTCCAGGGTGCGGCGCCACCTTGACTATCCGTTCGTTTGGCAATGCGGTCACCATCGTCTGCGAGAGTTGTCACTCTATCCTGGATGCGAAAGACCCCAATCTCCAGATCCTGCAGAGATTCAAAGTTGCCACGGGTGAGTACCGGCCCTTAATTCCTTTGGGTACGCGTGGCAAGATTCGTGGCGCCGACTATGAAGTCACAGGCTTCGAGCGGCGTACGATCCTTGTCGATGGCATCCCCTACAGCTGGCACGAGTACGTGCTCTTCAACCCGTACAAGGGATTTCGGTATCTCACGGAATACAGCGGTCACTGGAACGATGTGAGTATCTTGAAGGCTCTGCCGGATGTCCAAACATATGCGAGCCCGCCAACGGTCAAGTATTTGGGCGAAACCTATAAGCACTTTCAGACGGCGAAAGCGGAAACCAGCTTCGTGCTGGGCGAATTTCCGTGGCAGGTGCGGGTAGGGGAGTCAGTCGAGGTTACCGACTATGTTTCTCCACCGCGAGTCCTCTCGAGCGAGGCGACGGGGAACGAAGTCACCTGGTCGATGGGCGAGTACATGTCCGGCAAGGACATCTGGGCGGCTTTCCGGCTCTCCGGAAGCGCCCC
>Ga0210408_10001955_pt1 | contig 20650 bp, 4 predicted proteins | sample IncBWH4MmetaG_FD_155471 | JGI IMG/M metagenome (GOLD analysis project Ga0210408, IMG submission 155471) | Forest soil microbial communities from Barre Woods Harvard Forest LTER site, Petersham, Massachusetts, United States - Inc-BW-H-4-M | ecosystem: Environmental > Terrestrial > Soil >...
CATCGTCATCGGCACTTCCCTCAACCAGACCACCGGTGGCGGCGGCGGCAACTTCGGCGCGACAGCTCCGGGCGTCGTCGCTTCGACCATTAATTATCCGACCGAGACGCTGCCGTTCGGGCCAACCCTGGACGTGGTTCCCTATGTTTCAGCCGATGGGTTTACTATCCAGATGACGATCATCCCGACCATTACCGAGTTTCTTCAGTATGATGACCCCGGCCAGTTCGTGCCCCAGGCGCAGTCCGCCAGCAGCGGCGCCGGCGGCGTCGCCCTCCCGATTCGCGCCCAACTGCCGTTGCCGCACTTCCGCGTCCGTCAGGTCACCACCTCGGCGATTGTCTGGGACGGCCAGACAGTGGTGCTGGGCGGTTTGATCACTGAGAACGTCACCAAGCTCAAGGACAAAGTGCCGGTGTTGGGCGACGTGCCGGTGCTGGGCCGGTTTTTCCGCAGCGAATCCAGCTCGACCCAAAAGAAGAACCTGATGATCTTCGTCACCCCCACTATCATCGATCCCTCCGGCAACCGCTACCATTCGGAGGACGAAATGCCCTTTGCTCAAAACGCCATCCCGGTCCAGACGGTGCCAAAGCCGGTGGCCCCGGCCGCGCAGTAAACCCAGAAAGGCCTCTATGTCTTTGTGCCCGAATTTGTTTCGGATCTCGGATCTCGGATTTCGGATTTTGCCGGTCTGTCTGGGGTTGGCCCTGCCGTACACGGCGCTGGGCCAGGGTTCCAGCCCTTATTCGACTAACGGTGTCGAATATGCCATCGCTGGCGCGCTGCCGGGCGATCAGGTCCATCCCCACCTTAGTCTCAAACCCTCCGGGGGCTACCTGGTTTGGGAAGACAATCTTACCGACGGCTACGGCCTGGGCGTCAGCGCGCTGCGGCTTGACAGCGGCTTCTCGGGCGTGCTGGCCCCGTTCCGGGTCAATGTGACCGGACCGGGTGACCAGAACAACCCGCACGTATCGATGCTCAACGACGGCGGGGCGGCCTTTGTCTGGCAGGGCGGTCCGCAGGGTTTCCAGCACATTTATGCCCGCTTTCTTTCCAACAGCAATATCTGGACGACCGGCGAAGTTCTGGTCAACACTTCAACCAATACCTACCAGATCACGCCGGTGCTCGCGACCCTCGCCAACGGCAACACCGTGGTGGCCTGGGCCAGTCTCAACCAGGCCGCCTCCAACAGCCTCCAGGATGTTTATGGCCAAATCCTCTCGCCCAGCGGACAGAAGGTGGGCGGCGAGTTCCTGATCAATCAGTTTACTACTTACAACCAACGCAGCCCGGCGATTGCGGCTCTGGCCGCCGGCGGCTTCGCTGTCACCTGGGTCTCCGAGCAGGAGCGCGCCCTGGACGTCGCCCCGACCACCAACAGCCCCATTACCTACGGCCAGGTCAGCGTCGATGTTTTCGCTCGCATCTTCACCTCCTCTGGTGCACCCGCCACCTCCGAGATTCTCGTTAACACCAGTTCCAGCCTTTGTTCCAGCCCGCAAGTGGCTGCCGCTGCCGACGGCACCTTCATGATTGTCTGGGCCGAGCAGGACCGGGCGCACGGCCAGAATGGCATCGACATTTTTGGCCGCACCTTCGGCGGTACGGGCGCCGTCGGCCCCGTCCGGACGATTAACACGACGCTCTACGGCGACCAGTACGTGCCGACGATCAGCGCTGATAACAACGACTACCTGGTGGCCTGGACCAGCTTGGGCCAGGACGGCTCCTATGAGGGGGTATTCGGCCAGTTCCTTCATTACGACGGCACGCGCGACGGCACTGAGTTCCAGGTCAATACCACCTGGATCAGCCACCAAATCCACCCGGTGGTGGCTTCCGATGGCCAGGGCCGATTTTTGTCGGTTTGGTCCAGCTTCATCGGCGGTCTGAACAGCTATGATTTGTATGCGCAACGTTACGTAAACACGTCGTTGCCATTGCCGGCGATGAATGCGCCCTTTGTTTGGGTGCCCTTCGTGCTGAGCAATAGCGTGAGTGGAGGCAAGACCATTTCGGTCTATCTTCCACAATTGCAGATCTCCTGGCCGTTTCAGACGGGCCTGTCCGTTGACCATTACGAGGTCTATGTGGACGGCGCCACGACGCCGATAGTTAGCGTTACCACCAATCTCTGGTTAATGACGGCGGCTAACGGTTTGGCAGCCGGCAGCACCCATTCCTTCCAGGTCGATTATGTGACCACCTCGGGACGGCGCTCCCCCCTCTCACCCGCTGGCTACGGAACCACCTGGAGCGGCGCCCTCAATTCCGGCGGCATCCCTTCGGACTGGATGGCCGCTTACTATGGGGACGACTCCGCCGCCTGGCCAAACGCCAAAGCACCGGTGGCCCCAGGCGGCCCGACGCTCCTGCAAATCTTCTTGACCGGCGCCGATCCATTCGACCCGAGTACCTGGCTGCGGACGGCGCTGACGCATACCCCGCAAGGTTATTACCTGACCTGGAACCCGCAGCCCGGACTCATCTACCAGGTGCAGAGTTCCAGCAACCTGGTCTCCTGGGCCAGCGTGGGCTCGCCGCGGTTTGCGGCCGGCACGATGGATGCCCTCTATGTTGGCGGCGGCAACGTCGGTTATTATCGCGTTCTGCGGCTCCGCTAAAGGAATTTTACTATGGTGCATTTTCTTAAGACATTTGCGTGGATAGCCGTATTGGTCGCTGCCGCGACGGCTTCCTGGGCCTTCTCCATCGGCGGGCCTTTCAACGACACCAGCGCCAACGGTACCCTCTGGCAGGTGCGCGATCTCGGTTACAATATCGGCGAACGCGGCGATATCATGGGTCCCCACAACCTCGGCGAGGAATATCGCCGCAATATCATCACCAACTACTATTCCTATGACCAGAGTTTCCTCGACTACTACGGCTCCAACGGGGTCTGGAATGTGGACCAGGCCTTTGCGATTCTCAACAGCCTCCAGCCGGTGTCGAGTTACAGCACCGATTTATCAGAAGTCCCGCTGGATACCCGCCGCGATAATTTTCGTGCCGCGGCCTTGAACCTGTTCGATCTCAAATCCGAAATCCTGAGCATCATGATCGAGCAAATGGGTTTAACCGACCCGCGCCGTTATGTCTGGTGTCTCCACAATCGCAACGCCGGCGCCGCCTGTCCGATCGGCAACGATTACTTCGTCATCAAACGCAATTTCGACATCGTTGACTCCGACCTGAATACGCTCCAATACTCCTCCTATATCAACGGGGTGCTCTTCAGTTATTTTATCAAGGAATACTGCGCCAACCCGCCGCTGGGCTCGGGACTTTCAGAGGCCCTGAGCTTTCCGGTTGACCCGGTGGGATTGGTCAATTTCCAACCCGTGGCCAGCCTCGGTGCCAGCCCAACCACCATCGGCTTGCTGCCCGGCTATTTCTTCACCGGCCTGACCCGCGACGACATCGGGGGGCTGCGCTACCTTTACCGGGCCGGCAACATCAATTGGGAAGGCACGCCCACCAATACCGTCGTCTTTGTGACCAACAGCGCCCCGGGCAACCTGTCGTTGCTGACCACCTCCAACCTGACCGATCTCGTCTCTGCTTCCTTGACCAATACGGACGCGCAATTGCTGGCGCTCTTTCCCAACCTCCAGATCACCAGCACGCTGCCCAGCCTGCAGACCATGGTGGTCACCAACCCCGTCGCGTATTTTACCAATTATCCCTGGAATCCCGTCGGGCTGACCACGCTGGTGGTCACTAACACTTATACCACCAATGTCATCTTTGTCTTTCAGCGCACTTTTGGCAACATCGTCACCAATTTTCTCAACCTCCCCAACGGCTTTATCTTTACCAACAACAACGTCTTCACCAATGGCACGCCACTGACGACCGCAGGCGTGACGATTATCACCACCAACATCGGCACGAGTGTCGGCACCAATCCTTATGGGTTCCCGAACAGCACCAATGGGTTCACCAATATCACCGTCTCCGCCGGCGTCCAAAACCAAGTCATGGGCGACTTCTTTATTATCCCGACCAACACCTGCGACTTCCTGTTGCTCTCGAATGTTCTGACCCGGACCTTTGCCATCACCAATACACTAGTGGCTACTAATCCCGTCGTCAACGGTACCGCCGCCACCAATATCTCCTTCTTTTCCCAGACTTTCATCACTTACTGGACCAACCATAGCCTCGCCTATTTTCCCATCACCTGCCCGAACAATGAAGTCACCCTGCGGCGCGGCGTCGAAAAGATTTATTTCGTCCGGCGCGATTTCGATTCCGCGCTGGGCCAGTTCTTTTATCCGCAGACCAACACCTTTCACATGACCATCGTCACCAACAGCCGCGACGTCGTCGAGACCTACCAGCGGGTGGCGACCCAGCCGGATTTCCTCATCGCCGCCCGCGACTTGACCGTCGGCCCCGCCGGTGGACGCTTCTTCCAGATTTCCACCCGGAATATCAATTACAACACGAACAATGAACTGGCGGCCCTGGCCGGTCCCGGCACGATTCAACCGTCCACCCTCATCACTCTCGATAAAACCGGACCGGTCTTCTTCAATGAATCGACCAACCAGTTCTTCTTCCTGGACGAGTTGACGCAAATCGTATTGCCTACCTGGGCCTCCTTCGACGACAGCACCAACGCACCTGTCCTCTACCCCGACGGCACCAGCATCGCCAACCTGGAGAACATGGTGCTCCTCCAGTTGCTTCCCACCTCCGCGCCCGCTGGCCAGGTGGGCGTGGCCTATAACTTTCAGTTTGGCGGCGCGGGCGGCCAACCGCCCTATGCGTTCACGCTGGCTCCCCTTTCCCCTGCGGTGCCGCCGGGTTTGAATCTCGCGGCCGATGGCTCGGGCGTGCTCTCCGGCACCCCCAGCGTGGACAACACCTATGACTTTATTGTCCGGATAACGGACTCCAATGGCCGCTTTGCCGACTGGCAGGTGACCCTCACCATCAATCCTTAGTCTCGGCGCGGCGTTATGAAATGTTTTAAGCTAGACCCCATGAAAAAGCAGATTCTGGCCGGCTTGCTCGGCGTGGTAGTCTCGTCGGTCGCGTTCGGCCAGCCGGCTAACTCCTACGTCAATAACACCGTCGCCAATTATAACTGTTCTCCTTCTGCGCCGCCGAACATCGATGCGCTCAATTTCATCAACAACTCGATTTTTATCGTCGATCTTTTCTTTTGCGGCACGGTCAGCGGTTACGCGACCGCCGATACGATTAACTACACCAATTTCGGCGTGCTGGCCTCCGCGACCGGCTTGCGGCTCGATACCTACAATCGCCAGCTCGCCCGCTACACCAATGCCGGCTCCCTCTACAACGACGTCGGCGCCTCCATCTTTTGCGGCGGCACCAACTTCGGCCTCTCGCTGCTGAGCAGCAACTTTCTCTTCAGCCCGCAGCTCACTGTTTCGGCAACCAATATCATCAATAAGGGCCTCCTGGAGATGGGGCCCAATGATTTCTTGAGCCTGAGTGGTCAAAATGTGGACTTGCGCGGCGGACTGCTCAACATGGAAGGCTTCGAGTCGGGAAATTTCGTCGATGCCGGCATTTTCGATGTCTATTGGGGCTTCGGGCACAATGAAAACTTTGTGCCGAGCAGCAGCCTTACCTCCAGCACAGCTTCTACCTTTAACTACTGGATCACCAATCGCTATTACAACTATTTTCAAACGACGATTGGTGAGGTCGCCGTTGGACGACTCGGTTCCAGCGGCACCTTTGGTCTGACCTTCGCGACCCCCTACCAGAATACCATTTCTTTGGGGCCCTCCAACGTCTTGTTCCAGACTGTCTATGTCCAGAACCAGCTCGATCCGGCGATTACCAACAACGTCTATTTCGATGGCGCCGGGGGGGCAGCCGTCGAGTGGACCTGGGCCTGGACCAATGTCACCACGGGCCAGCCGGTCCAGGATTTCCTCTACCTTTACGACCAGATGTTCTTCGTCACCAACTTCTTACTGCATGTCGATGGCACCGCCCCGGCCAGCACCGGTCACGGGAGCACTTTCATCCCGACGAACTTCCTCTCCCAGGCCTTCGGACTTTTTGATTACCTGGATGCGGCCCATCCCCCGGGCGGGTTCACCCATACACAGACGCCGCAATTTACCGGATTTCCCAAGGCTCCGCCCGGCATCATCTTCGCTTTCAGCCCCGGAAAAGCCACCAACGACTACTTCGCCTATCAGGCCCTGTTTCGGCCCACGACGGTCATCGACTCGCCCTTCTTCGAAGTCGCTGGCCAAACCTATAGCAATATGCCCGGCCGCATGGAACTCAATGCCAGCAGCACGCTCAATCTCTCCAGTTCCCGCATTGCTGGGCTCAATTATATCAAATTCAATTCGACCAATCATACCATCACCGATTCCCGCACGCGCAATTTGACCTACGCCGGCGACTTCAATCTGAGCGTGACGAATGGCACCCTGACCGTCACCAACTTGATGGCGCCAACCTGCCCCCGCCCTAATGGGAATATCGTCGTTTTTAGCGCCCGGTGGACCAATGTTACCCCTGCCTTTATCACCAATGTCTATACTCTCACCCTGGTCGATAGCGAGATCCAGCATCAGACGCCTACCATCATCCCCAACCTCTCCTTGCACAGCGACAACGTGATCATCACCGACGTGCTCAATGTGACCTCCAATCTCCTGATCGATGCTTTCAATCTGACCATCGCCACCAATGCTCCAGGTAGTCTCAACCCTGCCGGCCAGCTCAACCTGCTCTCCGGCAATATCATCTGGACCAATTCGTTTCCGCGCCTGCAAACGCTCACCAATTACGGCGTCCTTACCGTCAATAACACGGCCTTTTTCGGCGGGGTCCACTACCCGCCCTTTTACCCCACCGGCGATGTCACGCCCTATTATGATTTCGTCAACCGCGGCACCATCGTCACCATCGGCGCGTTCATCTGGGCGACCAATTTTGAGAACAGCGGTTTGATCGATGCCACGGCCGGTTCTCTCACCGTGCAGGCCACCACCGCCACCTTGACCAACGGCCAGCTCATGGCCGGTATTCCCAACAGTCCTTTCAACAGCGATATCACCCTCTACGCTTCCAGCTTGTTTATTAGTAATACTGTGCTCACCGACACTCGCAAGCTCTCCATCCTGGCGACCAATTCCCTGAGCGACGGTGACATCACCAGCACGAACTTCCACGGCAATTTCTGGACGGCGGGCGCCGGCGGCTTCAACCTCCTGGCGCAGCCCGCTGTCACCGCAAACCTGCTTGGCACCACTATCAGCAACACCAGCCCTGATTTTGGCTTTGTCACCTGCCAATGGGCGGGCCAGGACCGCGGCCCCGACCCCGTTGGCTACAGCAATAATGCCGCTCTGGGCCGTTTGGTGTTCGATGCTGGGTTTAACAGCTCGTTTACCCTCCAGGGCGTTTCCACCAGCAATGCCCTCTATGTGGATTACCTCGAGTTCCGCGATTACGCCACCAACTATGCCAACCAGAATGTGAATGCTTTGCAGATCAATCCGGGCATCAAGATCTATTACGCGCAGGCCTTCCTGGTCACCAACAACGCGACTGGCGAAGGCTTCTCCGTCGCGGAGAAATTCAACCACTATAACGGCGGCGCGCTCAACTGGGTTCCCGGTTATGCCGGCGCCTTCTCTTCAACCACCTGGACCAATACGGACGGCAAGGTCTATAAGGTGAACAGCGCGTTGCGCTTCAGCACCACCATCGACTCGGACAATGACGCCACGGTCAACGCACAGGACCAGACGCCTTTCTTTGTGCCGACCGACCTGCAATTCAGCGCGGTGCGCACCAACCTGCCGCCACTGGCTGCCCTCCTCTCCTGGCAGACGATGGGTTCGGCTACCAACTACGTCTTCTACAAGGCCAGGCTGAGCGACCCCGCCTGGCTTTCCCTGACCCAATTTGTTTCCGGGCCTTTTAATGGGCGGGTCTCCGCGTTGGACAATCTCACCACCTCGAACCGTTTTTATAAGGTCCGGGTGGATGGGAACCACGCCATCATGTTCGGTCCGTAATTTTGTGAAAGCGATTATGCAAACAGTTGGAAGTTTCAAGCGCATCTGTCTGCGCCCGCGCGCCGGAGCGGTTAAACTCGGAGGTCTGGTGCTGGCGGGCCTGCTCCCGCTGGGCGCCTTCGCGGCCGGCCCGCCCAACGATAACTGGGCCAACGCCTTTGTGCTGGTCGGCGACTTCGGCACCACCAACGGCAGCACCGTCAACGCAACCGCCGAGCCGGGCGAGCCTAACCATGCGGGTCTCAAAGCAACCCAATCGATTTGGTATAAATGGACGGCCAGTTCCGATGCCCCCGTCGAGTTCGACACTTTCAACAGCAAATGCGATACGGTGCTGGCTGTCTATACCGGAACCAATGTCACCAGATTGACCCAGGTCGTCGCCAACGATGACGTCAACACGACCAACCCCGAGAATTCCGGTGGGCGCCCCGGTAACGATCCGTTTATCAAAAACCCCTATCTGGGTCCCAGCGGGGTGAAGTTCAATGCCAGGGCCGGGACCACCTACTATATCGCCGTGGACGGGACCTTCAAGAAGGGCAGCAGCCCTCCGGCCCAGGGCGCCGTCACCCTGAGCTGGGCTTACAACTCCTCCGGCGTCTTTCGCCTCTCTCGCTCAACCCAGTCACACTATGCCTTCGGGGGTCTCATCAATTTCGTTCAGTCGGTCCCCCTGGCCGACTACTTCGCGACCGATGCTGAATCGGACAACCCGGGTAATGGCTCATACAGCGAGAGCGCGCGGGGGGCGCGAATAACCGTGACCCGTCTGTTCGGGTCTGCGGGCAAGGCCATTGTGACCTTTGACCTCCAGGACGGCACCGCCGTCGCCGGCACCGACTACAAGCGGCCCGCTAACACGAATCTCATTTTCGACGACTTCGAAACCACCAAGAGCTTCATTGTGCCAATCATCGACGATAACGGCTTAGGTTCGGTGAACGGCAACCGAAACCCCGGACGCATCGGCGTTCCGAACAATCCTGGCGTGCGCAATTTCACGGTCTTCTTGACCAACGTCGTGCTCGACCCGCTCGAAGACGGGACGGTGCTGGCCCCGCCCCGCTTTGACAAAGGCACCGCCTTCCAGGACCATACTGCCGCCCAGGTGGACATATTGGATATGGATGGCCCGGTTCTACTGGACCCGCTCTCACCGACCTTAGGAATTACGAACGGAGTGGTGAATTTCGAACGCGCGGTCTATCGCGTGAAGGAGGGCGCCGGCACCGCTCACATTAAGGTCTATCGCAGTCTTGGAGGTGACACGAGCAAGGGCACAGAAATCCATTATGAGATTGACACCACCTGGTTCCCCGAGGCCTTCACGGATGACAACGGTTTCGACCTCGAGGCTGGCTCGGATTATGCCGCCCCGATGCCCGACAATAGCAAGCCGAGTCTCAACCCCGACTTTGGTGGTACTAACGGCCTGGCAGTCAATCACGGCGATCTCAACGGCACGGTCACTGACGGAGTGACCATTGGCACCTTTGGCACTTTACGGTGGAACGGGAACGGCGACTTCACTCCCAAATCCATCGACATTCCGATCTTCAATGACACTTTGCCTGAGTTCAATGAGGACATTAACGTCTTTTTGTTCCAGATCGCTGGCCACAATCAGGATGCGGAAATCGGTTGGAACATCTCGGCCACCGTCACGATTCTTTATGACGATTACCCCGCTGGCGCGCTGGACGATGCGAACAACCGGGATTTTGATATCGGGACCGACCCGCCCAATAACTCGCTCCCCGGCGCGGACAACACCGTCTATTCCCTGGTCGTTCAGAGCAATGATAACAAAACCGTCATCGTCGGCAATTTCGGCGCCTACGACTCCTTCCCGCGGTACGGCATCGCCCGGCTCAACGCGGACGGCACCTGCGATCAAACTTTTGACCCGGCGGATGGTATCCCGGTGAAGGACCCGATCAATCCCTCCTTTCTCAGCTCGGTTGCCATGGATTCCTCGGGCAGGTTTATCATCGGCGGCAGCTTCCCTTCCTATAACGGTACCCCACGCTACAATATCGCCCGGGTGAATACAGACGGCTCCCTGGACGGGACCTTCAATCCTGGCTTGGGCGCTACCCAGACCGTTTGGACAGTTGCCGCCCTGACCAACGGCCAGGTGCTGATCGGTGGCGAGTTTACGATGGTCAATAACGTTTTGCGGCAGCATATTGCCCGGCTCAATGCCGATGGTTCGCTGGACTCGTCTTTCGACCCCGGCACGAACGGCCCCAATGGCACCGTCAATGCCATCGCCGTCGCGCCCGACGGCACGATCTATATCGGCGGAGATTTTACCTCCGTGGGCGGCCTCGCTCGCAGTTCGGTGGCACAGCTCGACACTAATGGGCTGGTGGTGCCTAACTTCACCCCGGTCGCCGGAGTTAACGGACCCGTCTTTGCCTTGGCCCTCCAACCCGATGGCAAATTGGTAGTCGGCGGTTCCTTCTCAGTCGTAGAATTCCAAAGCCGCAACAACATCGCTCGCTACAATCCCAACGGCTCGCTCGATGGCACCTTTAACCCGGGCAGCGGGGCCAATGACAGCGTCTATACCCTGACACTCCAAAATGACGGCGGAATTTTCCTTGGCGGTCTGTTTACTTCTGTCAACCAGACCCGCCGCATGGGCCTGGCGCGGCTCTTCTCCTCCGGCGAGGTCGACACCGGCTTCCTCGATACCGCTTACAACCAGTTTGCTGGGCTGCACCACCCCTATTTCAATCCTTTCATTAACTCGAAAGACTTCCTGTTTGCGACTGGCCTGCAACCGGACGGGAACCTGATGATCGGCGGCAGCTTTCGTTATGTTGGCGGCGGCCGCTTTGATAGCCAGGTACAAACCAATTCGGTGGACCCCTTTGACGGCGTTGCCGAAACCCGGGCCGGGTATCGCAACCGCAACAACGTGGCCCGGTTGCTGGGCGGCACCACCGAGGGTCCCGGTAGCATCAGCCTCGTGGCGACCAACTATAGCGTGGTCGAGAACATGGGCTTCCTCTACATTAAAGCCGCGCGGACCAATGGCAGCCTCGGCCGGATTGAGACCACCTTCAGCCTGCCGCCGCGGCCCGGGAGCAATACTATCGGCATTGCCCAGAGCGGCGTCGATTACCTCTACAATCGCATCAACCCGCGCTTCGACACGACTTGGGCCGGCAATCGCGAGTTAAGCGAGTGTATCATCGGCACAAATAATATCTCCACCGATCGCTTGGGCGACACCATCCGTTCAGGCTTGGCCGATATCAACGTGACCATTCCGAACATCGCTGGCTACCAGGGCGACCGCCGCGCCCTCTTCCAATTGGATAGCCCGAGTTTTGCGGATATCTTTTACCTCGGCGGTGAAAACATCCCGATAGGCAGCGCCCTGGGCCAGACGTTCGGTGCGATTCTGACCATTCAGGAAAACTTCACCAGCCCAGGCGTTCTCGGTTTCAGCGTGCCCAATTTCTCCGTGAACGAAAATGCGACCAACGCCGTCATTACCATCGTTCGCACCAACGGCAGTGTCGGCCCCATCTCCGTCCGCTTCGCTACTACCAACGGCACCGCGCTTACGGGCACCGATTATATCGGTCTGACCAATACCGTTACCTTCCGCGACGGCCAGACCTCCACCAATGTCAACATCCCGATCATCAACAACTCGGTCATCGCTCCGGACAAAACCGTCAATCTTTACCTGGCCAGCCCCGGTAATGGCTCTGCCCTGGGGACGCTTTCCAACGCCGTCCTGACCATCATCAATGACAACTTCCTGCCTGGCCGCCTCAACTTCGATAACACGGCTTACACCACCAACGAAACCGCTCCGGCCTTTATTATCCCGGTCACCCGCACCGGCGGAAACGTCGGCGTGCTCGATATCCAATATGCCACCAGCAACCTGACCGCCGTCGCCGGCGTCAATTACGCCAACACCGTCGGCACCCTCCACTGGGATGACCATGACGCGGCCCCTCGCTCTATTAGAATACCGCTGGCCCGCGACGGGCTGGTCACGCCCAATCTCCAATTCACGATTAATCTGTTCAATCCCTCTATCGCCGGGGCGCTGGGCACGCGCATTGTGGCCACCAACACCATCATTAATCAGGATTTCTTCGGCCAGCTCCAGTTCAGCTCCGCTTCCTACAACGTGAACGAAAACGGCGGGTTTGCGACCATTACCGTCGTGCGCGTCGGCGGCAGCGCTCAAACCGTCACCGCTAATTTCAGCACCGCCGACGGCACCGCTCTTCAATTCAATAATTATTTTCCCACCAACGGCAGCCTGGTTTTTGCTCCCGGCGAAGTCAGCAAATCGTTCAATGTCCGGCTCCGCGACGATCTCACCCAGGACCCGCCGGGCTTTTACTTCGGCGTCCTGCTCAACAACATTACTCCCGCCGGTTCGGTCGGCTCGCCCACCTTCGCCCAGGTGAACATTCTCGACGCTTTCTCGTTCAACCAGCCACCCGGCCAATTGGACCCGTCGTTCAACCCCAGCCTGTTCTTCAACGACGATGTGTATTCGGTGGCGCTGCAGCCCGGCGGCCAGATTGTTGCCGCCGGCAATTTCACCATCGTGAACGGCCAGCCGATCAACCGCATCGTGCGTTTGAATAACGACGGCACGCTCGACTCAAGCTTTTTGGTTCCGACTCTCGGCGGTGCCAACGATGCCATTCGGAGCGTCATCAGCCAAAGCGATACCCGCCTGGTCGTCGGTGGGGTCTTCACGACTTTCGATGGGGTCGTGCGCAACTCCCTCGCGCGCCTCAATTACGACGGCAACATCGATCCGGGCTTCAACCCCGGCTCGGGCGCCGCCGGCACCATCTTCGCGCTGGCAGAGACCTTCTTGGGTAGCGGGCGGAGGATTTACGTCGGGGGCGGCTTCAACACCTTCAGCGGCGCTCTGATCTCCGGCGTGGTCCGCCTCAACGACGACGGCACGGTCGATTCCGTCTTCAACCCCGGCCAGACCATCGATGGGACGGTCTATGCCGTGGCCGTCTATCCGACCAACAGCGCCCATGCCGGCCAGCTCGTCATCGGCGGCGACTTCACCTCCGTCGGCGGCCAGCCCCATAACCGGATTGCTCGGCTCAATGCCGATGGCTCGCTCGACCCCAACTTCGATCCCACCGGCGCTGGGGTCGATAACACCATCCGTGCCATCGTCCTCCAGAGCGACGGCGCGGTCGTGATTGGCGGCGCCTTCACCAACGTGCAGGGCGTCGCCCGCAATCGCATCGCCCGGCTCAATGCCAGCGATGGTTCGCTCGACACCACCTTCCAGGTTGGGCAAGGCGCCAATGACCTTGTTTACTCGCTGGCCTTGCAGCCGGACAACCGCATCGTCGTCGGTGGCGCTTTCACGCGCGCCAGCGGAGTGACCCGCAACCGTCTGACCCGGCTGATGCCCAACGGCGCGGCCGACCCTGCCATTAACTTCGGCAGTGGGGCTGACAATTATGTCGGCACGATCGCCATCCAACCCGATGGCAAGTTGGTCATTGGCGGCGGTTTCACTCAATTCCAGGGACTCTCACGCCCGCACTTGGCCCGGATTTATGGCGGCTCAGTGATTGGGTCCGGCGCCTTCCGCTTCAATGCAGCCAACTACGATGTGGATGAAAACGGCACCAATGTCCTGATCACAGTAATCCGCACAGGCGGCACCAGCGGTCCGCTCTCGGATGGCTCCGGCAGCGTCAGTGTAGAGTTCCGTACCACCGATGGCACTGCGGTCGCTGGGGTCAATTACTCCAATGTCGATGTTTTCCTGAATTTTCCGGCGGGCGAAACCGTTCAAAGCGTCCTCGTCCCGGTGCTCGATGACCTGCAGGTGACCCCCGACCTGACCGTCAATCTCGCCCTCATCAATCCGACACCGCCCGCAGTTCTTGGGCCACAGCCCACCGCACTGCTGACGATTAACAACGTCGAAAGCGCCATCAGTTTCTCCTCGCCCACCTATTCTCGCGCAGAGGATGCCGTTGACGGTGCGGCGACGATTGCCATCGAGCGCGTGGGCAGCACCCGCAACACGGCCACGGTGGATTTCATAACAACCACCAACGGCTCCGCGGTTCCGGGGGTCAACTACACGCCGGTCACTAATACTGTTACCTTCCTGCCTAACCAAACAGAGCAGTTGGTCAAGGTGCCTATCTTCCATACGCCGCAGGCGGAGGGAGATAAGACCGTTTCCCTGATATTGACCAACTCACTCGGCGCGCTGCTGCTGACGCCCTTCCAGGCAATGCTGACAATCATTGATGTGGACCAGGCTCCTGGCCAGTTCCTCTTTTCCCGGACCAATTATGTCGTGAGCGAGGGCGGGGGCAGCGCCCTGATTACCATCCTTCGCACCAACGGCCATTCAGGCGTCGTCTCGGTCGATTTCAGCACTATTCCTGGAACGGCCACGCCTGGCCTGAAGTATCTTTCCACCAACGGTACGATGAACTTCGGCGACGGGGAGGTCGCCAAATCGTTTGCCGTTCCCATCCTGGAAGAAAACCAGGTGGAGGGAACCGAGTTCCTGTCGCTGCTGCTGGGCAACGCCACCGGCGGGGCCAGCATCGTGGGTGCCAACCCTGTGCCGCTGGCCATCCTGGACGATGATATTGGCGTGAGCTTCTCAACCAATTCGTTCCTCAATGCCGTTTATGTCGTCAGCGAGACCAACAGCCTCGTAATCATTGACGTGTTCCGCCTCAACACCACCAACGGCACTACGCAAGTCAGCTACGCGACCACCAACGGAACTGCCTTTGCCGGCGTGGACTATGTCCCCGTCAGTGGCGTTCTGACCTTCCGGCCCGGTGAGTCCCGCTCCTCGATCGCGGTCTCTATTCTCCGCGACCCCGCCGTCACCGGCGACCTGACCTTCAGCCTCAACCTCTCCAATCCGAGCCCCGGCGTGCAATTGGCCAATCCCAGCACCGCAACCGTGGTGATTAACGACGTCGATACCGGGTTGCGCCTCTCCGATACCAATTCGCCGCCCGTCGCCAACGCTCAGTACAGCGTTTTGAAAAACGGCACTAACATCACCGTGACGGTCTTGCGCACCAATGCCAGCACCGGCCTCGTGCAGGTCAACTACAATACCGCGGACGGGACCGCGCAAGCCAACACTCACTATACGCCCGTTAGCGGCTTGCTGACCTTCACCAATGGCCAGTCGTCCAATTCCTTCACCATTCCGATTATTAATACCCTCGCCGTCCAGGGGAATCTGAATTTCTCGGTCAGCCTGGCCAATCCAGTGGCTCCCGGGCAGGCTGTCACGCCGCAGTTGCTTCCGCCCAGCAGCGCGACCATCACCATCGTGGATACCACCTCGGGGTTCAGTTTCTCGCGGCCTTCCTATGATTTTAACCAGAACGATGGCCTTGTCTCCATCGGGGTCCAGCGCACCGGCTTCACCAACAGCACCGTTTCGGTCGATTTCACTACCCAGGATGGCACCGCCACCCACGGCCAGGGGGGCGATTACGACACGTCCAGCGGAACGCTGACCTTTACCAATGGCCAGACGACCACGAATATCTTCGTCCAGCTCCACAGCACCACTTTGCTCCAACCCGATAAAACGGTGCTCCTGAGGCTGTTCAACAACAGTCCCGGCAACTCCACTGCGCTGGTCAACCCCAGTGCCGCAATTCTAACGATTCACAATGTCAATGGCAGCTTCGTCATCCCCGCGGGCGTCGCGCTCGTCTCCGAAAGCTTTGCGCCTCCGGATGGGCTCATCGAACCAGGCGAAACCGTCCGGCTGCTCTTCGCCTTCCGCAACGCCGGCGGCACCAATACTGCTAACCTGACCGCGACGCTGCTGGCGACCAACGGCGTCACCGCTCCGAGCGCGGCTCAAAGTTATGGCGTGCTGGTGACCAATGGGCCGTCAGTTTCGCGCGCGTTCACCTTTACCGCCAGCGCCACCAACGGCCAACAGATCGCCGCTACCTTCCTGCTCCAGGATAACGGCCACGCCGTCGGCACCAACGCTGGCCTGGCCCTGTTCACTTTTAACGTGGGCACAAATTCCGCCTCCTTCACCAATAGTTCTCAAATCACCATCAATGATTTCACGACCGCGACCCCTTATCCTTCGCTCATTAACATTAGCGGCGTCGGTGGAGTCGTCAACAAAGCGACCGTTAGTCTCAACAATGTGAACCACTCCAGTCCCTCCGATATCGATGCGCTCCTGGATGCCCCCGCCAACCAGGTCTTTTCGCTTGTCATGGCGCACGCCGGCGGCGGTTTCGGCCTCAACCAGGCCAACCTTACTTTCGACGACGCTGCCACTAATGGGTTCCTGCCGCAAGGCGCTCAAATCACCAACGGCACCTACAAACCGACCGCGTACTATCCTGTCCCGGCTTTGCCGGCGCCGGCCCCGCCGCCGAACGGCGTCCGCTACACCAATTCCCTGGGGGTGTTCAAGGGTATCAATCCCAACGGCGGGTGGGGGTTGTATGTCATTGACGACAGCCAGGGCAACGCGGGCGTTATCTCCAACGGCTGGGTGCTCAATCTGACCTTGGCCAATCCTGTGGGCAGTAACTCCGACCTGGGCCTGACCATGACTGGCTCGCCGGATATCGCCGTGCTCACCAGCAACGTCACCTATACCCTCACGGTGAACAATCACGGGCCCGCTGCGGCCAGTGGTGTGACCGTGAGCAACTTGCTGGCTGCGTCCTTTGTTTCCGCCAGTGCCTCGCAAGGCTCCTTTGCCACCAACGGCGCGGGCGTTTTGACCTGGAACATCGGTGGGATGGCCACCAATGGGACCGCGATCCTCACGCTGGTGGTTTTGCCGCCCACGACCAATAACGCTGGGTCCTTTGCTGTTACCAATATCGCGACGGTAACGGCTGGCAATATCGACCTCAATCCGGCCAACGACACCGCCGCCGTCGTCACGACGGTCGTGACGCCGACAGCCGACCTGGCCATGGGCATCGCCGCAGCTCCCAGCCCGGCCTTCCTTGGCGCCAATATTACCTACACCCTCACCGTTTCCAACTTGGGTCCGGCGACCGCGCCCGCGGTAATTGTCACCAACGGGTTGCCGCCGAACGTTACCTTCGTTTCCGCCACGCCCGGTTACACCCTCAGTGGCGGCACCGTGACGTTCACCAACCTGGGTAACATCGGCAACGGCGGCCAGGCCAGCGCCACGATTGTCGTCCAGGCCCCCTTGGTGTCGGCGACCCTTACCAACGCGGCCGGTTGTTTCTCCTTGTTGATTATCGACCCGTTCAAGGGCAACAACAAGGCCACCATCAAGACCCTCGTCAACGCCGTCCCGATGAGCTTCTCACGTCAGGGCAACAGCTTCGTTATTTCCTGGCCCGTCGGAACCGGCAATTATATCCTGGAAAGCACTGCCAACCTGGCGCCGCCGGCCGTCTGGACGGCGGTAACCAATCCGCCGGTCGCCCAGGTGGCGGGGCAGAATACCGTTACGATGCCCGTCGGCAATGCCAGGCTGTTCTTCCGCTTGCGCGCCCCATTGCCGTAGGCGCCGGGCCAGATTGGCCATGGATGATCGACTATGCTGAATCGGATCTCTGAAAGCCGGAGTCGCCCTTGCAGCGCACGATCCCGATCGTGCGCGTTCGTTCTCACCTCTGCACCGCACGCGCGATCGGGATCGTGCGTTCGGTCCGCAGTGCCCCCTATCCCTATTTGACTATGAAGGTATCACCTGATCCTCTTTCCATCTTCCCCGCCGGACTTTCCCGGCTGGCTCTAGGGTGCGTCGCCCTGGCGGCCATACTCGCCGTGTCCGCCACCGCCGGCGCTCAGCCTTTGAGCGATACCGCCTTGCACCAAATCCAGGCCATGCAGGATGAAAAGGCCTCCTTTACGCCCGCCCAGCAAAAAATGGACTCGCAGTTGATCTTCGCGTTGAAGAAGAGCCGGGGCCAAACCATCGCCAACGGCGCCGTCCCCCAGTTGCGCATTGGCGCCGCCGCCGACACAAATGGCATGATTCAGGTGGATATCAACGCCAATGTCACCTCGAACCTCCTGCAACAAATCCAAAACCTTGGTGGAACAGTCATTAGTAGCTTTCCACAGTTTAGCGCCCTCCGTGTTTCCATCCCGCTGACGAACGCGGAAAACATTGCTGCCGCTGCCGACCTGAAGTTCATCCGGCCGGCGGTTCCAGCCTTAGCCAATAATTCGGACCCCGAAGGCGTGGTGGTCCATCGGGATAACGTCGCGCGGCAGGTTTTTAACGTCGATGGCACAGGTGTCAAGATCGGTGTTTTGTCCGACAGCGTTGATTTCCTGGCGCAAGCCCAGGCCGCGGGGGATTTGGGGCCGGTTACGGTGCTCCCCGGCCAAGGCGGCACGGGCGCGGGCGAGGGCACCGCTATGCTGGAGATTGTGCACGCCATGGCGCCCGGAGCCCAGTTGTTCTTCGCCACTGGGTTTAATGGCCAGCCCTCCATGGCCAACAACATTCTCGCCCTGCGCTTCACTTATGGTTGCGATATTATCGTCGATGACGTTTCTTACTTTGACGAGTCGCCCTTCCAGGATGCCATTATCGCGCGGGCGGTCGATGCGGTGACGGTCAGCGGCGGACTATACTTCTCCTCGGCGGCCAATTCCGGCAACCTGGACAGCGGCGCCTCGGGCACCTGGGAGGGAGATTTCGTCAATGGCGGCGCTGTCGCTGCTCCGGTCAATGGCAAGGGCGGTTTCGTGCATAGCTTCGGCACGGTGAACTATGACACCGCAAACCAACAGGGTTTTGCCGCGGTTTTGCTCTGGTCAGATCCGCTGGGGGCTTCGACTAACGACTACGATTTGTACATTCTGGATTCCACCGGTGCCAACATTGTCGGCAGCTCCGTCACGGTCCAAAATGGCACCCAGGACCCTGTAGAGATGATTCTCCCGGGGGCCAATAAGGGCGAGCGCATTGTCGTGGTCCAGGCGACCGGCACGAATCGTTTCCTACACATCGATACGGAGCGGGGCCAGTTGGCAATCGGCACGCAGGGCAGCACCCGGGGCCATAATGCGCCCACCAACGGCTTTTGTGTCGCGGCGGTAGACATCCATACTGCGTATCCTAATCCTTTCACGGGGGGCCCAGCTAACCCAGTGGAATTCTTCAGCTCAGACGGGCCGCGGCAAATGTTCTATCTGCCGAACGGAACCCCCTATACGCCGGGGAATTTTTCCTCCAGCGGCGGCGTCATTTTTCAAAAGCCGGACATCACCGCCGCCGATGGCGTGACGACCTCCGTTCCGGGCTTTGCGCCTTTCTTCGGAACTTCTGCGGCCGCGCCGCATGCTGCCGCGATTGCCGGGTTGCTGCTCTCTTACAACCCTTTCCTTACTGCGGCGCAGGTGCGCACGCTCCTCACCAGCACCGCTCTGGATATCATGGCCCCGGGGGTCGATCGCGATTCGGGCTACGGCATTGTCATGCCTGATCTAGCCCTCGCTGCGGCGCCCCCGCCCAACATCGCGCGGCTTATCCTCGTAACCAACATCGTTTCCGGCGGCAACGGCAACGGCGTCATTGATAACAATGAGTGCAATGACCTCTTTCTAGTAATCACCAATGCCAGCTCAACGGGCGCAACCAACATCAGCGTCACGATCACCAGCACTAACGCCAATGTTTTCATCCCGCAGCCCACGTCTGCCTTCCCCGACATGCCCGGCGGCACGCTCGCTTCCAACCTCGTCGCCTTTCGCATCAGCACGACACCTGATTTCATCTGCGGCACTCCCATCAATCTGGCAGTCGCGGTGAAGTTTACCGCTGGCGGGTTCACCAATACGCTGGTGCTCAGCACGGGCACCAATGGGCTGCCGGTGCGTTACGATAATTTCCAACCGGCGGCCATACCCCCGGCCTCGGCGCAGGGCACCAACTCCAGCATTTTGGTCACGAACCTTTCTGGTGCCGTCCAAAACGTCTCCGTCTCGCTCTACTTGACCGATCCATTTGACGCCAGCCTAATCCTTCTGCTCACTGGTCCGGACGGAACCACAACCACGCTCTCCTCGCAGAATGGCGGTGCGGGCCAGAATTACGGGTTGGCCTGCTTCCCGGATGGCAACCGCACGACGTTTGACGATGCTGCCGGTACGCCCATCGCCAGCGGTCGCCCGCCCTTCGCCGGCAGTTTCGTTCCTGACCAGCCGCTGGCCGTCTTTGCAGGCAAGAGCGGCACCAACGCCAATGGCCTTTGGCATTTAAACGTGAGTGACAGGTTTGGCTTCGCTGGCACCCTTCAGTGCTGGTCGTTATTCATCTCCTCTGCGGGGTGCACCGACGGGGGCGGCCAATGCCCGGGCGTCGATCTAGCCATTGGGATGTTGGATGCGCCTGACCCGGCGCTCATCGGTAGCAATCTGGTTTATACCATTAGCGTGACCAACAATGGCCCAGGCATCGCCCACGGCGTCGCTGTGACCCAGAACCTGCCTTCCAGCGTGTTATTCGTTTCGGCCTCGGTCTCTCAGGGTGGCGTCAGCGAATCCGGCGGCGTGGTGACCTGCACTCTCGGCAACTTGGGCGTCGGCGCCACCGCGACCGC